>Ga0224501_10002082_pt1 | contig 15618 bp, 14 predicted proteins | sample SF_Oct11_sed_USG_4_FD_169105 | JGI IMG/M metagenome (GOLD analysis project Ga0224501, IMG submission 169105) | Sediment microbial communities from San Francisco Bay, California, United States - SF_Oct11_sed_USGS_8_1 | ecosystem: Environmental > Aquatic > Marine > Sediment | place: USA... | reverse complement strand
AAGCCTTGTATCAAGGCTTTCCTTCATGATCTTCGCAGCTTTGGTCATCCTGCCGATCTCTTTAAAGCTTGGCTCTCGGCCCATTCTGATCGCTGCAGCTCTGGTAACGTTGACACTCTACATAGAATTTCTCCAAGCCACCAGTTATGCGGTCCACTCCGTTAGAGAGCTTCTCCGATCAAGGCTGCCTCCTCGACTCAAACGGTTCATGAAGATCTTGACGATTACTCTTTCAGCAATCGTTCTCCTCATTGTCGTCTTGAACATCTATCATACCTTTGAGCCCTGGACAGCAGTCTTCACCGAGGGGGCTTTGGCTCTTTGGAACCTTATGCCGAGTGCATTGACTGCTTCCTTGACTATGGAATTCATGCTAAGTAGAGCCGATGGGGCTCTCTCCTCCCTATTCCTATTAGGCGGCTTTTTGGCGGGAGCCCTGGCATTCACGTACGTGGCTTCGGGACCTTATTATCCTGAAATCTTGGTGCCTCGCGCCTTTCCTCGTAATCGGTTGAATCCTGTTAGATCTCACATCGGAAGGCTCCTTAACAGGCTATCCAAATGGGAGAAGCCTTCACATATTGTCTTTTTCAAGGATATCCAGCTCACCTTGAGGGGAGCTCTAGTCGACTTCTCTTTCCTAGATTTCACCTTGATGTACTTAGTCTCACTTGCTGCATGGTATCTTCTTGAGTCGTTCTTACCTTTCCAACCGATTCCTGAACTGGAAGCGAGATTGGGCTTTCTCAAGGCCTTCGTTAAGGAGTTCGTCATCTTCCTTGCTGTTTTACCGTTCATCACTTCACTTAGCTCATTCAGCCGAGAATCATGGAAGCTTTGGCTTCTCAAAGCTCTTCCTTTCAAAGATCGCGCCGTAGCCCACGGGAAATTCATATTTGCCTTGACCATCTCAGCCGTTTCGCTGACGCCTATGGTCTTGGTCGCCGGCTTAGTCTTCGAGATTGCACCTTCTGAATGGTTGATCGCTGCGACACTACCTCTAATCCTCCTGATCGCGAATTCAGCAGGTGTCTTGGTCGGAGCCTACCTGCCACCATATGATCTGAGCAACCAGATGTCCATCAAATCTATGAGCACATTCTTCATCTTCTTAGCAATTGCCCTAACACCTTTTACGCTCATCCCCTCAGCTCGAAGCAACGTGATCCAGGTACTTCTCCTAGCATTGCTCACCGCTTATTCAATTGGATCGAATATGTTCTTCCTTAGACAAGCTGGGAAGGGCTTCAGAAAGCTTGAACTGAGAAAGATCCTGCCTCATGGAGCCTACGAACCAGAAAGACAAAGGGAAGAGAAGAAAATCTCATCAGCTCACATAGCTTCCACTGAAGTGGTCCATGTCACATCAAATGTGCAATTTAGACAAGGACAACCTCTTATTCTGATCAACTTCACTATAGTCAACAAGAGCAATCTAAATGTCGTTGTTGATAGCTTGCTATATGAAGTCCGAGTTAATGTGGCTGGTCATCCTTCAGAAAGCAGCCGGAAGAAAAGCATATACTTTCTGAAGAAAGCCAGAATACCATCAGGAGCTACATATGAAATCTCGGAAGATCTGATAATGCCTCCACAGACCTACCAGAAATTGTCCAGTCTTGCATCACGAGACGATTGTGACATAGCATGGAGCATAACCACCGTCGCGTATCTAGAGAGTGCAAAGGATTCTGTTGAGATCCGCTCAGAACAAGAGCAAACAATGGCCTGCAATGTCTGGAAAGAATGGTATGACTCATGGGCAGATAAAGGGGCATTTGCATCAATCAGGTAAACAGAGAGGACTATGTATGGATCTAGGGCTTAGAGACCGCGTCGCCATCGTCACCGGATCTAGTCAAGGAATAGGCGAAGCCATAGCTTACGGCTTGGCTAGAGAAGGCGCCAAAGTAACCATATGTGCCAGAAACGAGGATAGATTGAGAGAGGCTGCTAGGCAGATCGAATCCTCAACTGGGGCGGAGGTTCTGCCTGTCAGGGCAGACCTCAGAGAAAAGGCGGACATAGAATCTGTGGTGAACGAAACTGTTGAAAGGTTCGGCAGAGTCGATATATTAGTCAACAATGCAGGAGGGCCGCCTCCAATGCTCTTTCTAGAGACATCTGAAGAAGATTGGCGTGAAGCCGTAGATCTACTTCTGATGAGCGTCATATACTGCTGCAGACAGGTCACACCATATATGATAAAGCAGAAACGGGGGCGAATCATAAACATGACATCCTTCGCGGCAAAGCAACCGGCCGATAGGCTAGTCTTATCCAATGCTGTAAGGTCTGGAATACTCGGGCTGACCAAGACCTTATCCAATGAGTTAGCTGAGTATGGGATACTTGTGAATGCCGTGTGTCCAGGGTGGACCCTGACAGGAAGAGTTGAGGAACTGGCAAAGTCCAGGGCCGAAAAGAACGGAAAAACATACGACGGCGTAATCGGTGAGTGGACAAGTGCCATTCCGCTGAGACGTCTAGCAAAGCCAGAGGAGATCGCAAACCTAGTCGTCTTCCTGGCCTCCGAGAGAGCAAGCTACATCACTGGCGCTGTAATTCAGGTCGACGGCGGGCTCATAGAGTCGCTGATATAAACTTGGGTTCTTCATCGCTTCAGAGTTCTTTGGATGAAGAGAGCCGGACGATTAGGTATTATGGAGAATTTTGTCGAGAGGTTTCCATTAATGTTTTTAGAGTCCTTGTCCTTTTAATAAGCGTGTGGTGTTTGAGTTGGCTATCTTAGCTGTTGCGAGGATCGGTCGAGAATTCAGAGTCACTCTTCCCAAGGAAGTGAGGGATCACCTAGAACTAAAGGAAGGTGATGAACTCGTCTGGTTCACGAGCGAGGGCTTTGCGGGACGCGTGTGCTTTAGGAAGGGCAGCCATTGAAGCAAAACAATTGAGCCTTCAGTGCCTTTTTCACTGCAAAGGCAGTGTTATCAAGCTCACCAGGAGAGCTGCTGAAACAGCTATCAAAGGCACTGCAAGCGCCAAACTGAATAGTTAACCTGCTAGCGCGCTTAACACACGTGAAAGTTTCCTTCTCTACGAGGATCGTGAAAAATGCAGAGATGTGCTTCATTGCGGGAAGATCGCTTGGAGACCCTCTGTCTTTTCAGCAACCTGCTCGGCTTCCTCATCCGAAAGTGGGGTTAACTCCTTAGCGGCATCTAAGGCCCACCACAATAGCTCAGCATGGCTAGGGCTTACCGCAGCTGTGACCGGAAGCGAGAGCGTAAACCTTAAGGCTAACGAAGCTTCCTCAGGGCTTTCCACAGGCGCATACCAACACTTCGGCCACACACGTTCCTCGCGTTCCTTTAGCTTCCTTTTCGCTAAAGCCTTCAGAGCAAGTATGGCCGCGCCTTTCTCCTGTGCTTTTTCCACTAGACTGGGCCCGAAATGACTTTGATGCCAGCATACCCAATTGATGGGGAAGAGAACACTACCAAATTCAAAGCGATCTAGGAGTGCAACCGCCGCCTCCTCTGAATGCGCGGAGAACCCAAGATACTTCACTAGCCCCTGGTCTCGAGCCTCTACAAGAGTTTCAATCGCACCTCCCTCACCCATGATCTGATCCACCTCTTCTAGTTTAGTTACACCGTGGAGTTGGTACAGATCAAAGTAGTCTGTGCGCAAGCGCTCGAGGGACTGATGGAGTTCCACCGTCGCTTCTTCCCTTTGGCGTTTCCCGGTCTTGCAGGCGAGGAAGACTGATTTCCGATAGGGCTCAAGCGCGGGACCCAGACGCTCCTCAGCATTGCCATAGGTAGGTGCGACATCAAAGTAGTTGATCCCTCTCTCTACAGCCTTAGCTACTATGCGTGCTGCTGAAGAGGGATCCTCGTCCATGACTGCTATCCCGCCAAACCCGACAACGGAAAGCTCTACACCTGTTCTGCCATATCTACGCCTTTCCAACAAGTTGAAACCTCACGATTCTAGTCTCATTTGCGAATACTAAACTTATGACCGTATATAAGCTCTTGTCCGGCCTCAAGAAGACGGGCAATCAGCTCCAAGACGCTGCAGCCAGATACGCTTGAGTTTTTTCCACTCGTCTACATGGGTGTCTGAAACGAATCTCGGCGGACGATTTCCGAGACTGGCTTTCTTTCCTTTTCTTCATAATACTTGGGAACGCCAATGGCCATAACGGATATCAACCTCCACCGCTTCGGAACCTTCAGGATTCCTTTAATCCTTTCCTCAGCCGTGTTCTTCCCTGCCTCAAGGCTAAATGCTCCGATCCAACTAGAACCCAATCCCAAACTCTGGGCAGCTAAGGCCATATTTTGTGTGGCGGCAGCTCCATCCTCGATAAAGTGATAGGGATCCTCTTCGGGATCTGCGCACACTGCAATACAGACAGGAGCCTCTTTCACTCCTAGGTTATAGATGGTGGGGACAAGGTTGCTGACTTGCTCTTTGACGTCTTGGTCTGTTATGAGTATGAACCGCCAAGGCTGCTTGTTAAGCCATGAAGGAGCCCATCGTCCCGCTTCCAGAATCGCTTTGATCCTTTCCTCCTCAATCGGAGTCGTTTCAAATCGGATTATGCTTCTCCTCTTTCTGATAGCTTCAAGAACTGCGTTGTCCATGATCCCGCCGACCAGATTCTGCAGTAGCATTAGAAAGCTCAGATATAAAAGGTTTCGATAGTTGTTTGAGGATATCGGCGTGCATTGACGTGGTCCGGAGCACAAAATCAAAACGTAAATTAACTGAGTTCAACTAAATAGTTCCAATTAGCCGGTATCCGGAGATGGCGAAGTTGAGTATAGAAGAGCATCTAGAAAGCAAGGCGAACATCCTGAGGTTGCACAGTATTAGAGCGACGACGAGGGCAGGATCAGGTCATCCCACAAGCTGCCTATCCTGTGCCGAAATCGTGGCTACTCTATTCTTCAAAGAGATGAACATAGATCCAAAGAATATCGACTACATTGACAACGATGAATTTGTGCTATCAAAGGGGCATGCTGCTCCCATTCTTTATGCCGCCTTGGCTGAGATAGGCGTCATACCAAAAGAGAAGATCCCAACCTTGCGAGAGTTCTCGTCTGAGCTAGAGGGGCATCCAGTTCCGAGAGTAAAGGGGATAAGAGTTGCCACGGGCTCGCTGGGTCAAGGATTGTCAATCGGTCTAGGAATGGCGTATGCTAAGAAGCTTCGTGACATAGGAAGAAGGGTTTACGTTCTACTTGGCGATGGAGAGATTGCTGAGGGATCTGTCTGGGAAGCCATCAATCTCGCCGGGAGACTAAGGTTGTCAAATTTGACGGCGATATTGGACATGAACAGGTTGGGCCAGAGCGGGCCTACGATTCTACAGTGGGATTCAAATGCCTACGCAAGTAGAGTAAAGGCTTTCGACTGGGATGTCTTCATCTGCAACGGGCATAACATTGGTGAGCTTGTCGAGGCCTTTGGAGGAGCAAAAAGGTCGAACAAACCATCTTTCATAATCGCGAAAACTGTCAAGGGCAAGGGAGTCAAATTCCTAGAGAATGTCGAAGGAATGCATGGGAGGGCTTTGAACGAAGATCAGCTTCAAGAGGCTCTGGAGCAGGTAGGGCCGAAAGTAAGGAAGGAAGATTTCCATCCGACGAACTTCATCAAAGCATCGATTCAAGCCGGAGGGAAGACAGCTGATTTCTCCATTGATACGGATTATGAACTAGGTGAGATGGTGGCAACAAGAGTTGCTTATGGCAAAGCCTTGGTCAAGCTAGGCGAGTTGAACAAGAATATAGTTGTCTTGGATGGCGATGTCCAAAATTCAACATACACGATATACTTCTTCGAAGAATTCCCAAACCGAAGCTTGCAATGCTACATATCTGAACAGAACATGCTCGGCGCAGCCGTCGGCCTCCAGACGCAAGGGTTCGATGTGTTTCTATCTACCTTCGCCTGCTTCCTGACAAGAGCCTTCGATCAGATAAGGATGGCATCCTATTCCCGAGCCGATCTGAAGATCGCCGGCTCCCACGCCGGCGTCTCGATTGGTGAAGACGGCCCCTCCCAAATGGGATTGGAGGACCTAGCTATGTTCCGCTCTTTGATAAACAGCAGAGTTCTGTATCCATGTGACGCCGTCAGCAGCGAGAAACTCACATGTCTAATGGCAAATACTGATGGCGTATCTTATATCAGGACTACAAGGCCCAAGACACCAGTAATATATGGCAACGATGAGGAATTCCATGTAGGCGGATCAAAGATTCTCCGAAGCAGTGAATCGGATGAGGTGGCAATCCTCGCAGCCGGCGTCACCGTACACGAGGCCTTGGAAGCCCACGCAATACTGAAGCAAGAGGAAATAAATGTCCGGGTGATTGACTGCTACTCTGTGAAGCCACTTGATGAACTGACCTTACGGGACGCCTATGAAGAGATAGGTCATGTTGTAACGGTTGAAGATCATTACGTTGAAGGGGGATTGGGAGAAGCTGTGGCCTCTTTGGGTATTGCACCTCATATCTTAGCTGTCAGAACGATGCCTCATTCCGGTAAACCTGAGGAACTTCTCGCCGAACAGGGAATAGACGCCAGTGGGATAGTGAGGAAGGTTAAAGAGATACTGGGTTGAGCCGTCGCTGGACTAAGCCTTACCTTTTGCTCTGGTTCTCCTCTCAAGTTCGTCAGCATGGTGCTCGCAGCAGAAGTAATGTTCCACGCCATTGATGCTTCTCTTGTATACTGCGAACACACACTTTTCCCCAGGGATCTCGAAATTGCATAATTCGCACATGACAGACTTCATTTTTGAGACTTCCTCTTTCCGTAGTAATCCTTTATTGCTTCATGTAGTCCGTCAGCAGCTAGGTTTGAGCAGTGCATCTTTATTGGGGGCAACCCGTCAAGGCTTTCAGCTACGTCTTTTCTTGTGATTTTCATGGCGTCTTCAAGGGTTCTGCCTTTTGCCAGTTCCGTCATCATGCTGCTCGTTGCTATGGCAGCGCCGCAACCGAAGGTTTTGAACTTGATATCGGCTAGTTTGTCGTCTTTCACCTTTATGTAAATAGTCATCAGGTCTCCGCAGATGGGGTTGCCTACCGTTCCGACACCATCTGCGTTAGGGATTTCACCCATGTTACGTGGGTTTCTGAAGTGTTCCATGACTTTTTCGCTGTACATTACGTGATCAACTCTTTTGGTGTCAAAGGCGAAATCCTCCTCAACCGTTTCACTATATCTGGCAATAACCCTAGCACATATTCCACATCGTCCTCTATATTTTGCTTTCCTAAAGTGAAGACGAGTGAGCCATGTGCCTCTTCATGTCTCAAGCCTGTCGCTAAGAGTACGTGAGAGGGTTCCAGTGTTTTGGAGGTGCATGCTGAGCCGGAAGAACAGGCTACGCCCTCCATGTCCAAGCTCAAGATTAGCGATTCGCCCTCGATGTAGCTGAACCTAACATTCACATTGTTGGGTAGTCTCCTAGCTGGATGACCATTCAAGTAGGATTCGGGAATGCTATCTAACACGCCTCTAATGAACTTGTCTCGCAGCACTGTCAATCTTTCTGCTTCACGACCCATCTCAGCCTCTGCAATCTCTGCTGCCTTCCCCATGCCAACTATCCCCGGTATGTTCTCGGTTCCTGACCGCAATCCTCGTTCTTGTCCGCCTCCCTGCAGTACAGGCTGTATGCGCGTCCCAGTCTTCATGTATAAGGCGCCTACTCCCTTGGGGCCGTACATGTCGTTTGAGGAGAGGGAGAGCAAGTCGATTTTATCATTTTGAACGTCTATCGGCATCTGACCTGCTGCAGCGACAGCGTCAACATGGAAGAATGCTTTCTTATTGTTTACAATCTCTCCGATCTCTCTTATCGGTTCGATCGTGCCGATCTCGCCATTTGCATACATGATGGAGACCAGGATTGTCTTGCCGGTGATCTCATTCTCCAACGATTGGATGTCAACGATCCCATATTTATCAACTGGAAGGTAGGTGATTTCGAAACCTTGCTTGCTCAGGTGCTTGCATATGTTCAATACTGAAATGTGTTCTATCGAGCTTGTGATTATGTGGTTGCCTTTGTCCCTGTTTCTGTATGCTACACCTTTGATGGCTAGGTTGTTGCTCTCTGTACCCCCGGAGGTGAAAATGACCTCTTCTTTCTTTTCTGCTCCGATCAGTTCTGCAACCTTGCTGCGAGCTTGGTCAATAGCTCTTCGCGCTTCGTTGCCAAAACTGTGAACAGACGAAGGATTCCCATAGTCCACTAAGAAAGACGGCGTCATAGCCTTGAGAACGCGTTCATCCACGGGCATCCCCGCGGCATGGTCCATGTAGATTCTTCGCATTTGTAGACAGCCTCACAAATCGTCACAGGCTTAGGACGGCGTCCGCATCCAAGATTCGATCGTTCAGTGTTGCGGCGCCCACTATCTTGGCGGCATCTACAAAATCCCCTCTGTCTAGCCCGAGAAGCATGCAGCTTTGTTCGCAGACTTCAAGTCTTACTCCTGCCTTCACCGCTTGATCCATTACATCCTTAAGTGTTGGGAAATCTCCTAGCTTAATCTTCTCTGCCTCTCCCTTTTTGAGCACAGTGACCCCCTTTATCAGGAAGTAAATTGTGGCGTCTATCCCCATTGCCCGGGCTGTTGTTGCCAGGATAAAAGGCGCATACGTACGTTCCGGGGTGTCTACTCCGCTTGTTTGGAGATACAATATCTTCTTTCTTTCCCTCATGATCTTAGCCTTCATTTGCTTTTCTGATAAGGATTCGCAGAACATTGCCTCTTTTATCTATCGTCAGCACTTCGTTTCCGGTTCGTCTAGCTAGGCTCTTTATGTCTTCCTCAGCAGCCGGATCGTCAGCAACCACTTCCAAGATCTCGCCTACTGCCATCTTATCCAGCTCGAAACGTGTCTGGAAGACAGGCTCTGGACAATACAATCCTATGCAGTCTAGAGTTCGGTCAGGTTTAGAATATGAAGACGATTAGATCATCTCCTTCTCTTGCACATGCAAAAAGTTTGATATAATCCTTTCCGTGCCAATCCGACTTAGCAGGACTACGCTTGGCAGGTCTCAAGAGAGCATGACGCAAATTGGCCTGCTACATGATCTGTGATCGTCGATGAGCCGGAACTGTGAGTAGGAGGCTCAAGCATTTGGTGTTCCATATTTCTGCTTCAGCTGAAGGTCCCGCAGTGTCAGCTGGGTGAGCAGTTGGGTTCCACCTTAGGCGTTACTGCGAATCAGAATAATAGACGAGCTGGCTACAACCAGATAAAACAGGGAATGTCTTCCCCCTACCAAAGCTAGGCTATTACAACAGAAACTCCCCAGAGAGAGATCTTCGTTTGGATCCTATTGACCTCGGCAGTGAATAGCATCCGCAAGGGTGAGCACGTGAAGGGTCTTTCCCCGTCTATCAGGCTTAATAGCCGTCAATTCTGGAGATCAGAGAGATAGGAGTTGGTGTCGCTACCATCGCTTAGGGGGACCCTTCAGCGTCTTTGTCTCCTCTTGGAGGGTCTGCCTTCGTCCATCAAAGGTCTCAGTTTCTTCCTATAATCTCTCATATCTTCTGCTGTTGCTTTTCTTCTTGACTTTTTGTTCAGCTCCTTCTGGATCGATGTTCCTTCGTCCAGTATCTCCTTCACTCTGGGGATCTTGACCAGGCCTGAGAGCAGTACGACTCCCGCCATTGTCTTCGATCTTGGCATAGGGTAGTCGCCTCCTCGCACCTCAGTCCCCCAAACTGCGTCCTCTAGGTACTTCCTCGCCCTCTCAATGCCCTCCCTATCCAGGTGTTTGGGCGGTCCTGAAACGAGCACTAGGGCTTTCTCAGCGTCCTTTATGTCGCATCTAACCGTCAAGTTTTCTGGGCTTGTGGCGCTTCTTATGACGGAGTAACATAATGTTGATGTGTCGAGTCGTTCCATTGACGATTTGTTGTTGAAGAGACTGAAGCCGCCTTCTATCTCTCTTTCTGAGAAGCCGAAGACTGAGAATCCCCCGAACGTGTTTATAATGTCACCTGCATCGACAACCTTAACGCCGATCTTGCCGCCGCTTTTGGACTCTCCTGCGCCTAGCAGATATGCGAAGGGTCTGACCATTGTCAGGTTCATGTGGTGGTAGCTCTCCGCTACTGAGGTCCCCTCTCTTTTCCATGATTCGTTGTCGAAGATAATCACGCTGTCGGCTGCTTCTTTCAGAGCCAGCAGACTTCTAGCTGTGTTGAACGTCATCAGTTTGCCTTCGTCCCTAGCAGGCAGTATCGCCATTGCGTATACAGGGTCCTCATGAGTGTCTTTGATATGCTTCACTAGAGCTGGAGCTCCTCCTGATCCTGTTCCTCCTCCTAGTGCAGCTATCACCAAGAATGCGTCGATGTAGTGTGTGCCTAAGACTGAGAGAGCTCTGTTGATGTTGTGCATCTCCTCCGTCATTATTTTGGCGCCCAGCTCATTGTTTGTTCCGGTTCCGTGGCCCTTTACCCACGTTTGGCCTATCAGAACTCTATTCTTCTTGGGTATTGCCTTCAATCCCGTGAGATCGGATTTTGCTGTGTTTACGGCTATGGAGACAGGAACTAGATTTCCATGTTTGCTCCATTCTTGGGTGTTGTATTGTGCGAAGAGATCGGCAACTCTTCCACCCGCTTGTCCAACTCCTACGACACACAATCTCAATTCTGCTGCCTCTATCTTCCAGAAGTTGTCTTGTCTGAAATCTAATAAAATCATTATGAACCTAGAGTACATAGGCCAAAACTAGTATTGATAATGCTCCAATTCCTAACATGACTTCAGGGAGCTAGGAGAGAGATGCCTTGCCGTTCTTCATCGGACGTCACGAGTCTTTGGGGAAATCCATTTTCATATTGGTAAGAGCAGGTCACATAGTTTCTGGTCTCTTTGTTTCAGCTGATTCCCCCGCTTAAGACCCCTACATACCCCTTCTCTGTCACTTGCTGTTGTCTTCAGAGTTGTTCCCCGGTCAGAATGTTGCCAGACATGAGTTCATCTGGTTTTCTGCTTCCTTAAGCAGTCATGGGTTTCCTCCGTTTCTTTGTCGGTTCAGGAACAAGCCCCACCAGCCATTATTGCCTTTCCGACTCTGTATTCGATCTATCCACGAGTCGGACGGTCGGTAGAGGTATGCGCTTGTAGTGCTGCTATCCCACGGGTTCACCGTTTGCTTACCGCGCTAGGCCGTTGCTAAATTCTGGAAATTGACATGAATATGTCTCTGTTTGTTTGATTTGGGGGCCCCTATGTGTCTATGAACCGTCAGGGAAAGGGCAATTGACGGGAAAAAGGTAGTTCAGCAACACGCTAGCGCGGAGGATGGTTGCACCTTATGAGAATGAAGGAATTAGAATAAATGGAGATGTTGAATGAGATCCATGTGATCCATTGTGTGATCAAAAAAGGGGGTCGATTCTAGAGATGTTTTTCCTTCACAAAGTAGTAGTCTCCAAGGCCTATAGGACTACTACTTCTCTTTCGTTTCCTTAGATGTTTGTGATCCCATGCAATTCCTACACAATTGGTAAACTTTTCGAATGCTTCCAAGAGTTTGCCTCTGTGGTTGTTAGTTCACTCAAGAGGGGTCGTCGGCTAGCTTGGTCTAGGCTCCGAGACTTGGGCTCTCGGGACCCCGGTTCGAATCGGGGCGACCCCACCACAGCACTTTCTTTCCCGAAAGAACCTGCGTTTTCAAGTGTTCTCAAGCGAGAGTTGATGCTGACTTGAATATCTCTTCAAGGCTTATCAGGAGGTCCCGTCGGATTCTCTGCGTGTTGATCTCAACTTTTTTCCGTAGCTTCGCTATGCGACGTGAAATCATCCTTTTTCGCGGAATTTTCATTGTAAAAGGATAGCCCCCTTCCCCCTACGTTTTTGCGCCTATGATCGATCTCTGGCTGTTCCTATCAACCCGGAAGAAGCCTCTACAAACTCCTGCTCAAAGCGACGCAAGAACCAACTCGTGCAACTCGTCAACAACCTAGTCAAAACGCACGAAATCCGAACAGAGGGGAGAAAATGGACATAAAATCGACATCCCTTAGCAGAAATGACCTTTTGCAGATCACACGCAAATGGCAGCAAAAACTGAACCTCGAAACCAACGGGATCCATATAATGAAATGAGAAACAGATGGAGCGCCTGCTCAACAAAAGGCAACGTAACCCTAAACAGCGAACTAACAAAACTACCAAAAGAAGTCGCAGAATACGCCATACTCCACGAATTACTGCATCTTATAGTCTTCGCTTAATGACTTATACATGTGTTATAGTGCACATTCACCGATGGCATTACTATATTCCACGCGTGAAGCTAACAATGATTGAGGGCTGTTACAGGATAGAAGAAGAAATCGGAAAAGCGCTGCACGAAGCAAGACATGGAAAGAAATCACCTATTCTCGCCGAGGACTACCCAAAACACTTTACATTAGTCTGTCGACCCTGAGATCTACTGCATCTCGCAAATGCCCTAACAAGAATATGCGAACCAGAGGAGTAATCCCGTCGTTTAGAATGGCCTCCGAGCCAGCTGGCTCCCAACGCGGCAAAGGTTGGGAAATGCAAGAGCGACCTCTGAGAGGACTAAGATATGGGAAAGTCTTTTCAGCCATCTGAAAAGACTTTCAATGCAGGGAGAATGTTACCGTTGTCTTCGGTGTGGTTATGTATTCCTGAAGAAGGGAATCAATGTCAGCGGCTGACCCAACCATCCTTACGGACTGCATGTACATTGCCCTCGATGCGGCGCCACGCTGGCACAATACATCGTCTCAGAGAGAAAGGCTGGACAATAGAAGAAGGAGAAGTCATAAGAGAACCGTTCCAGAAAACGCTAAGGCGTGGGTGAGAGAATGGACATATCTGCACTTGAGAACTGGCTTTGGAATGCAACCTGTAGCATAAGAGGCCCTATAGACGCGCGCTTGAGCGGGATCTCCATTCGGAGGCTTTGGTCGATATTCCAGAAGACCCCAAATGCTAAAACTCTACTCTAAGTACGCAGAAGGAAGTAGAAGCTTATATGGCTCTTTCTGCTATGCATCTCAAGGGGGAAGCGGTTCTGAAGGAGAATAGGCTTAGGAATCTGATGAGGAAGGGAGAGTCGACCGTCGGAACGCGCGTTCTTGTCGTCTGGCCTGGATTCGTGGAGGTGATAGGACATACGGGGTTCTATGATTACGTGGAATTTCTGGCTGAATACGGGCCGTTCAGCCTTCATGACCTCGACAACTTCGCCAGAGCGGCTGAACTGGTAGGCCTCTCGACGATGATAAAGATGGATCAGGAGCCAAGAACCTATATGGCAGGTAGGGCATTAGCATCAGGAATCCAGAACTTTCTTTTCGCAGATATAAGAACGGCTGAGGATGCTGAAGAGGCTGTGAACGCTGTTAGAGCTGAGCCGAAGGGCAAGAGCGGCATCAGGATGGATAGGAGGATCGGCTACGTGGGCGCGACAGCCTCACGGGCAGACATTGTAAAGATGTGTGATGACGCCGTTGTAGCTTTGATGATAGAGAAGAAATCCGCCGTTGATAACTTGGAGGCGATACTCTCCGTTGAGGGGGTTGATATGGTGCAGTTTGGCCCATCCGACTACTCTTTGAGCATAGGCGTGCCAGGCGAGAGAGGTCATCCAAAGGTGAAGGAGGCGGAGCTCAAAACGATTAAGACTGCGCTGAAGATGGATGTCGCTCCTAGAGCGGAGATAAGCAACCCTGAAGATGCGAAGAGATACATGGAGCTGGGTGTACGCAACTTTAGTATAGGGACCGATGTTAGCGTTCTATACGGCTGGTGGAAGGATAGAGGGGCGGAACTTAGGAAGATCCTATCAAGCACATGAAGCCTTGACAATCGTTAAGCATATGCAGCTTCTCGCTCGTAAACCCACTACAGCCTTAGCTGTAAGGCTGCTGGTCAGCCGGATCATGTCAGCGTTTCTGTAGTAAGGCCAGCCTCTCTGAATCGATAAATACTTAGACATCGACTTAGTAGGCAAGCAAAGGGCTGAGTTCTCGTGTCCCAAGCGAAGGTCATCCGAGAAGAGATTAAAGAGGCCGAGGCCACTTTCTCCGCACTCTATGTTGAGATGAAGAATGGATGCTTAGTCTTCTTGAGCGAAGGGGAGGACCGTTTGGGCACACTAGCTGTCTCAATTCCCCAGAGAGGACGGCTTCTAGGTCCACCCCTGTCCTCCATTCTGTTCGGGGACCGGAATACAACTGTGGCGAGATTGATTGCTGAGCGGCTCGCAAATCTTTCGAAGAAGCTTACTCTTGTATCGGTCTACATAGAGACGATGGAAGAGGGAAAAGCTGGACGTATGCTTCTGAAGCTCATAGAGGAGGTTATGAGGAAAGGAGAAACCAAGTAATGAGTATGAGAGACTTCTTGAAAAAGATGGAATTGGAGGGCGGGGTGCTCCACGAAAATGACAAGGTCTCAACTGGTATTGAAGTATCTATCATGAAAGCCTTATCGGATGGTCCTATCCTCTACTTTGAAGATGTTGAGGGTTATGAAACGAGTGTCATAGCAAACGTCTGCGGAACACGAGGTCGAATATACTCAGCTCGGGCGCATGCAAAAAGTAAAATCGCTGCGCCTAACAAACTATAGCGAAAAAGAAGTCTATGGGAAGATCCTCAGGGCTAATCTTGCTGCTTGAGGAGCTTTCGCATGAAAAGTATAGCAAACACGAGTATAGCCGAAGTTATGGATAGAGTGTAATTGCCCACACCTGTTGCCAATCCGATGGAAGCGGTAACCCACAGACTTGCTGCAGTTGTTATGCCGACCACTCTAGTTCTCTCCGCTATCACAGCGCCGGCTCCGATGAAGCCAATCCCAGCAACAATGCCTGCTGCAATTCTCGCCGGATCCATTCGGAAATCGTAGACTGAGATCACTGTGAATAGACATGATCACAATGAGACGAGCATATGTGTCCTCAACCCGGCGGGCTTATGGACAAGCTCTCGCTCTATACCGACTATGCCACCCAGAATAACGGCGAGAATAAGACGCAACACAAGGTCGATCTCAACCATGTATGAGGTACACCTGATTAGCAATATGTGAATCAAGCATTTATAGCCATTTCCGGTGGATCTTTGGTACAACGTCGCGAAAGATAGGACCAGAGGAGAGGCATAAGCAATGAGTAAGGATTAGCTTCCGCCGGCCAGCTCCCTAGTCTTCTCGAGGTTTTCGATGTCGCTTCTTCGCTCATCAATCGGCGTCTCTAGTATGAGCGGCAGCTTCCCAAATTTGCTTCTAAGTATGTTTCTGAAACCAGCTTCGCTTATATGCCCCATGCCAATGTGTTCGTGTCTATCGGTCCGTGATCCCAGATCCCCGATCGAGTCATTCAAATGGACAAGTTTCACGCGTTCAAAGCCTACCGTCTTATCAATCTTCCTGATCGTGTCTTCCACAGCGCTCCTCGTTCTCAAATCGTATCCAGCGGCAAATCCGTGGCAAGTGTCGAAGCAGGCTCCAACGTGTTCACGAACATCAATATGATCTATGATGTATCTAATCTCCTCAAAAGAACTGCCTATGCTGTTCCTGCTTCCAGCCGTATTTTCCAGT
>Ga0224501_10002081_pt1 | contig 15619 bp, 12 predicted proteins | sample SF_Oct11_sed_USG_4_FD_169105 | JGI IMG/M metagenome (GOLD analysis project Ga0224501, IMG submission 169105) | Sediment microbial communities from San Francisco Bay, California, United States - SF_Oct11_sed_USGS_8_1 | ecosystem: Environmental > Aquatic > Marine > Sediment | place: USA... | reverse complement strand
TCCCACATTTTATTTTAATTTTCCCCCACGAGGGGTTATGATGTGGATTTTCCAGACCAAATCACCTCAACACCCCCCTCCGGGGACTGACAAGGAGTACCGAGAATGCCGGAGAGCAGTAACGACCGCTTGAACAAGAAAAGCCGCCTGATCACGGAAGGCGATAAACGTTCCCCCAACCGCGCCATGTTGCGCGCCGTCGGATTCGGTGACGATGATTTCGACAAGCCGATCATCGGCGTGGCCAACGGCCAGAGCAACATCACCCCGTGCAATGCCGGTCTCGGCAAGCTGGCGGATATCGCCATGGCGGAAATCAGAAATAACGGAGGCATGCCGCAGATGTTCGGCACCATCACCATCAGCGACGGCATCTCCATGGGCACCGAAGGCATGAAAGCCTCACTCATCAGCCGCGATGTCATCGCCGATTCCATCGAAGTGGTCGGGCGTGGCGCGTGCATGGATGCAATGATCGCCATCGGCGGGTGCGACAAGAATATGCCCGGCGCGATGATCGCCCTGGCCCGGCTCAACATTCCCAGCATTTTTGTTTACGGCGGCACCATCAAACCCGGTCACTTGGGCGATCAGGATCTGACCGTCGTCAGCGCGTTCGAAGCGGTCGGCCAGTTCAGCGGCGGCAAAATCGACAAGGAAGAATTGACCGCCATCGAGAAAAATGCGTGTCCCGGTTACGGTTCCTGCGGCGGCATGTTCACCGCCAACACCATGTCATCGGCCATCGAGGCCATGGGAATGAGCCTGCCGTACAGCTCCACCATGTCCAACGAAGACAAGGAAAAAGAATTGAGCACCCAGCAGAGCGCCGAGGCATTGTTTCCCTTATTAAAAGAAAACCTCCTGCCGTCGGATATAATCACGCGCAAGTCGCTGGAGAACGCTATTGCCGTTGTTATGGCAGTTGGCGGATCGACCAACGCAGTTCTGCATCTACTCGCCCTTGCGCACAGCATGGGAGTTGAACTGACCATCGACGATTTTGAAACGATTCGCAAAAAAATACCACACTTCTGTGATTTGAAACCGTCCGGCAAATACGTGACCATCGATCTGCATCAGGCGGGAGGCATTCCGCAAGTTATGAAAATGCTGTTAAACGCCGGACTCCTGCACGGCGACTGCATCACCGTCACCGGAAAAACCGTTGCGGAGAATCTGAAGGACATTCCTGATGCTCCAGCTTCCACGCAGGATGTCATTCTGCCGCTCAGCGCACCCAAGTCGAAGGAGGGTCATCTTGTCATCCTGAAAGGCAACCTTTCGCCGGAAGGATGCGTCGCCAAAATTTCGGGCATCAAGACACACCGAATCGAGGGTCCGGCCAGAATTTTCGACTCCGAGGAAGAATGTCTGGATGCCATCATCAGCGACAAGATCAAAGCGGGAGATGTCGTGGTAGTCCGTTACGAAGGGCCCAAAGGCGGTCCGGGCATGCGTGAAATGCTTGCGCCAACGTCGGCTCTGGTCGGCAAGGGACTGGGCGAAAGTGTCGGTCTGTTGACCGACGGCCGTTTCTCCGGCGGATCATATGGGCTGGTGGTCGGACACGTCGCGCCCGAAGCTCAGGTCGGCGGCACAATCGGCCTGGTACGGGAAGGCGACACTATCACCATCGATATCGACAAGAACCTGATTCAAGTCAACATCAGCGATGCGGAACTGGATCAACGGAAAAAGAACTGGCAGGCGCCGCCAATCAAATACAAATCGGGAGCTCTGGCAAAATACGCCAAGCTGGTTTCCACGGCATCCCGTGGGGCGGTCACCGATTAATCGAACAACGCACACGTTGCACTTATGACAAGCACTGAAACGCAATTGCCTGATACGTTGTTCGCCGGCGGACACCGGGTGAACCTGTACTATCTCCATGAAATGTTTCGCCACACCGCTCAGATGGTTCGGGATCGCTTGCAGGAGGACACGGGGATCGATGTTCCCATCACCGCCGGCATGTGGGGCGGATCCTATCTGGTGGCGGACGATTTGGGAGTTTCGCGGACCAATGTGGTGCGCCTGTATTCGCTGGTCAGCCTGCCGCAGAATACGCCGCTGGACGAGCCGGACAATTTCGAAACACTCATGAAGATTTACCGAGATGTTCTGATCGAAAACTGCGGTAAATATAAGATGGAGCTCACCGATCCGCGTTGGGGGGAAAAAGTGCCGTGCACCAACCGGATTCGTCCCACCACAACCCTCCAGATGTGGGACACCTCCCGGCGTGTCAAGTTCGTCCGCGCGTTCTTCGTCTGGAACCAGGCCACCTGGGCGGAATCGATCATCTACGATTCAATACGCAATATCAGACAGATTAAAGAACTGCTTGATATCGACCATCGTCCACTGAAAAAGGCGCCGGATGAATTGAAGTTCATGTTGCAGGATGTATTGATTATTTACTTCACCCTGAAACCCGCATTGACGCCGGATTTCGCCGAGCACGCCGAACCCATCGTCAATGATTTATTCGACTGCTTCATCGCCGGTCTGCACGATCCCGCACAAATCGAAGAGCTGTACCACAAGATCTATTCCAACGCACTGGTTTACGGTTATGAAGAAGCGCTGGAAGGACCTTATAAAAAGGCGGGCCTGGATATTCACCAGATTGAAGACTGGCCGGCAGACAAAATCAACTTCGTCCCGCAGGAGTTGAAGGACACCATGATTCCCTACCTGGAGGGAACATTCGAACGCTTCCGTAAAAACCTGGCCGGCAAAAAAGATTAGCCAGCGCCCTCCCCAAATTGCAGAAGAATCCAGCCTGCGAGTCCCTTTTGGCCGTTGGTTTCGCGGTTGCCACCGTTCCAGAGCGCAACCGCCATGGGGGTCGATCCATCAAACTGCACATCATGCTCGTCCGTGTTCGTCAGGTTCCTCTTAAACACCACCTGCCAGCCTTTATCCATGCGCAGTCCTTTTCCGGAAACACTCTGCTCATCCTGACGCGTGAGCGTGCTGAACCCCTCGGCATTTAAATCCTCCACGGGAGAAATCGAGGAGGCGGAATCCCTCGCCGCCGAATCCGCAGTCACCTGGCGCACCGCCTTCCACTGCCAGATGTTGACCGGAAACCCCTCGGTCCCCATGGTGATCGGGGGAACCTCTTTATTGGAGTTTAGGGGAAACATGATCGCCGCCTGATCGGTATACAACTTGGATTGTTTCACTCCGTTATCCACCGAATCATCCTGCCATTCCAGACGGACGGCAATTTGATTCTCCGTCCGCGCGACGCTGACAAGAACCTGCTTAACGGAAGGATTGGGCCATTGCGGGTTGGTGATCAACTGAGGTCCCAATTCGATAGCACTTTTTTGTGGTCCCTCCTGGGAATTCCAGAACTTGGAATCCGGTGAAATGGGGATATCGCCGGAAAACCGCTTTACATTCAGTTGATGGGTGCAATCGCCTTCTTCCAGGCATTTCGAATATTTCGTGTTCGATGCCCCGCACCCCCCAATAAAACTCACATAAAGGAACAATGGTATAAACAGTCGCAATTTTTTAAGAATCATTTGAAAGTTGAAACGGTTCAGCCTGAATCAGCAGACCTGCGTTAAAAATCGAGGGTTAATTGTTCGAGTTCCCGGTCCGCCTTCGGAGTGTGGGGGCCCACAAGAACAACATTGAGATTACGGGCCTGGAATATCTGCCCTGCCACCCGGCGAATATCTTCAAGGGAGATGGACTCCACGAGTTCCTTTTCCTCCTCCAGCGAAATAACCTTGGAAAATAATTCGGAGAATCCGTATCGCGCCACCTGCTTGCCGGGATCGTCCAACTCCAGCGCCAGATCATACATATATCTTTTTTTTACATGGTCCAGTTCTTTCTGCGTCGCACCGGAATCCAAAAACTTTTTGATCTCGCCAAAAATTACCCGGACAATGGACGCCACTTTTTCAGGCCGTACCGTTACATCGAAATCAAGAGTCCCGATATCCGCCAGACTGGTGGCCCGGCATTCTACGGAATACGCCAGACCCTGCTCTTCCCGGAGTACTTTTTGCAGACGCGAGCTGACCCCGTCGTCGAACAACCGGCCAACCAGACAGGCCGTGTAATAATCAGGATGATTATAAGACATGGCGCGAAAACAGATTTGCACCTCGTCCTGACTGTCCACATCTTCCTGAACCAGGAATTGCGGGGCCGTTTGGTCTTCCCGCACACTGTTCACAAAATAATCTCTGGGTACGGCGCTTCCCCGGCATGGAAGAGATTCAAAATGCTTGTGCGCCAAATCCATAAATTGCAATTGATTCATGCATCCCGCCCCCACCAGTACCATGTTTGAGGGACAATAATATTGCTCAAAATAGTTTCGAAGCATTTCAGTATCAATCGCTTTGATCGATTCCTCGGTTCCAATGGTCGGCAGAGCAAGCGGGTTATCCGGATACATCAGGGCGCAGGCAAGATTGTTGATATCCACGTTTTCGCCTTCGGCATTTAAGTCCTCCAGGCATTCTTCCAGAATAATTTCACGTTCCAGTTCGATCTGGGGAAAAGTGGGATCGGTAAAAAATTCAGCAAACAATTCCATTCCGCGCTCCAATTGGTCATAATGCGGACTGAAGCCGTAGTAAGTGTATTCGCTGAGGGTTGAAGCGCGCAGGTCCCGGCCGATCTTCTCAAATTCCAGATTGAGGGAGATGGAGTCCGGATACCTCCGGTTGCCCCGGAACATCATATGTTCCAGAAAATGGGAAATTCCGTTATTCTTTTGGTTTTCGAATCGCAAACCGGCCCGGACGAACATGGCTATTTCGACGGAATGGATGTGAGGCATTTCCACCGCCACCACCGTCAGCCCGTTGCCCAGGACGCTTCTAAAGTGTTTAATTTCAATATCCGTCTGAAGTTTCAATGAAACCTGCTATAAAAATTAAATAATATTTTTTTATTATCTCACAACCGGAACCCATGAGCGCCAAATTTAAACCCATGAACAACGCCAACTGGCCTTCCAGAAATTACGACCATGCCGATGCTTATATCGCTGAGCATGAGGAAGAAGTAAAAAATCACGCCGTTATCGATTGCGGGAAAGAAGTCCATGCCATCCTTCCCAAAGGATTACCGGCACTGAAAATCCGGTTTCACGGCCTGTTTATGATCGCCCCACTGCCCCTGCTAATGGTATGCGTCATTTTTCTGCCGCTGTCCGGATTTCTCGGCGAATGGGAAGTGAACGGAACTACACTGGGTATTTCCCTTCTATGCCTGTTGATGTTCGCCGGTCTGATGCGGGTCATCCTGGTGATGCTGAACAACCGCGACATGTTTCCCCGCAAATACTTCGTTACGCTGGGACCCGAGGGGCTCGCCATGCATTTTTCACGCATCCATTTTCCATCGGCCAATCCCAGAGCTTTTATCGAGTGGAAAGACGTCGCATCCATTCAACGGAACTCCAGTTTCTTTTTACCCGGCCTGCTCCTGGCCCGGCCCATCGTTCCCGCCCTGCAGGTCACTTCCCGAAATGGTCCAGCCATCACCATACCCATGCTTCTGCCTTCTGCCTTCATAGAGGAAGAGTTTGCGAGTATAGAAAGATTGATCCGGCAGAACCTCCAGGAATAAGCCTTCACTCAAAATAGATCGAGTCTTCCCCCAGCAGGGCTTCCACCTCGCGGATCACTTCATCGCTGGGCCTTACTTTCAAATCAGTTTCCACGGTCCGAATCCGGTTCTTACTGTCCGGAAAAATGAAATGGACCAGCACAGGATTGGTCCCATGATGCTCGGCCAGCACTTTCCTGACGGAAGTCAGCATATCCTTTTCAAGACCTGGCGTTCGGATCCTAACGTTCACTTTGCCTTTCCAATGGTTCTTCGCCTCGGACAACGGTAGCACTTCCTTTGCAATCACCTTGGGCAGGTTATCGACCGAATCCACGGTACCTTTCACCAGGATCGGCTCATCCGCTGCCAGAATTTCTGCGGCCGCCTGATAAATTTCCGGCCACAAAGTCACTTCCACGGTTCCCTGCAAATCCTCCAGAGTTACCAGCGCCATCTTATCCCCCCGACGCGTGGTTTTCAGAATAACTTTGAATGGAACCCCGGCCAGGCTGACGTTCTTGCCATTGTCCTGCTCTGAAATACTGGCGGAGCTGGAATCGGTGAACCAGTCGATATCCTTCTGATATCTGGTCAATGGATGACCCGAAACATAAAAGCCGATGGTTTCCTTTTCAAATCGCAATCGGTCATGATCGCTCCACTCCTGAACCCCGCTGGATGGGACAGGCGCCTCACTCACCACTTCTTCCTCAAACGTATCAAACATATTGGACTGCCCCAACTGTTTGTCCCTTTGCCTCGCCTGCCCCATATCCATATACAACTGCAAATGATGAAGCATACTGGCCCGGCCTTCTTCCAGGGAATCGCAGGCCCCGCTTTTGATCAGACTTTCGATAACCCGTTTATTGACCTGTCTCAGGTCCACCTGTTCGCAAAACTGTTTGAGGGAATCGAAACGTTCCACCTCATTGCGGGTTTCAATGATCTGATCGATGGCGGAGGATCCGACGTTTTTGATCGCCCCCAGCCCAAACAGTAAAGCATCTTTGGAAATCGAAAAATCTTTCTGGCTCTGGTTAACATCCGGCGGCAGAATTTGAATACCCATTTCCCGCGCGTCATTGATGTAACGGATGACTTTATCCGTATTATCCATGTCACTGGTAATCAACGCGCCGAAAAACGGAAGAGGAAAATGGGCTTTCAGGTACGCCGTTTGGTAGGAAATCAACGCGTAGGCGGCACTGTGCGACTTGTTGAATCCGTACCCGGCGAATTTTTCCATCAGGTCGAAAATGCGTTCCGCCTTTTTCTCCGGAATTTTATTGTGGGCCGACCCTTTGGCGAACTTTACCCTTTGCTGGGCCATCTCTTCCGGTTTCTTTTTGCCCATGGCGCGGCGGAGCAGGTCGGCGTCTCCCAGTGTAAATCCGGCCAGCACATTGGCGATTTTCATCACCTGCTCCTGGTAAAGAATCACGCCGTGCGTTTCCTGCAAAATTTCCTTTAACTGAGGCAGGTCGTATTTTTCCTCCATCGTTCCGTGCTTACGCTTCACATAGTCGTCGATCATGCCGCTTTCCAGCGGACCCGGCCGAAACAACGCTAGAAGAGCAATGATGTCTTCAAAGCAGTCAGGCTTCATCTTTTTCAGGAGATCGCGCATGCCGGAACTTTCCAGCTGGAACACCCCGCGCGTTCGGGCATCGCTGAGCAGTTCAAAAGTCTTCGCATCATCTTTGGGAATGGCATCAATATCCAGCTCCGTCCCCAGTGAAGATTGAATGAGCTTGAGCGTGTTGTGGATCACCGTCAACGTGCGCAAACCGAGAAAATCCATCTTCAGCAGACCCAGTTTTTCGATATTGTTCATCGAAAACTGGGTAACCACCTCGTCATTGCTTCCTTTATATAAGGGAAGGAATTCGGTGAGCGGTTTGGGAGAGATCACCACCCCCGCCGCATGGGTGGAGCAATGGCGCGGCAGGCCTTCCAACCGGAGAGCGATATTCAACAGCTCGTCGACGTTCGCGCTTTCCTTGCGCATTTCCTTAAATTTCGGTTCCTCCTTGAGGGCTTCGGTAAGAGTGATATTGAGACGATTGGGAACCAGCTTTGCGATCTTGTCAACCTCGCCGTAGGTCATCCCCAACACCCGGCCCACGTCGCGGATAACCGCCTTGGCGTTCATGCTACCGAAGGTAATAATTTGACTGACAAAGGAGTTACCGCCGTATTTTTCCGATACGTATTTAATGACCTCGTCGCGCCGGTCCATACAGAAATCGATATCGATATCGGGCATGCTCACCCGTTCCGGATTCAGAAACCGCTCGAACAGCAGGCCGTACTGGATTGGATCGAGATCCGTAATTTTCAGCGAATACGCCACCAGGCTTCCGGCGGCGGAGCCCCGTCCCGGTCCAACGGGAATACCGTGTTCACGGGCGTGACGGATAAAATCCCATACGATCAGAAAGTAACCGGGATACCCCATCTTCTGGATGATCTGCAGCTCTTCCTTTAATCGGGACTCATACTCTGCCAGATCGTAGGCTTGCCCAAGACGCTTCATGGTATCGAACCGCTCCTGCAAGCCTTCTCTGGATCGTTCTTCCAGGTAGGAGTACAGGGTATAAGACTCGGGCACCGGATACTCCGGCAGATTGTCGATGCCCAACTCCATCTCCAGATTACACCGCTCGGCGATTTTGATGGTGTTTTCAATGGCTTCCGGCACCTGCTGAAACAACTCGGTCATTTCCTCCGATGATTTAAAATAATATTCATCGGAGTGGTATTTCATCCGGTACGGATCTTCCATCGTTTTACCGGTCTGGAGGCACAGCAAAATTTCGTGGGCCCGGAAATCGTCCCGGTCGAGATAATGGCAATTATTGGTGGCCACTACCGGAATACCCGTATTTTTACTGATCTCCAGCAGGCCCTTGTTGATCCCTTCCTGCCATTCCAGTTTGTGATTCTGCAGTTCCAGATAAAAATTATCTTCACCCATGATGTCCCGGTACTGCTCGGCCATCTTGGTGGCACGGGGAATATTTTCCTTATTGAGGTGATGAGCCACCTCGCCCCGGTTGCAGGAAGACAACGCGATCAAGCCTTCGGCATTTTCCGCCAGCAGTTCCTTATCGATGCGCGGCTTGTAATAAAATCCTTCCAGGTACCCTTTTGTCACCAGTTTCAGCAGGTTTTTATAACCGGTATCGTTTTTGGCCAGCAGGATGAGGTGGTAGGACGCGTCACGCAGGCTGTGGTTGGTATCTTTCTGCAGGCGGCTCTCCGGAGCCACATACACCTCGCACCCGATGATGGGCTTGAGCCCGTGTTTCTTGGCGCCGGCATAAAATTCCATCGCTCCGAACAGGTTGGCGTGATCGGTCATGGCAACGGCGGGCATCCGGAACTCGGCAGCCCGCTGGAACAGGGCCTCGTGGCGCAGGGAGGAATCCAACAGGCTGTAATGGGTATGAACGTGTAAATGGACGAAATTGGAATGCCGCATGCCGGTTTCGAACAGTAGGAAATGGTGGACCCCCGGAAGAATATCCGGGGAAAGATTGATTTTGGCCTAAGTCTAACTCAAAACCTGATCGGGGGGAACATATTCCTTGCCCAAAGCCTCGGCTACGGCCGGATGGGTCACTTTCCCTTTGAAAAGATTGAGTCCCCGGCGAAGGGCGGAATTTTTCCGGAGGGCTTTTTGCAGACCTTTTCCAGCCAATTCGCGGGCATAGGGCAAAGTCGCATTGGTCAGGGCATACGTGGAGGTCCGGGCCAGGGCTCCGGGCATATTGGCAACGCAGTAATGCACCACGCCATCGACCAGAAAAATCGGGTCGCTGTGGGTGGTGGGTCGCGAGGTTTCAAGAATACCCCCCTGATCAATGCCCACATCCACTACCACCGCTCCGGGCATCATTCCCTTAATCATCTCGCGGGTAATCAATTTTGGAGATTTTGCACCGGGCAGAAGCACGGCGCCGATCAACAGATCGGCGGTCTGGGACAGCTCTTCAATATTGAGCTTGTTGGACATAATGGTTTTGACACGCCCGCCGAAGATATCGTCAATATAACGCAGGCGCGACAGGTTGGTATCCAGCAGAGTGACACTGGCACCCGTTCCAACGGCCATTTTGGCGGCGTTCATACCCACGATGCCACCGCCGATGATCAGCACATGCCCGGGGTCCACTCCGGGTACCCCGCCCAGCAGAATGCCGCGGCCGCCATTTTCCCGTTCCAGGTATTTGGCCCCTTCATGGACCGACATGCGCCCGGCCACCTCGCTCATGGGTATCAGCAGAGGCAGAGAACCGTTCTCCAGTTGAACGGTTTCGTAAGCGATACCAATGATTTTTCTTTCCAATAGGGCATCGGTCAATTCCGGCGCGGGAGCCAAATGTAAATAAGTGTAGAGAATCTGGCCTTCTTTCAATCGATCGTATTCCGAAGGCACGGGTTCCTTTACTTTAACGATCATTTCCGACTTTCCGAATACATCGCTGCAAGACGAGACTTGTCCACCCACCGCTTCGTACTGGACATCATAAATACCGCTCCCCTCCCCCGCGCCTTTTTCAATCAACACGGAATGTCCATCGGATATCAGTTCCGCAACACTTGCGGGGGTCATCGACACCCGGTATTCGTCTTTCTTAATCTCTTTAGGAACACCAATAATCATCCGCTCAGTATCCTTTCAAATAAGCCCTTCGGGAGGGTTGGGTTTCACCTCTGAGACTATTTGATCTTTCCATAAAATTCCTATAGATTAGTATCACACTGAGACCGCTACTATACAAGAAATGGAGCTTAAATCCTTGGAAAAATTGGACCGTCCGGCGGCATTGGAACTTTTTCAAAAAGCGTTTACCGAAGAACAGGGCTTACTGGACCTGGAAGATAAAAATATCGGCCTGGAAGAGTTAAAACTTCTGGGCGACTGGGAATTGTTCCCAAAAGTTGAAAAGCTTTACCTCAGCAACAATCAGTTGGGCGACCGGGAAATGGAAGCGCTGGAGCACCTGAAGGGCAATGTGCGTTCCCTGTACCTCAACCATAACATGCTGGGCGACGCTGCGGCGCGTTCTCTGGCACGATCTGAGATGGCCAAAGGGATAACCTGCCTGATGCTGGAGGCCAATAACATGGGACCTGAGGGAGCGAAAGCCTTTGCCGATTCGAAACACTTTCAAAATCTGGAAGAATTGTTTCTCGATTTCAATCCCATTGGCGCAAGCGGAATTGAGGCTATTGCCCGATCTGAAAACCTTCCAAAACTCCAGGCCCTGCACCTTGACAGCACGAAGTGCGGGGATGGCGGTGCCGAAGCGTTATCGCAATCCAAGACTCTAACTGGAATCCGGAGGTTGTATCTTTGCAGTAACGGCATCGGCGATGCAGGAGCGAAAGCATTATCCACTTCCGAGAATCTCAAAACCCTGCAGGTGTTGAGCATCTGGCGCAATGAAATACGCGATGCCGGAGGGGAAGCCATTGCAGAATCGCAAACCTTCGGAAATCTGGAACGGCTTTACATGAGCCTCAACCTGATGGAGCGACCGGTGCGTAAAATCATTCGCGGATCGGACCTGGCAAAAAGACTCAAAACCTTGGTCATGGATTAGGAGGCAAGGACTATGGATGAATCCAAAGACGAGTATCAACCAACTTACGGTAAACTGTTCAACGTACTATTTCATATTGGCGTAGGCATCAACGTCATCCTCGTCATATGGCTCTACCTTGTTTTTTTCGGAGTGATTTAGTTGTGAGCCGATGAGATAAATAAAACCTGAACGCAATTCACTTACGGACAAAAGCAAAAGGTGGCCTTGGTTTCATTTAAGCTCGTCCAGTGGGAAACCTGTTATCAATCGAATTCCCTGTCCCCAGACCCACGTAATCCCTGAAAAATCAATCCCTTGATTGACAACTCTCTTCTAATTTCATAATCTTTTAAAAACAGTATTTTACCTAGGAGTTCCATTAGCCATGAATAAACCCCCCATATTCAATCTCAGTTTGGTTTTTTTGATCCTTTTTGGATTATTCACTTCCGCCTGCTCCACCTCTTCCCTTACCAGTGCGGTAAAGGACGATGACGCCAAGGAAGTACAACGTCATCTCAATGAAGGGGCCAATCCAAATAAAGTGGATGAAGACGGCCAAACTCCTTTGCATCATGCGGCGAAGGAAGGGTATAAGGAAATGGCGGGAATGCTGTTATCGAATTCGGCCAATGTGAACGCCAAGGATAAAAGAGGCCGGACACCCCTGCACCTGGCCGCCTATGAGGGCCACGCCCCCATGGTGGACTTCCTCCTGGATAAAGGAGCCCAGGTCAACAGTCAGGATCAAGCGGGCCGCACTCCACTTCATAATGCGGTCATCAGTGGCAATAAAGAGGTTGCCCTGATCATTACCCTGAATCAGGCTACCACCGATGCCAAGGACAACAAGGGCTGGACGCCGATTTACCTGGCCTGCCTGGAAAATCAGCCGGAAATTGTAGAGCTTCTGATTCAGAAAGGGGCCGAAATCAATCCTCCCACCGGCGCTTCTCCTCTATATGGAGCCGTTTGGATGGGACACCGGAATGTCGTTAAGCTTCTTCTGGAAAAAAATGCCAATGTCCATGGTCAGGAGCATGTTTCCAAAACTCCCATGCATATTGCGGTGGAAAAAGATTATACCGATATTGCCGAGCTACTCCTCGACTACAAGGCCGATCCTTACCGGAAGGACCGGGACGGAAAACCACCGATTTATTACGCCGCTCTCCATGGCAACCATCTGGTCATGAAATTACTCATCAGTTATGGCGAGGATGTCAATCAGGTCCTCCCGGATAAAGGCTCCCTGTTGCACCTGGCTGCCGAAAAGGGACACGCAGCGGTGGTCAGTCTGCTCCTGAACAATGGCGCGGATCTGAATATTCAGAATCCTCAGGGAGAAAAAGCCCTTGAGGTGGCCATTAATAACGGACACCAAAAAGTGGCGGATATGATAACCGAAACGGCCATTGAGAGAAAAGCGGAGGGGAAAAAGTAAAACCCTTTATGCCGCCCTTTGGCATATAGAACATTTGGTGACTCCGGCTTAAAAGCCGGAGTCATTTCATTCCGATAAGCAAGAAACCTTCAACGGGTTTCACCCTCCTTCTGCGCGGCCTGATTAACAATTTTTTAGCCAACCTTAAACTGCTGACAACTACAATTTTACTTGGGGGAATTAGAACAATGCTTAAACTACAAAAGATTCGATCCGGATTTCTTCTACTGTTTATCTTTGGATTAACTGCCTCTGCCTGCTCTATGATCAAAACCTCTTCCCTGGATACGGCGGTCAGATATAAAAACGTCAATGAAGCACAACGCCACCTGAACGAGGGCGCCAATCCCAATCAAACAGATGAGACAGGCCAAACGCCTCTGCACAGGGCCGCGGAAATAGGATATCTCGGAGTAGCCGAGGTTCTTTTGAACAAAGGAGCCCAGGTAAATCTTCAGGATAATGAAGGTCAAACTCCCCTGCACCTGGCTTCCAGGAAGGGTTATACCGCCATGATGGATTTGTTGCTGGCGCACAAAGCAGAGATCAATATCAAGGATAAATACGGACGTACAGCCCTTCACCATGCGACTCTGGCCCGATCCGAGGAATCCGTGGAGCTCCTGCTTTCCAAAGGCGCCACCGCAGACGTCTTTGACAATAAAACTGTGACTCCACTCTATCTGGCGACCGTCCTGGAAGAACCCCAAATAGCCGAATCTTTAATAAAAAAAGGCGCTCAGGTGAATCCAGCGAAGGGTCCCTTTCCTTTAATGGGAGCGGTTCGAGAAGGTCATGCGCGAGTAGCCAGGGTGCTTTTGAATCACCAGGCCAGCGTCCATGGTCCGGTCAACGCGCCCAAATCCCCGCTTCACCTGGCGGCCGAAAAAGGTGATCTCAAGATGGTCCATCTACTTCTGGCTTATAATGCCGACCCCAACCGTCTTGACCGCTTCGGCAAAAGTCCGGTTTACTACAGCGCCTATCATGGCAACATCAGCGTGCTGGATGCCCTTATCCAGCATGGAGTGAATGTGAATCAAAAAATTCCGGAAGGCACTCTGCTCCACCTGGCGGCGGAACAAGGTCATACCCGAACAGCCAGTGTTTTAATCCGCAGAGGCGCCCGTCTGGATATGAAAAATTCCAGTGGCAACAAACCCCTGGATGTGGCGATCATCAAAGGCCATCAACAAATAGCGGACTTGATTGTACGGGAAGCAATTAAACAAAAAGAATTGGAGAAATAGAATCTTCTTTCCCGGCTGTTAAAACTCTCGGGAGGAGGTGGCTTTAACCAGAGTTTCGAAGTTGACCCACTTAAGGTTGTCTTCCGAAATCAGCGGGTCGCCTCCGGCATTGCGGAAAGGCCGCCATTCATGGTTGATATACACCTCATTCGGCCTGAAGTTGGCCTTGTAGGCCAGGGATTTGTTTTTAGCGATAAAATATCCCATGTAAAAATACGGAATGCCACGGCTCTGGCAAAACTGAATCTGCTTGATAATACTGAACGTACCCAGGCTCAAATGAGAATATTGGGTGGAGTAAAAGGTATATATGGCGGAAAAGGTTTTGCGCGTGACATCCGCCAGGGCAACTCCAATCAGCTTTCCGTCCAGAAAATACTCGAACTCCATTCCAAACGGAGTTTTAGCATAGAAGGATAACCGGAAATTCTCTTCGTCCTCGACATCATCCTGTAAAGACTGGAACCGTTTTTTGTGCTCCAGATACAATTGGAATTTTTCCTTGGAAAACTGCGGTCGGCCCAGACGGATTTCCACCTGCGAACTGGACTGAATCGCCCGCCTCTGACTGCGCGTCATGAAGTAATCCCCAGGCCGGAGACGAATGGGTACGCAATCATGGCAGTTATGGCAACGGGGACGAAAATAATATTCACCAAAATGCCGCAGGCCGTGTGACAAAAGGTACTCAAACTCCACTTCGGAAACATCTTCTAGAAGATACTCCTCAAAGAGGGATTTGCGGTCCTTAAAATACCCGCACTGAAATGGTTTGGAGTCGATAAAATGGGCCAGCATATCTATTAAGGTACGTCAATAATACGGTAATCTTATACTATTTCCGCATGGAAATACAGAACCGGAAAACTGCAATTAGGCGTAATATTTTTAAAATTTCACCAAGCCTGCCCCGGCATTCGGTCCAGGCGAACCCAATCCCCACCCATAACATTGTTTTTTCAGGGTTTTTGTGATTAACTGGCACCTGCTTTTTCATCCTCACAAAAACTACTGGTTTATATTCACCCAGAAATGACAAAATCGGATTCCACCAATCCCTCCCTGAAGCTCTCGGTCATCATCCCAACCTATAACGAATCCACCGTTCTTTCCGAAACTCTGACCCGAATCCAGCAACATCAGCCTTTTGAGATCATTATCGGCGACGGCGGAAGCGTGGATAGTACGGTTGATATCGCCCGCCATCTAGGGGTATCCGTCGTGGTATCGAAAACCCGTGGTCGAGCGGCTCAAATGAACGCCGCCGCCGCCGAAGCAAAAGGCGATCTGCTCTTGTTCCTGCACGCCGACAGTTATATCGATTCTAGCGGCTGGCAGGCAATGACCACCGCCATGATGCAGGGGAGCTGGCTTGGCGGGGCCTTCAGCTTGCACATCGATTCCCCAAAATCCTCCCTGAAGCGTATCTCACGGTGGGCAAACTTGCGGTCCCGTGCCCTCAACCTGGTATACGGCGATCAGAGTATTTTTGTCCGGCGGGAAGTATTCCAGAAACTCAATGGCTTCGCGCCCCTGCCCATATGCGAAGATCTGGATTTTTACCGCCGATTAAGCAAACTGGGACCGGTAGTCCTGTTGAAAGCAAAAAGCTACACTTCGCCCCGCCGGTGGCTGGCAGAGGGGGTGAGGTTCACCACCTTCAGGAATATCGCCATTGCGTCTTTATTCGTAATCGGGTTCTCTCCAAAGACCTTAAGCCGATGGTATCC
>Ga0224501_10002079_pt1 | contig 15631 bp, 12 predicted proteins | sample SF_Oct11_sed_USG_4_FD_169105 | JGI IMG/M metagenome (GOLD analysis project Ga0224501, IMG submission 169105) | Sediment microbial communities from San Francisco Bay, California, United States - SF_Oct11_sed_USGS_8_1 | ecosystem: Environmental > Aquatic > Marine > Sediment | place: USA... | reverse complement strand
GGTGTTGGTGTGTTGTATTGGTGTTGGTGTGTTGTATTGGTGTTGGTGTGTTGTATTGGTGTTGGTGTGTTGTATTGGTGTTGGTGTGTTGTATTGGTGTTGGATAGAATGAAGGCATATTCAGTAATCCCACCGGGCATGTATGCGCCATGGGGTCGGTAAACTAGATTAGATTATATACCTGAGTACATGATGCGCATGTGTGTGCGCGAGCGCGTGTAAATCGAGTTGTCGTGTTTTTTGGGTTGTTTCCCTTATAATGTCTTCATTATTATGGTGAAGTTGCCAGGTTAAATACTTGTTTTCACCAATTACGGTTTAGCATGGAGCACCACCAACGGATCAGTATCAACGCTCCCTTCCTCCATGTGCAACATAACAAAAGTGGCTAACCTGTTGGCCGATTTGACTCCATCCTTCATGAGGCCGGAGAACTTTCGTTCACCGGTACGAGTGTAGTCTCCTTTCATGGCCGCTGTACCAGCATACTGACGACTGATAGCGTCGCCGTTATTTGCCCAGAGCTGATTGAAGACTGTTCGTACTGCTTCCGGAAGTTCATCATCTGGTGTGAGCAGTCCTAGTTTTCTAACCTACAAATGAGAAGGGTGGAGCGATAAATTAGTGGAGAGATTCAGCTGCCAGTTTGAGCATCTCTTTGTCACTTCACCCTAGTCAGATTTGCCGAAGCTCACCAACTTAGTCATCCTCTCTTTCCGGTGCACCAGGAAACGGGCGGCAATGCTATCTGCATAAATCAGGAAATGAGAGGCAATGCTATCTGTATAAATCAGGAAATGGGCGGCAATGCTATCTGTATAAACGTGTCTTATCTTAACATAAAACACTGTCAGATGAAGAAGAAAGATTTGATAATTTTAGAAGCCGTTGACCCTGGTTGGAGAGTGATTTTATGAACGAAGCTATGATACTGCAAAACATCAGTTGGTAAAGAGCGAGATTTGTAATCTATACAACGCGGGGTCAAGCTTCACTCCCAGTGGGGTGTTTTTCTGGTATGAGCCTTTAGCAACCCCCTCATTCCAAAATGCTAGCATGGCTTCAGAACACCGCAGTAAAAATAATGGAGGTCCCAACCGGTGGATAATTAGGGCCCAGATCTCTCCACGGCTGTCAAAGATCCACCTTTCCCTTCTCATAAAGTTCTCGGCGGGTGACATGTAAACAAATGTCTTAGGTTGACTGACCCCCAACAAGGAATCAGAGGAAGGCAACAGGAAGCCACCTCAGTACTGTCCAACGACATCAGGCAGAATACCTCATTGATATTTTATGATTCATGAATGAAAATTACCCATGATAACTGCACTGCGCTCACGTCAATCCTAAGCATTAAACTACATGTATGCAGTCTACCGAACAATGAGTGCATAACATAGCGCCATGACCCGAATAGAATTAAGGTTCGGATTAAATGAAATAAAAGTAATTTGTGAATAATTTATTTGATTCTGAAAACTGTCAAAACAATTTAAAACTGTTTATTCATGATTCATTTTTGATTACAATTTACAGCAGATGAACTGGATCGATAAATATAAGAGATTTTCCGTAGGCTTTTAAGTGTATGTGAAATTGATGCATTGGCAATATGAGCTCAAGTACATTTTCAGAGCCATCATCTGAAATACCACACCTCACTTTTGTCATATATAGAGTTATCCTCCTCCAACCATAAAAATGAAGCAATGACAAAGTGACGCAACAAGGTATATGGCGGTCAGTGTCACACATACCTTCTTATATCCATGACAGAATGGCTGTCAATAGAGGTGCAGAAATTGTCCTATTTTGTATTTGACCCATGATTTCCCAAGGTGCGCTGTTTGGGGATTTTCAGCTTGCACCCGCATACCCCATAGAGAGGGTTAATTTATCGAAGGCCTCCTTTATTTGACACCGGAACCCGAAATCAGTGAGGGTGTTGCAAAAGATCCAGGACACTATCCACTAAGCTATCGCTTCATCTCGCGCGTACCTGACTATCGGTGATAATTCTGGCGATTGCTGTCTGAACTACATTGGTTCTGTCTAGGCAGTCTATGCAGTTTGTACGAAAGATCCCACGTTGCTCACATATCATTCCTTTCTCATCCACCCTGAATCAAAGAGAGAGAAACTGAGGATATTTCTTTTCTTCTCATCAGGCACTTAGTCATCGTCCTAACTCCAAGGCTTGCTTTGAAGCAGTAGGTATTATGGGAGCAGCTCAGATTGACAGAGTTGACTAGAGTATCGACATCAAATCTAACAATCACAAGAGCCAAGGGCTTTAGTCGCTGAGCCATCCTCCTATTTCTAGTTACATCTACTTACATGTACATTGACTGACTATGCAATGGTTTTCAATTGCCATGCATGATGGTTCACCGTTAACCATACCGGCAAAATTTTCTAGACATTGTGTGAGCAGCTCATACTCGCAGAGTTAAATACAGTTTTATCCTTGGATCCAAGAGCCAAGCACAGCATCTGGTGAGTTATTTCGCCTTTTCTAGTCACGCGCACCGAACCAGTGATCGTTGACTTTATGTCACCGACTGAACTATAAAAGTATATGCACTATAGTTTTGAACGGCGGCTATCTGTGCTTCAACATACCAACAATATTTGTGATCTCTGATGATATCCTTTACAGCATCTGTAAGCATGGCTACGTTATCAAACTGCATACCACGACTGCAAAGAGACAAAGCGCGATGGGTCACTGTTAAAGGGGTTATGACACGGTTGATTGTCTACATACTTTCAGAGTTGTGTTCCCCATTCTTAAAGGGAGGCAGCTCCGCATTCATCACATCGATAGCGAGTGGTCTTTTTCCACAAATCGAATATCGGTCACTCGAATAACTACGGCCCAAATAGAAATAAAATGAGATCTATTTACTAAAACATAGTAACCTAGTGATCTTCACCACCTTATAACATTGAGTAGAACTTAAATTTGAACGTAAGATTCGAGAAAACTTAAGTTATAAGAAGTGCTTTGCCGGTTTTCCCTGGCCCTAAATAGAGGCCGCTGGATTCGGGCCTCCATAATTGCGCAATAATGGCACTATCGCTCGTTGACAGAGGTGAAAAACTGCGTTCTGAAACCCTATTTCTATCTTTTTGTTGCACGGTTTATCTATTCAGACTTGTGTAACTACAAGTTTAGTATACACATGCAAACGCATTTGTGAAACATCGGTGCGTAAGCTGAGAAATCAACGCAAACACCAACAGCTCTGTGTTAATTTCCTATCTTGAGGCCAATTCTGGTGCGTCGACGATCTGAAAAGTAGTCGTTGAGGGCTCTAAGTATGCGCATCGGATAGGGCTATATCTAAGCTTTCTTCTGAACTGGGCATTGGGCCCATTTGTTCATGGTAGGCTTCAGAGTCTACGAACAAGTCAAATCACTTTTGCCCATGTCATAACCCCTTTAACCGCTATGTGCCATCTATATGGAGGCATATGGAGGCATATGTCAGCAAGGACGGAATCAATGAGGTAAGCAGCAGACAGGCTGCCGGCCGCCTGTAGCTGAAATCTTTCTGTTCACACAGGAGACATCCAAAACAATAAAGTTTAACATAACGGATCCCGTGTGTATATCTCAGATAACGCTTGTTGCATTGACACAAAATTCTCTCGGGGAAAATTTGACTGAAAATTTACGGTACTTCCCCATTACATGAATTTACATTGAAATGATTGGAACCTGAAGCCTTGTTAAGTCAGATGATAGCTGACAACAATAAAAACTAACCAGTATTCATGGAAGTCGAATGCCACATAAACCAGCTGTGGATGGTTGTATAGCAGGACATGATGAAGGAAAGCTTCCGCAACGATATTCTCTCTGCCACCTCGGTCGACCAGATTCAGACAAGTTACGTGTTTAAATAAAGACAACTGCTTTTCAAAGTGGCAAGAGAAAGCTTTGCTCGTTTCATCCTCATCTAAAACATGCATGCTCATGTACACCCAGTTATTACGGTATACCATATAGTTAGAGGAGTTAGTTATATGAGGATAATATATGATCTATGATGATATGTACACCAGGTGGTAATATTATTGCAGTGAAGAGAAATATGATCCATTTCAAGTGTCCTGAGAACCTGTTTTAGACTTGACTGATGAATAATACAGCATTGATCATAAATGAAGATGGTAAGGAAATGATACTATTTAAAGACAGTTTACCTTTCTCGCGTATCGGAGGTGGTCTATACTTATGACCTGGTTGGGACCAATATACAGGGATGCTTCCACGTACTTGTACATATGACACAGTGTGTGACTGAAAAGTCACTATCTATAATGAGATATGGCTACAATTAGTAAATCATGTACAGATTGTCCTTTAGTCAATGGTCGTGCAACGAAGTGTCGGTTAGAATGCTACCCTTGTACCGGTAACTTAGGTGAGGTGCCACTCCTCTTCCTTACCGCCCTCACCTTCCCCAGCTCTGGAGAGAGCCGGGTAGCCATTTCCTTTTTTGGCAAACACAGTTTTTGTGGAAAATCTCGGACATGAGCCGTCTTGAACTTCAGGACCTCCAATGCCAGTGGCGAGCGCTTCACCCACTCAGCCACAGGGTCTCCCCTTGCAGAGTTGCTATTAATACAAGCTGGTGCGTCACACTGAATCAGCGGGTGCCTTCGTAGAGTGTGAGTTGGCCCGGGCAAGCTAACTCTCTATAAACTCCCCTCGTTCCCAGCTGTTATCTGCCTTGTCAGATAACCCCCATACTCAGTAATGAGTGGGAAGCATAAAAAAAGTACCCCCACCACATCCATTTGAGGCTCAAACCACCTTGATAAAGCATCATCAGCAATCAGTATGTACTTGAGCATCATTTCGAGGTATCACCTGTTCAGTTTCCACATAGTTAGCACAGTCGCCCTCAGCGTCGAGACCGCGTCTTTTGTATCTGGTGCCAGCGCGATGTCTACTGCGCCGAGAAATCAGCAGCATGGTAAACTTATAGATATCTGAATGAAATGTTGAGCTATGGTATATGCTGGACTCGGCCATGGAGCATGCCTTCACATCAAAGAAGCCTTGTATGATCGGCTGTATCCAATGGTCAGCTAAATGACTCTGCAACAATTGCAGACATTAGACAGCGGAAGAACAATATGTGATGGCCTCTATCTTTTCTCGCATGGCGACTCCACCGTTGTGGCGAAGCGGATGACAAACTACTGATTTTTCACCCATGATGTCTCAGCATGAGGCACCACCAGTGGGTCAGTATCAATGCTCCACTTCATAGCGAGGCGTGGTGTTATGTGAAGCTAGGATAAGTGTGAGGAGCTCGGACTCACAACGGGAGCCTACCATGACCCAGACTCGGACTCGGGTTGTCACAGCTGCAAATCCAGCCCTATAGCACTGAGCTATCCGGAAAGCCTCAAATATGTGACACACTGAACAACAGAAGTCTACCGCCTACTTAGCAGCTAGTCTATAAATCAATCACCCTTATGGCTCATTATTGAATTACTCTGGTGTTGATTGAAAGAGGCCATAAGCACATGTTTATTAAAGAAAACCCCAGAACAATGGCCCCAACATACCAGATTTGAGAAGCTTCAATGAAACGAATGCTCAATATTGAAATTACCTAGTTAGTAATAATAATTTTGCGTTTCTAAGACAGAACAGCTGTCAGAAGTAGTGCAGAAGTTGGCCAGGAAACTTTCTGTCTCATAGAAGGTATTTCTCAGAGTGGACCTCCTTTATTTAACGGCGCAATTTGAAACCGTTGGGATGGCAGCATATTGAACTCAGAATTTATTCACGAACCGGTGAAGATATGAGATCATTTAGCAAGGTTTTGTTCCAGAAGAACCTCTCATCCGCTCTCTTCCATAGAGGGGCAGTTTTATCATATCCAGGCTGACCCTGACGCTGCAGAGTGTTGGTCAAATCACAGTGAGGAGAGTAGTAAAAGAAATCGGAAATATTGAACATCTTTATCAGTTCCTGCAAAAGATGAGTCAGGAACTTAACCACAATGAACTGCTCTGGAAATGTGTCCACAGTTTATTTAGTTGGGTGACTTGGCACAGTAGAGTCGCTGGCTATCATAGCGGGTCCATCAGCGGTCCAGGATTAGACTCATGGTCAGAGTATTAACCCCGGCCATGCCGATGAGCTCCTTGCATAATTCCCAATAGGAGACAGGTGATCAAGCGCCCAGTACTTATTAAATTACACCGCAGTCCAGCCTTACAGCATGGAAAGCCTGATGGTAGTAAGGAGGGGTTTTACCTTAAGGGCTGGTATATAAGGCCGGTTACACAACAATGGAGCGAATCAGCAAATTTGAATTTGCACTAGCTGAACTCTGTGTTTTTTCTATATTCCCAGAGCAGATCTAGACTAAACTGTCCCATTTCTTGACCAGTTGATGGGCCCTGTAGTTCTCCGTTTGAGTTATCAGACCTATCCACCCAATAGTAGAAAAGATATTGACATTAGCTTGATTAGATATGTATAAAGCAGCAGATCCACTCTCCGCATAAGTGAGGCATTGAAGACTAGCTCAAGTGCGGGAAGACCCACAAAGCTAGCGCTACACCACAATTATGAGCACTATTATGCTGTTGGAAAACTAGTGGCCACTTTGTGCAGAAGTACACGCTAGGTGGGTATCCCAACTGGTTACATCAGTCCGCGACCAACATTTTTAGAGGCTATAGCATCTTTCACTAAGCTAGTCATTACCCATGCTGTCAGAATGAAGGGTCATCGAAGTGGGATTTCACAGTTCCTAATGCAGGAAAGGGCAGATCATTAACTCGAGTTGCATGAGACAGGATAACTAACTTACATCCAAAATTCGTCTTTCCAGCTTGTCATGTTCCTTCTGCATGTCTTTCTGTGAAAAAAGTACCGACATCAGTATAGTGTTAAGCATACAAAGCCTCACACTAAGTACCTGGCTTAGTCACAAAGTAGCCACACGTGACTGCCATTCACCACAACTCGGGTGATTTCGGGCAGACTCACCCAGTAGTTAGAGTGCAGTAATTGCCTCAGTGCGGCGAGTCACGGCTCACCAATCAGCTGGTAGAGGGTAAAGAAAGTAATATGTCTGCGAATTGTTTAGCGACAAAAAGAAGAGGGAAAAGAAGCTTGCTGAGGAGTCGCTGCGGTGGGAAGATGCCGATTACCCAGCGTCACCCTGCCTAATATACTTTTAGACTACACCCCCCTAGGTCCCCCCCACATTCTAAGCACTGGACTCACCCCATTTTTCTTAGACTGGACGGAATCTTTGACTGAGCGAATTGAGTTCCATGTTGACTGCAGCATCTGTTTTCCTTGACTAGAGAGTTGTTTGGACTTGCTGATACCAAAGTGATGTTTCTTGCATAGCTAAAACACGGTTTGTGCATGGTGTTGTGTAGCGAATAACATTATAACTAATGTTATTGTTAGGTCCAGTGTAAATAATACCTAACACTTACCTGTAATTCCAGATCAGCCGGAGGGCTCTTGGAGGTCAGTGGTAGTATGGCTACTTTCCCAATTTTATAGACATCTTCACCATTGGTAAAATGACCCACATGTTGCTGGTTTCTGATAACAATCAATCGCCACTCGCTATCTGGAATGTTAAAGCGAATCACCAAGCTGAGCGCACTCATCAGCAGTCACAATCACAGGGTTCCAGGACTTGTAGGCGTTACATTAACACGCCAAGGCAACGAGTGAATTAGTGTGAATTAATGTGAATGAATTAAGTAGACTCAAACAAAACCTACTCTTAATTTCTCAGGGGAGAATCCAGATACACGCTGATAAAAGAGTAACGACATACTTGACTACGTGCTAAGGGGTCTTTTACAGTACCCCACATAAGATAAACCATCGCACAGCTACGCTGATGATGAAGAGGCTGTCTAAAATTGTTGTTGCTCCACATTGATATCATAAGTCATAAACCGACAACGGATCTTCCACAACAGATTGAATTAAAACGAGCAATGCAACTTGTATGATTCACCTTGCTACACGAATAGAAACCCAACAGCGCTGATATGTGGGTCTTATTATTTTGTAGGGGTGTCAGGGGTGTGCGGAAAGTGGCCCACTGACTCTTTGATTCAGCCAGTATCAATGTGTGTAATCAAAGAACTTCCTGCTTGCAAACATACGCCCATATAGAAGATAACTCAATGCAACCGAAAACTGAAACTTGTGCAAGACAAAGTTTTGGTCAAGCCAGGAAGTGAATCAGGGCCCCATAGACCAAGGCCAAGTCAGCTGTCACTTTACCCCACTGGTCAGGGTCTGATGGTGTGGTGATATGCCCTACCTGGGAGAATCTGAATCTTTCCTATTACTCCATATATCAATCCAAGGCAGACGGGGTTCCAAGCTTTACAGAGGTCCTCTCCTGTAAATAACCATGCAGCATGAGTGGCTTCCAGCCTTTATGACTATGCAAAGCCCATCTGGTAGTGATCAGATTGAAGCATTGAGAGTGAGGGGGTATGAAACTGATGTAAGCCACATAGTGGACCTACAAAATTTTTGCGCTGGTTTGGGCATTAACACTGGTGGATTACATAACACCCATCTCAGTTATGACATGCACAAAAGTGACTTCATATGTTTGTAGATTCTGAAGCCATGAACAAATGGGCCCAATGCCCAGCTCAAATGGAAGCTTAGATATAGTCCTATCCAATGAGCATACTTAGAGGCCTTGGCGACGTTCTTTTCAGACCGTCGACGCACCAAAATTGGCCTCGAGATAGGAAATTAATACAGAGCTGTTGGTGTTTGCGTTGATTTCTCGGCTTACGCGCTGATGTTTGGAAAATCCTCTTGCAGGTCCACACCAGACGTGTAGTCACACAAGTCTATACAGTGAATTGTTCAACGCGCCGATGTTTGACAAATGCCTTTGCATGTGTATACTAAACTTGTAGTTACACAAGTCTGAATAGATAAACCGTGCAACAAAAAGATAGAAATAGAGTTTCAGAGTGCAGTTTTCACCTCTGTCAGCGAGCGTTAGTGCCATTATTGCGAAATGATAAGGGCCCAAATGCAATGGCCTCTATTTAGGGCTAGGGAAAATCGGCAAAGCACTTCTTCATAAGTCTTCTCCAATCTCACATTCAATTTTGAGTTCTTCTCGATGTTATAAGGGGGTGAAGATCACTAGGTTACTAAGTTTTAGTAATTAGATCCCATTTTATTTCTATTTGGACCATTTGGGCCGTAGTTATTCGAGTGACCCGCATTTGATTTGAGGAAAAAGACCACTCGCTATCGCTGAGATGAATGCGCAGTTGCATCCCTTTAAGAATAAGGTACGCAACTGCGAAAGTGCGTCCACCACCAAAAGCAGAAATTGAACCAAAAACAACTGACTGTAACCGCATTGGCTTATCCTCAAACCTACCTGACTTGCCCGAAGTGTAATCTCAATAAGTCTATCGCCTCGCATGTTATTCATATTGAACAATGTTGAGACCTTATACCGACTCTAGTATGAGATTTGAACTATATGGTAAAACTCTCTATCTCTTAATGTAATTGTGAGTTTGACCGCGCCTCTATTATTGTGATTTGATTGCCTGTGGTGTTATGCCTTATCGAGTTCATTTCACTCGAAAGCCTAAATTGACTAGACTTGTGGTCTGTGTGGATACCATTGACTCGCAGTCATGGCGTAGTAAGTGTGAATATGACGGTGATACTTATAAGTCTTGGCAAGCTCGAGTGCCGTGATCTACTGACTGACCAACAACTAGCTCCGTCTCAGTTATTAAGTCAGCAAACACCGTCAAGACAGTGGGTGTGGGTGTGACACTGACTGCGATGGCGAACAAAACGTAAGACTGACCTGTTCGGGCCTCCAAGTGACCAGTCCGTCTATCACACCACAGAGAATACTCCTCATCTTGTACAATGTAGTGTCCTTCGGACTCGTACAGCTCCATGCGAGCCAAACTCAATTAGCTCTTAGAATAAAACCATGTTGTAGATGAGTCTAAGTGCGTCAGATCCACTGTCAGTGCCCACCAGTGTCAGCGGTACATCCCACTTTTAGCGGAAGTTTATAATCAGTGGTTCAAAGCTCCGCTTTGTATCATGTCGAGTGCATACCTTGACTTTCCAACGTACATGTAGCTTACAGCTTAATCGCACATTCGAACCAATGGACTTAAAATACACACTCAAAGAGTTGATGAAACTTATGTTATTCAGTTAGCCCGTTGCAGCATTGCCGAACTATAAACAGAACGGATGTCCCACCCTTCAGTCGTGCAATGGCGACCACAGAAAAAAGACTCTGCTTTTGTGCCGCCTGAGCTAATCGAACACAATCTGCTACGCAGTGGAATGACCTTTCGCCCTGCGACTCTCTTGTGTTTCTGAATATCGCTAGAAGACAAACCATATAACCATGGATATGGATGATGGTAATTCGTCGTTTTATCGAGTGTCTAAACAAAGAGATCCCCTTCTATGGAGTTGCTTTCCCCTACCGCGATCTCTTCAATTCATTGAATCTGAACACACCATATTACTGTGCTTGAAAATGAAATTGAGCTGACTCAGCTCTGAAGCGTAGCTCATCCTCATTTTTAGCACACATTGCCTCTGACCGTTTCCTTGTAAAGGTAGCTGTTGAATGACTTGTGATTTGGGAAGGGATGAGACAGTCAACTGCACGGTCACGATTTGATTTTGATTCATCAAATGATCAATTTCAATTGCAATCATTATTATGAATATGAATCATTCAATCATTGGTTGAATGGTACAAATACAATGATTGAAATTTGAATTGATGGAACTTGTATATGATTTTGAATGATTGCATCTTTCACTTTCAGTCACTCTCAATGACTCACGTCACTGTCAGTGTCACCCAGTCCCTCTACTAACTACTAGTATTAGTATTACTAACTAAGTAAGTTACTTGGTAAGTACTATTACTAGGACTAGAAGTAGAAGTAATAGTGGTACTACCACTACTACCAGCCTAGGCTCTAACTCTATGTCTAACTAGACTAGTCTAGTTAGAGCCTAGGCTGGTAGTACTAGTAGTACGTACTAAGTAACTTCATAGAGGGACTGAGTGACCCTGACAGTGAGTCATTGAGAGTGACTGACTGAGTCAGTGAGTGACTGAAAGATTCAATCTTTCAAATTCAAATACAAATTCAACCAATTCAAACTTCAATCATTGAAACTAAAGTCAAAGAAGCGACCGACACTGAGAGTGAGACTAGAGTCTAGTCTATTCTCGGTCACTTCTTTGACTTTAGTTTGGGTCATACTCAGAGTCATTCAGGCCCAGGGCCACTCACTCAAGACCAAATCACTGTCTCGGCGTGGTTACTGACTGACTGAGTCAGTGACAGCCCCAATCAATGAATGACTCAAAGGCCGTGATGACGGATTTGAGCTGAATAAATAAGCAAAGCTAGCAACTGTCTAAATGATTTCCCATCATAATAAATATAACACTAATAATTCGCGCATTCCATCACTCACCATACATGAAATTCCGACTGTGAAACTGAACTCTGATCTGAGGTGAACTTTACATTTTCGTGAAAATCTGAACTCAAAGTTAAACTGACATTGAGTTGAAATTGGCATTTTCAATTATTTCTTTATGATTGATTTTAATTTTTATGATCGAGCAGTCCTTCAGTTTACTTAACCAGTCACACTCACAAAAATGAATTATTCCTTGACTTACTCAATGATGGTTTCTCCATCATGACAATCTGATCAAATGTTACTGACTTAGCTACTGATGTTACACAATGAAGCTACAGTTGACGTCACAATCAAAAGCTGTCATTGCGGCTCATTCGATACATAGGTAATTCACAGCATTTTGTCATGATGGGTAAATGAGTAAATTTAAGAGGCAACTCAATTGGAAAAAAATACAGTAATTTGACCGAAGTTTGAGCTGTTTAGGCCTGAAAACTCTGCGGAATCATTCCGATTGAAAGTTTGTGATATGGTTGTAGATGATATGTATATTGGAGATGATCAAGATGAGATCACACCTGATGTCTGGCAGGAGGGTTGCTGGATTGTCATCTCATCTTATTTTGATGATAAAGGTCTCGTACGACAGCAGCTCGATTCATTTGATGAGTTTATTCAAATGAATGTGCAGCGGATTGTAGATGACACACCCGCAGTCGATCTACAAGCTGAGGCCCAACACAGAGGAGGTGTCATAGAGACTCCGGTATGTTCACTTCACCATAGCCCTATTCCAGCTGTGTTGTTGAAAGTGTGTTAGGCGGTTCTGCCTGGTACATCTTTGATATAAAACCTGTCTTGTAATGTCATGCTTTACGTTTTAGAATCGCTATGTACTTAAATTCGGGCAAATTTATCTGACCAAGCCTACTCATTGGGAGAAGGATGGTTCGCCAAGCGCCATGCTTCCGAATGAGGCTAGGTTGAGAAATCTTACGTAAGTTCAGCATTTATTCACTTCATTCACATATACTAAAGTCTATTAAATAATTACTTGAGTTTGGTGTGTGGTGCCAGTAGAATTGTAGAGTTGTTAACCTAATTGTGTTGGTACTTTTTCCTGAGCTTTTACCCCCATTATTCTGTAGCTATTCTTCGCCCATATATGTGGATGTCACCAAGACTGTGGTGAAGGATGGTGAGGATCCAACAGAGACCCAGCACCAAAAAACTTTTATTGGAAAGATTCCCATCATGCTACGATCGTATAACTGCTCGTTGCATCCGCTCAGTGATCGTGATCTGACAGAACTCAATGAATGTCCGCTTGATCCCGGAGGCTACTTTATCATCAATGGCTCAGAGAAAGTTATTATTGCTCAAGAGAAAATGGCTACCAATACCGGTTAGTGTGGGGATTGTTTTTTACATTCATTTTCTGTAAATATGCGTTTTATCTGAGATCAACGAACTATGACCGTAACTCTCGGACAAAGTGCTTCAGTGGCGTTTCTTGTCATTTTTAGTGTATGTGTTTGCTCAGAAGGATGGAAAATACGCGTACAAGACGGAAATAAGATCCTGCATTGAGCACTCCTCACGTCCCACTTCGACGCTCTGGGTGAACATGATGGCCAGAGGTGGACAAGGAGCTAAGAAGTCCGCTATTGGCCAGCGCATCATATCCATTCTGCCTTACATCAAACAGGAGATTCCCATTATCATCGTATTTAGAGCTCTGGGGTTCGTCTCAGATAGAGATATCCTGGAACACATTATCTATGACTTCGACGATCCAGAAATGATGGAAATGGTAAACTTTATGTGTTTAACATTTGATATTTGTTGTCAGTCTATTCTTTTATAACTTACCGACATTAAGTAAGTGCTTCTATTTTATAGGTGAAACCTTCTCTTGATGAAGCTTTTGTGATTCAAGAGCAGAACGTAGCGCTGAACTTTATTGGTTCTCGAGGTGCGCGACCCGGTGTCACCAAGGAGAAGAGAATAAAATATGCGAGAGAGATTCTACAGAAAGAGATGTTGCCTCATATTGGAGTCAGTGACTTTTGTGAGAATAAGAAGGCGTATTTCCTCGGGTACGAACTTTACCATGATGTCATAATCATAAGTCTAGCATACCTCTGTGACATCAGAGTTGGTGTCATAATGAATGACATCAAACCAGTGGCGTAACGATTCCTGTTTCACTAATGCGCTAAACCACATATCCTAATGGTTTAACATCCGCTTTCAGGTATATGGTACACAGATTGCTGCTGGCTGCTATTGGCCGTCGTGAGCCTGATGATCGTGATCACTATGGCAACAAGCGCCTCGACCTTGCTGGTCCTCTCCTCGCTTTCCTTTTCCGAGGACTTTTTAGAAATTTGATCAAGGAGGTCCGCATGTATGCCCAGAAGTTCATCGATCGCAGTAAGGACTTCAATCTGGAGTTGTCCATAAAGACACGCGTGATAACGGATGGGCTCAAATACTCTCTAGCTACCGGTAACTGGGGAGATCAGAAGAAGGCCCACGCCGCCCGCGCTGGAGTATCTCAGGTAAAAAATGCTATTTCAGCGTTAGACCCTGTGTAGTACGCAAAGTAAACTAATCCTACCTCAATACGTTTTTGACTTAAGTGTACCGTTGCATTCATTCATCACTATTTTAGGTGCTTGTTCCTATTTTAGGTGCTTAATCGTCTGACTTTCGCTTCCACACTTTCCCATCTGCGCAGATTGAATTCGCCAATTGGTAGAGATGGCAAGTTGGCCAAGCCGCGTCAGCTGCACAACACTCTGTGGGGTATGATATGCCCCGCAGAGACACCCGAGGTAAGCCTACAATGCTCTCATTTCTGCTCCGCTGCTTTAGAGCGCTGAGGGCCCCGACACTCACACGCGCCGTTTGTTGCAGGGTCAGGCGGTCGGTCTGGTGAAGAATCTGGCGCTGATGGCCTATATCTCTGTTGGTTCTCATCCCTCTCCTATCCTGGAGTTCCTGGAAGAGTGGAGTATGGAGAACCTGGATGAGATCGCCCCGTCTGCCATTACAGAGTAAGACTGATGGCTGATGGGTTCATTGTGATAAATAATTGCTTGGCCAAGGTTGTCCCCGTCGTTGTGCAGCTGTTCTATAGTACGGGTTATATTTTAGTGCTACAAAGATATTTGTGAATGGCTGTTGGGTTGGTATACACAGAGACCCGGATCAGTTGATGAGCACGCTGAAGAGACTTCGCAGACAGATGGATATGATCGTATCAGAGGTATGATGCTGGATCGTCTTTATAGACCAAACCAATACTAATACTTCTGGTGAATCTCCACTGTCTCGAGTTTGTGCGTTTCCATCCAATGCCGCGGCTATGCTGGTGAATGCCGCGGCTATGGTTTGGTTTAATTTCTTTCAGGTATCAATGGTACGAGACATCCGAGATCGTGAGATTCGCATCAACACTGACGCAGGCCGTATCTGTCGACCTCTGCTCATTGTCGAAGATCAAAAGCTTCTACTGAAGGTCAAGCACATGAATTTACTAAAGGACAGAGAAATGAACCACTTCGGGTGAGTGATTTCCCCTAACCTTCCCTGTCTTCGATTGATTCGGCTTCCCGTATCTTCTTCATTTGCCAATCGTGGTGTATTACAGGTGGCAGGACCTTGTAGCCAACGGTATCGTTGAGTACATTGACACTATGGAAGAAGAGACAATAATGGTAGCCATGTCTCTGGAAGACGTACAGGGATCATCCTACTGTAGCACATATACTCACTGCGAAATCCACCCGTCCATGATACTAGGTGTCTGTGCCAGCATTATTCCTTTCCCGGATCACAACCAGGTATGAGTGCGGTTAAAGTACCTTAGAGCCAGGATTATTTTGAATATTGCATTGAATATTCTTTCAACTGAATCGCTGTCTAGACTGAAACCTGATATGGCAGTAACTAAAGCCCGTTGAAATTATTTCCATCTTGCTGTTTACTAAAAAGATAGCTCGATCAAAACCTATAGTGAAGGTTCATTCTCATTTTGATATACGTATGATGTGTATTTGATATACGTATGATGTGTATTTGATATACGTATGATGTGTATTTGATATACGTATGATGTGTATTTGA
>Ga0224501_10002078_pt1 | contig 15631 bp, 15 predicted proteins | sample SF_Oct11_sed_USG_4_FD_169105 | JGI IMG/M metagenome (GOLD analysis project Ga0224501, IMG submission 169105) | Sediment microbial communities from San Francisco Bay, California, United States - SF_Oct11_sed_USGS_8_1 | ecosystem: Environmental > Aquatic > Marine > Sediment | place: USA... | reverse complement strand
ATCTCCCGTCGGTTCTTTCCAACCGAACGGTTACGGCCTTTATGATACGGCTGGCAATGTATTTGAATGGGTTTACGACTGGTACGAATATGGCTATTTTTCCCGCAGCCCGCAAAACAATCCTACCGGGCCAGCAAGTGGTGAAGGTAAGGTAATTAAAGGTGGTGGTTGGTACCTGTGCGAGTGCTATACCAGACCGGCCTACAGAGAATCAAGAGAAATACCACACCGTGATCATGGACTTGGATTCCGTCTTGCCCTTGATTCAAAACAGGCGGAGAATTCACTCTCGATGCTATTTGTCAACCTTTGCTATTTACCACTCTTTTTTTCTTAAGAAGTCTCCAGAATAAGGACTCAAAAAATTTAAGGGGAAATCTAAGAGGGTAAACGCTCCTCTGTATCCTTCCTCATTTAGCCGATAAGCTGCTCTGGCGCAGGCAACTAAAATGCTGGCAGTGAACTCTGAATTATTTTCTAACTGGCATTTGTATTCAAGAATTTGTCTGTTACCATCACCCGTTACTCCTGATGTAAAAACGAAACCACCGTGAGGAAAAGTAGAATGTTTTTTCATTTCTTTCTCAGTGATGAATATAACTTCTGTATCGTATCCCTCGAAGTATTTAGGCATCTCAGTTATTTCCTTTCTTATTTTTTTTAAGTCCGCCCCTTCTTCTGGAACAACATAAACCACCCTTTTGTGCATTTCTCTTTTTGAAAAATCAGGGGTATCGCCGGCCCTTATGCGTTGAATTGCCTTCTCTATGGGGATAGTATACTGTATCGCATCCGAAACTCCCTTAACTCTTCTCGCTGCATCTGAATGACCAAGACTGACCCCTTTGCCCCAAAAGGTGTAACGCTTACTTTCAGGCAAAAAAGCACCCCCCAAAACTCTTTCGAGAGAGAAAATACCAGGATCCCAACCAGCAGAAATTATGGATACGTTCCCGTGTTTTTTTGCGATAGAATCCATTTTCTTAAAATAACTTGGGATATCCACATGCGTATCAAAGGAATCTACTGTATTGTATTTTTCTGCAAATTTTGCCCCCTGAATTGGCATGTCTTTTTTGGAACCCCCACAAAGAACTGCCACATCTATTTCAACGCTTTTAGGAAGGGATTCATCAGTATGAAAAACGTGAACATCTTTAATTTCTTTTCTCACCTGCTCTGGTCTTCGAGTCAAAATAGCCACTAATTTCATATCTGCATTTCTTTCGATAGCCTTTTCTACGCCTCGTCCAACATTGCCATAACCGATAATGCCAACATTTATCTTTTTCATCTTCTCACCGTTCTTCTGTTTTTAAAATTTAAAAGTTTTATCCAAGGCTGCAAAATAAAGCCAATTCCACACTGATAATGGCAATCACAGTAACAACAATTACTCCCGTTATAACTGGGCCTCTCTCTCCACATTATTCAAGCAGCTCGTATGTTGTAGTTCGCTGGTGAGGCACGCGCCCTAATTCCAAGATGAGCTGTTTCAGCTGCTCGGGAGTCATCAGCTGTTGGTTTACTCCAGCTGCCCGGGAGATATTTTCCTCAAACAGAGTCCCGCCCAGATCGTTTGCCCCCGCTGTTAACATCAGCTGAGCTCCGCGTGGGCCAAGCTTCACCCACGAGGTTTGAATGTTGTTGATGAAGCCAGCGAGCATAAGTCTTGAAACTGCATGGACGCGGAGGTTTTCTTGGACGCTTGGAGATGAGCTGACCAATCCACCGCGCCAAAGCTGTGTATTGTGGAACATGAAAGGTAAAAGGACGAATTCGGTGAATCCTTGGGTCTCACGTTGGATTTCGCGGATTAGGGATAGATGTTGGGCCCTCTCTCGCAGCGTTTCCACGTGCCCGTACATCATCGTAGCTGTCGTTGGCACACCCAAGCTATGGCAAGCTTTGATTATCTCGACCCACCGGCTCGTGGGTATCTTCTTCGGGCAGATGATTTCTCGAACACGGCTGATGAGGATTTCAGCTGCCGTCCCTGGAACCGAATTCAGCCCCTCGTTGTGAAGCTTTTTGATGATCTCTTCGACAGGCAGCCCCTCAAACATCGCGATTTTGTCAATTTCGGAAGGGGAGAAGGCGTGAATGTGAATGCTTGGTGAGACATCTCGCACCGCTTTGAGGATGCCGATGTAGTCTTTCAGGCCAAACTCCGGACGTAGTCCACCTTGGATGCAAACCTCTGTTGCCCCAAACTCAATTGCCTCACGAACTTTTGCTGAGATCTGTTCATGAGTGAGCATATAAGCGTCGGGATCGTCGGGTGAGCGTTGAAAAGCGCAGAATTTGCAGCTTCCCGCGCAAATGTTGGTGTGATTAATGTTCCTATTTATTAAGTAAGTTACAATCTCCCCAACATTTTTACGCCTCACTTCGTCTGCTGCACGGACGAGTGCCCAGAGCTCTTCGCCTTCGGCCCTTAACAGCCGTTCACCATCGGCCACACTCAGCTCCTCGCCTGCCAGTGCCTTGCTCAAGATTTCCGAGAACTCAGGAGCAACAGGGTCGATATCCATCCTCGTTCTCGAACTCACGAGCATGTTTTCAGAATCCCCCAATATTGCGTTTTGAATCTCTTCCGGAATCTTTTACTATAAACTTGATATTTCCTAATTTCTTCTTGTAGTTTGGGAAACAATCTACCCAGTAACCATTCGTCTCCTATTTTTCCAAGCAGTTTCATTGGAATCGTTAATCAATCCATGACTGCCATTAATATATATTTTACTATTTTTTTAATACAAATTTTATGTTAAAATTAATTTAAAAAATTATTTATGAATAAAAAATTAATGATGTTGTATGATTAGAAATATGAAATCGAGCAGCAAACTAGATTTTAACGAATTATCAAATAACGTCATTTCGAGAAGGTTATGTGTGGATTGTGGTGCATGTGTTGCAGCTTGTCCATCAAATGTGTTAGTGTATGAACAAGGAACGAAGCTTGTTGGAGAATGTAAAAATTGCGGAATTTGCACTCGTGTGTGCCCACGCTACAAATCGTTAGTTACAGAGATGGAGAACTTCGTGTTTGGTCGACAGAGGAAAATTGAAGAGGACTTTGGAATATTTAAACAAGTCTTAGTTGCGCGGAGTACAAACGAGGATATATTACGAAAATCTCAAGATGGGGGAGTCGTTACAACCCTATTGATATCCGCTTTAGAGTCTGGACTCATCAACGGTGCTATTACCTCAAGGGTTGACCCTACGAATCCTTGGTTGCCGTTGCCATCCGTTGCTACAACTCCCGACGAACTGATAGCAAATGCTGGAACTAGATACTCGCCGTCTCCGGGACTTATCGCTTTAAAGGACTGCTTGAAAGCTGGCCTAGATAAGATAGCTTTCGTGGGAACCCCGTGCCAAATTCTGGCGATTCGTAGGATTCAAAAGTTTCTTCCAAAATATGCAAAGAGTCTCGTGTTTACAATTGGGCTTTTTTGCGCGGAAAATTTTTCCTACAATGGCTTAATGATTTCAAAAATTCAAAATGAGCTTGGAATAAATCTTAATGACATCAAAAAAACCAACATAAAGGGTAAATTTCTGATATATCTAAAGACCGGAGAGGTACAAGAGATTTCACTGAAGGAAGCAAAGAAATTTGTTATACCATCTTGCCAGTATTGCGGTGATTTTTCCGCTGAGCTTGCAGATATCTCCTGTGGTGGAGTGGGTCTGGACGGTTGGACCTATACTATAATCAGGACAGATGAGGGTTCTAAGGTTTTTGATAATGCTGTGAAGGGTGGCATGCTTAGAGTCGAATCACCAGGCGAATCTCCAACAAAACTTTTAGTTAAAATGTCGAAGGGGAAAAGAAGTCGTGCCAATCGCTTATCAAAAGATTCATAATTTTTAACTCTAAAGTTCTCTTCTGCGGGTAAGGGATGAAAAGGAAAATCGTTATGACATCTACTCTAATTCTAAATCAATCAGTTTTTCTTTAGTTGGCTTGCCGTTTTTGCTCGGACTCAGACGATGATCACAGCAGCTCGACTTCCGTACCCATGCCAACTTTTTCAGCTTTTTTATAAACTAGCCACGCAGTTGCAATGTCTTGAATCGCCAGACCGGTCGAGTCGAAAACCGTTATCTCGTCTCGTGATGTACGACCGGATTTTTTCCCGCTAACTATCTCACCGAGTTCAGCGTGTATATCCTCGCGCGCCAACATGCCTTTTGAAAGGGGAACGTTTATCTCACCGCTGTGTGACGCTTGCTCCCAGTTGTCTATAACTATTTTAGCTCGTTTCAATATCTTGGGGTCAAGTTCCTGCTTGCCCGGAGCATCCGCGCCTATCGCGTTGATGTGCACACCCTCTGATACCCAGTCGTTCATGACAATGGGACTCTTGACTGGCGTGGTTGTCACTATGATGTCTGCGCCTTGGACAGCTTCCTTAACGTCGGTTAACTTTATGCTGATACCAAACCGTTTTTTCACCTCAGAGGCGTATTTTTCCGCGTTCGCCTCAACCTTGTCGCTTACCCTTAATTCTTCAATCTTGAAAATCTCGTTTAGGGCTAAAAACTGAGTCATAGCTTGTGCTCCAGCCCCAATCAATGCAACCACACGAGAGTCCTCCCGCGCTAAGTGCTTTGCCGCCACAGCACCAGCAGCCCCAGTCCTCACATTGGTAATAGTTGTGCCGTCCATGATCGCAAGGGGGGCGCCAGTTTGTGGGTCAAGCAGCACGATAGTTGCCATCACCGTAGGCATACCGTGCTTACTAGGGTTTTGCGGGTGAACGTTGACAATTTTTACTCCCGCCGCTTCAGTGTCTTCAAGATAAGCAGGCATTACCCTGAAATCGCCATCGTAGCGGTTGAAGAATATATATGATTTTGGAGGCATCTGGGCTTTCCCAAGTCCTTTTGCTCGAAACGCCTCCTCTACGGCTTCGATAGTCTCACGTATCGAGATGAGCTTTTCGACATCAGCTCTGGAGAGCAACAATACTTTCAATTTAGCACCTTTAGCCAATATGAATTCTATGTTTTAAATTTTTCTGTAAAAAAATATACAGGTATTTATGTCGTGATTGTCCCACATCATGTCTAGACCGACCTGCACAAACTGCTTGTGGACCTCCGCTTTTCGCCCCAAGCACGGTTCTTAACGGCCAGACCTCGCGAAAAAGTAAGTCTAAATACAAGCCTCACCAATTTTTAGTCGTGGCCAGGGTGGTGTAGTCTGGTTAACATCCGGGACTGTGGAGAGTTTTTCTTGCAGATATCCCGTGTGTCGGGTTCAAATCCCGACCCTGGCCCCATCCCTACAACTTAAGAGCTGGAGGACAAGATTTCGTTGGGCACACCATGACTCGCCCTTATGTGATTCTCAACGCTGCGATGACGCTTGACGGCAAGATTGCGACTGTGGCTGGAGACAGCAAGATTTCATGCGAGAGGGACCTAAATCGCGTCCATAAACTCCGTGCAAGCGTTGATGCCGTGATTGTGGGGGTTGGCACAGTTCTAGCTGACGATCCTTTGCTGACAGTCCGGCGGGTGAGGGGGAAAAATCCCGTCCGCGTGATTGTCGATGGCGAGGCAAGGACGCCGGTCAATGCCCGAGTTCTTAACGGTTCAGCTAAGACCATTATCGCCGTGTCCAAGCGGGCCCCCAAGCGAAAACTTAAAGAACTGCGGGTGGCTGGGGCTGAGGTCATCGTGGTTGGCAATAGGAAGGTTAAACTGCGTAGATTGCTTAAGCGACTTCGCTCACTGGGGATACGCAGGCTCTTGCTTGAAGGGGGTTCGACCATCAATTGGGCAATGCTCAAGCAGGGGTTAGTAGACGAGGTGTGCGTAGCTGTAGCGCCCCGGATAGTGGGTGGAGCTAAGGCGAAGTCCTTGGTCGGTGGCGCTGGGTTCGCCGATGTCCGAAATGGTGTAAAGCTAAAACTCCTTAGCGTCAAAAAAATTGGAAAACACATCCTTCTCACTTATCGGGTCTGGGGGGCCAGGGGTGCTTCGAAAGTTAGATGACCGCCTTTTCCTCATAGGTGTCGCGCATGTCCTGCCGAAGAGCGCGGTGGAGGTCAAAGAAGTCATTGTAGGGGTGAGGCCGGAGGTTGTCGCTGTGGAGCTCTGTTCAGCCCGCTACTTAGCGCTCACCCAAGGTCTCAAACGGCCAAGCATGCTCGAGGCAGTACGCGCCGGGGGGGTCAGGCTGTCCCTGCTTAACGGCCTGCTTTACCTCCTCCAAAACAGGTTCTCGCGTCAGACGGGCATGCCAGCTGGCGAGGAGATGCTAGTCGCAATCAGGCACGCCAAAGAAATCGGCGCGCGGGTGGAGCTGATCGATCGAGATATCAGCATAACCCTGCAGCGGCTCATCAATCGCATGTCTTGGCGGGAACGTGTAAAGCTGTTTGCGGAACTCTTACTGGGCCTCCTCCCCTTTGGAAAGCGTGTGGAGCTCGAGCGGCTCACCGACGACCAAATCGTCGCTTACTTGCTGCAGGAGTTGAAGCGGACCTCGCCAACCGCCTACCAGGTGTTGATCGGGGAGCGCGATGCTTACATGGCCTCGAGGGTAGCGATGCTTCTATCCACGAGCACCGGTAAAGTGGCATGTGTGGTGGGCGCTGGGCATGTGCCTGGCATTTACGAAAGACTGAGCAAGGGGCTCTCTGGAAGCTGGAGAATGAGTGTGGAATACGAGGTCGGTGGTTAGGACATTTTGGTCGCCCTGATCTCGCTCACGGGAATCTTGATGTTTAGCAAACTTTTTAAATAGGTTGTGAAGACTTCAAATGGAGTGGGTAAAATGGAAGCAGAGATGAGCGAAAAACTGAAGCAAATGCTGAATGTTCCGATAAGCAAAGTAGAGGAGCAGGGAGATGGGATCATCGTCTACGTGCCGAAGGAGCAAATCGCTAGGGCCATAGGTGCCGGCGGTTCTGTCATTCGTTCGGCCGAGCTAATCCTCAAACGAAAAATTACCATCAAAGAGTCAACGTGAACTAGATGGTCCGTTTTATAGAGACCGAGTTACGCCACATCTTACTCTCAGTTCTTGTGCTCGCGGTTGCTGTTTCAGGGATCGGGTTTCTCCCTCTTGAGGGCGTGGGGGAGCGTTTTGCCGCAATATCGATACCTTTAGCCCTTGGATTTATTGCTCATGAACTTACCCATAAGTATGTTGCTAATCGATATGGCTACTTTGCAGTCTACCGGATGTGGACGTTCGGCTTGGTATTTGCGCTCTTAATCGGGCTGGCCTCTGGAGGCAGATTTATTTTCGCAGCTCCAGGTGCGGTCGTGATTTTGTCGTCATATTTCACCCGCCGCCAGAGCGGGTTAATCGGGTTGGCAGGGCCGGCCACAAACATCGCAATTGCTGGCTGCTTCTTTCCTCTAAGTTACTTGTCAGGGATGGTTGGCAAGATTGGATTGTGGGGCGCGCTTATTAACCTCTGGCTAGCATTTTTCAATTTATTACCCCTCCCACCGCTTGACGGAGAGAAAGTTTTCTCGTGGAAACCTGCAATTTGGGCGGCGATCGAAATGCCCCTACTTGCGTTCGTCGTGATGTTGATGCTTGTTTAGATAAATTTTTAAACGCTGCCAAAAAAGGAAATACAAGGTGAGCGATTGGTACAGGCGTATGTTTTGATAACTGCCGCAATAGGGAAAGTTAGACAGGCTGCGGAGGAGCTCAAGGAACTTCAAGGGGTAAAATCGGTGCATGTGGTTACCGGCCCATACGACATCATTGTGTTCGTTGAGGCCAAAGAACTCGGTAGTCTGACTAACACCGTCGTCAAGGGAGTTCACAAGATTAAAGGCGTCGTCGATACTAACACCGCAATCGTTGTTGAAGTTTAAAAGTGGTAGCCCGGGGAGGATTCGAACCCCCGTCAACAGATCCAGAGTCTGTTATGCTTGACCCCTACACCACCGGGCTTCATACTAATTTCTTCGCGAGAGTTAAAAATTGCTACTCAACCGGTTGGGTAGCGTGTGCGCAGGTTTGACTGAACGACGAAGAACGCGAACAGCAAGAGGACGTAAATCAGCGCGCTACCGAAAAAAGTATTGATGTCAGCCCGACCAACGACAATCACGCTCGGAAGCCACCTCAAGAAGAGATTAAGAAGGCAAAACAGCGGGAAGAGCCAAGTATGAATCATTAACGCGAGATTAGAGTTCGTTGAGAAAATCAGATAGAAAAATAAAGTACCGAGACCAAGCAAAGCGTAGCTCGCGAGAAAAAGGGCATGGACCTCCGACTGAATATCTTGGAGGGCCAAGACGAACCCTACATACAATACGGTCAAGGCTATGCCAAACGCTACATCGGCCATGAGCTGGGGTTTAGGGAGAGAGCGTGGATTCATTCAATCCGCATTTAAGAGCTTTCAGCATCCATATAAAACGTAGCCCCAATGGTGCAGGAAGGCCAAGGTAAAGGAAAGGCGTTATTTGGCAGCTTTCTCGCGGCCTCATTCATTTTCGGGTTACTTAGTCTTTTTAGAAAGTAAAAATGGGGCGAAAGAACCATCCATAACGTTGCATATCAATGATTCTGAGAAAAACTAGGGTACCAAAAGTAATTTATAAAGATTATAAATGGTAGCCCGGGGCGGAATTTCGGTCGACCTGTCGACGTTCGAATTCGGCAGGGTTTTTCCCTTCCGCCGTCGCGGGCTCCAAAGGCCCGCAGGATTTTGTGGGGGGGTTTAACCCCTGACCATTGGGCCCAGTCACCGCTGGTCTACCCCACCGGGCTACCAAACAATTGTATTCTTAAGTGCTTTAATCATTTTTCAAACCGCCACCCAAAACTTACTTAAAACCGACCGATTACTTCTCTTCTGGGGAATGGGTTTGAAACTGAAGCTCTTGCGAGTTGATCTCTCCTCTGGTTCGATGCGGGACGAGTTTGTGGACGAGGACGAGGCCAAATTGTTCATCGGTGGTCGCGGCTTGGGAGTGAAAATTCTTATCGAAGAACTCAAACCCGGCATCGACCCCCTTGGGCCCGAAAACAAACTGCTCTTTATGACGGGTCCTGCCACGGGTACGGCGTTCCCCACGAGCGGTAGATTTCACGTAATCACTAAATCGCCCCATACCGGTGGTATCGGAGACGCCAACTGCGGCGGCACCTTCGGCCCGGAGCTCAGGTTCGCGGGTTATGAGGGTATAATCATCGAGGGTAAGGCGGCTGAGCCCGTTTACCTGTGGATACGCAAAGGAGAAGCGGAGATACGATCTGCCGGGCGGTATTGGGGTAAAGGCACTTGGGGTACCGAGGATGGCATTCGTAAGGAACTCGGGGACTCGAACGCCAAAATCGCCTCGATAGGTCCCGCGGGGGAGAATCTTGTGATGTGCGCCGCGATTATCAACGACAAACATCGCGCGGCTGGCGGGACCGCAGCTGGAGCCGTGATGGGATCAAAACAGCTCAAGGCAATCGCCGTGCGTAGGACAAAAAAACTACCCGTCGCGGACGAGAAGAAACTCAAAGGGATCGTCCAAAAAGTGTTAAATATGTTCCGAGAGAACCGAATCACTGGACAATTCCTGCCCACCTATGGGACCGCTATTGCTGTCAATACCATCAACAAGTACGGGCTTCTTCCCACCAGAAACTTCCAGACGTGCGTTTTTCCAACCGCGGAAAAAATCAGCGGCGAAACCATTGCGAAAACGATACTGGTGAAGGGCAAGGCATGCGAGGGATGCCCGATCGCATGCGGCCGCATAATCCGTATCACTCAAGCACCCTATCAAGTCAAAGGCGAGGGACCTGAATATGAGGCAATCTGGGCGCTAGGACCTCAGTGCTACATCGATGACTTGAACGCCATAGCCAAAGCCAACAACCTCTGCGATGAGCTGGGTATGGACCCCATTTCTTATGGCAACACCGTAGGCTGCGCAATGGAGCTGAGCGAACGCGGGAAAATCTCGAAGGAGAAGCTGGGCGGGCTTGAACTGAAGTTCGGCAATCCCCAAGCGATTGTCGAGCTCACTTGGAAGACGGCATATCGCTTGGGATTTGGGAACGACATCGCGCTCGGGGCGAAGCGCATCGCGGAGAAATACGGCGCCCCCGAGCTGGCGATGCACGTTAAGGGACTTGAACTGCCCGCGTATGACCCGCGTGGTGCTCAGGAGCTGGGGCTGGCGTACGCGACCTCAAATCGCGGTGGCTGCCACCTCCGAGCCTACATGATGGGCCCAGAAATCTTTTATGTGCCCCCGCAACTCGACCGCTTCGCCATCAAGGCGCAGTGGGTGAAGACCTTTCAAGATCTATTCGCCATCTGTGATTCGGCCGTCTTTTGTAAATTTGCGACCTTCGCCATTTGGGTGCCTGAAATCGTGGAGATGCTCAACGCGATAACCGGGTGGAACTTGTCTCCCGATGAGCTGTTGAAAGCCGGTGATCGCATCTACACCCTCGAGCGGCTCTTCATCAACCGCGAGGGCTTTGGGCGCAAGGACGACACGCTGCCCAAACGTTTGCTAAAAGAATCTATGCCAGAGGGCCCATCAAAGGGCCACGTGGTTAAGCTGGGGGCAATGCTCGGCGAGTACTATGCCCTGCGCGGGTGGAAGGATGGCAAGCCAACCCACGAGAAGCTAAAGGAACTGGGGTTGTGCAAGTATGAGAACCTTTAGTCCTTCCCAAACAGGCTATATCTCTCCTTGAGTGGCCATTTTAAGCTCAGCCCAGCGGATTTCAACCTAGCAAGCGTCGTTTCGTATGGATCGATGACTTCTCCCTCAAACGCGACCACGAGTCTCGGGTCGATCTCCGCCAGCCTTTTCGCAAGCTCCACTCTTTCTTGCTTACTCACGATTCGGGGGTCGTCCATCATCCCGGCGACGTGAAAGCTGACCCCGTAATTCAGGAGGTTTCGGATAGCTCTAAATGGAAGCTCGAAACTCTCGGGTTTGGCTCCGGTTCTCCTCGTGAAAGCTTCGGGGTTTCCCGCCTTCAGGGAGACTCTAACGTGGGGCTTCTTGAACCTCGAAAGATCTTTCACGTAGTTTTCATCCGCGCCGAACAGGATGCCGTTCGTCTCGAGGATGAAGATATCGAACTCGGAGTTATCGACGAGCTCGAGAAGCGCGAGCAAGTGCTCCCGGCCCAACGTGGGTTCCGCACCCGAGATTCGGAGCTTTCGGACGCCGTATTTATGTGCAGCTTCGCTGAGTTTTTCAAATGCCTCGGCTGGCGAATAAAACTTGCCAAACCTTTCGGGGAAATCGCGACTCCAGTCGACCCAGCAAAAGAAGCAGCGCAAACAACATCCGCAAGTGTAGCCCGTGGCAATGCCACCGTATACCCCGGTTGCGTAAAATGCCGTGTACTTCCTCTCATTCCCCCGACAAATGATTTTCTCGGTTTCCCTTGCTAGCTCGATCGGGTCAAACGGCTCGAAGCCCGGCGTGATGAAGCGTGGGTAAGTTTTCATTTTTTCTCGAGCAAACTTCTTTCATCTAACCTTATTTTTCACATGGATCAAGTTATAAATGAGATAACTGGTGGAAGGGGCATGTCGAAAGTCGTTGTCGTAAAAGGAAATGACCCCGCCACGATGGTGCCAAGGGGCCTACGCTCGCTGGGTGTTGAAGTTCACCGCAGGAAAGTAGTGATAAAACCTAACCTCATCGCCGATCGCCCATATCCCGTAACGACCCCCACCGACACCGTCGAAGCCCTAGTGAAATTTTTCAAGGACGATAACCAACTGATAATCGCCGAGGGCTCAGGGTTTGATGATACCCACACCATCTATCGTAATCAGGGGTACGTTGAATTAGCCAATTATCACGGTGTGAAGCTCGTTGACTTGAATTCTGGGGAGTTCGAGGTTTTGAAAAAAGCGGAGGCAACCGTGTTGAAGCGGTTCGAGTTCCCATTGGTTTTGAAGGGCGCCTATTTGATTTCGGCGGCCGTTTTGAAACAGCATTCATCAGCCCGTGTAACGCTCTCGCTAAAGAACATGCTCGGCGCCACCATCGGGCGGGATAAGGGCAGATTCCACAAGCTGGGCATCGAAGAGAGCATCGTCGACATCAACCGCTACAAGCGCCCTGATCTAGCGGTGATCGACGGGCGGCTCAGTTTAAGCTCGGAGCTGGGTGGTGAACAAAAGCGATTTGAGGTGATGATCTTCTCAAACGATCCGGTCGCGGCCGATGCCGTGGGAGCCACCACCCTTGGGCTTGACCCCTCGACCGTAGAACACCTAAAACTCGCCAAAGAGGCAAAACTTGGCGTTTGCGATTTGAAGAAGATTAAGGTTGTGCGACTCGATTGAGTTTACTTGTACCACTCCAAACTTGGTTTTTGGATGGCGGGCCCGGAGGGATTCGAACCCTCGACCGCCCGGTTACCACCAGCTTTGAAAGCCGTTAAGAGCCGGGTACTTTTGGCCGCTATTTGCGTCTACCAGACTGAGTCACGGGCCCGAACGAATATATCGTCTAGCCAAATTAAGTGTTTACGATACTATGCTCGTATTCATTGGGCTCGGCTTGCATGGCGAGGGGATATCGCTTCAGGGGTTACGCGAAGCACAAAGAGCTGATGTTCTCTATGCAGAGCTATACACGAGCTTAGTGCCCAGTTTTAACTTAAAGAAACTTGAACGGGAGATTGGCAAACCTATCCAAGTAGTCGGTCGCGAGGCAGTTGAGCAGCGTCCCGATGAAATTCTCGAAACCGCTAAGATTCGCAAGGTGGCATTCCTCGTTCCCGGGGACCCGATGGTGGCAACCACGCATGTCGACCTGCGCCTTCGCGCGGCAAAGGCAGGCATCGAAACAAAAGTGGTGCACGCCGCATCAATCGCCTCCGCAGCTGCCGGGCTCGTTGGCCTGCAGAGCTACAAGTTCGGGCGCACGGCTACGGTTCCATTCCCTGACAACCCATCGCAGGTGCCTTACGAAACGCTGGTCGAAAATCGTAAGCGAGGACTTCACACCCTGCTACTTCTCGACATCCGAGCGAAGGAAGGACGAGCAATGCTAGCGAGCGAGGCAATCGAAATCATGCTCGGGCTGGAGGAAAAATTGCGAAAAAATGCCTTCACCCCAGACACGCTCGCGGTCGTCGTGGCACGAGCAGGTTCCGACGATGCTGTTGTTAAAGCTGACAGAGTGGGAAAACTTCGGGGTCTTGACTTTGGCCCCCCACCCCATGTGCTAATCGTGCCGGGCAAGCTCCATTTCGTCGAAGCTGAGGCCCTTCGCGTGTTCGCTGGAGCGCCCGAGGCGGTGGCCAAATGAGTTTGGAGGATAAGCTGATTGAGGAGATAAAGAAGTGGACAACAAAACTTGATGATGCCCTTCGCACGGCGAAAGCTCGGAACGATCGCGGTGATAAAATGCTTTCGAACATCCGAGCCTATTGCAAGGATTCCGGACACTTTCTCGAGCGGGGAGATTTGATAAAGAGCTTCGAGTGTCTGATCTGGGCATGGGCGATCCTGGAGCTGGGGAGGGAACTCGCGCTCTTGAGGACCGGTTCCTCGAGGGATGTCAGATAATCGAGCTAGCCCTGCTGCGTATCGGCCTTCTTGTGATCTCGGTTTTCACCATGGTCGGACTGGCTGGCGGGCTCCTCATCATTCCGATATTGGTCCTGGGGTTCGGCATCTGGCGCAATATCCTCATTTTTTTACTATAAAAATACTATATTTTTTATTATAAAAAATACATTAAAATACCTATAAAATAAAGTAAAAATAGAGCAAATAAGGAAATTTTTATAACAAAAGGAAAAGGGTTGAGGAGGAATGAAGAAGAAAATTCTGATTGTGGCGATCTCGGCATTAATGCTGATATCTTTAATTTCGGTCATGGCGGCGGCACCGGCAGGAGCAAACGGGGCAGTGCCCAATCCTACCTTTGCCACGGTCAGTATTCCCAGCATGACTACGCCATCGGCTGAAATCAACATCTGCTGGGAGCGTGACCCCGCCATTGAGAACTATTCAGGCACCGATGCTATTCATGTGACCACTTCCACAGCCACACTGGACTATGCCATGGTGATAGTGCCTACCGATTTCACTTTAAGAAGCAGCAGCACAATTAGCTACCGGGGCTACACAGTAAGTGGAGATGTTAAGGCTCCGGATGAGATATTCCTCTTCCTTGACACGGATAACGATGGAGTAGTCGACAACCTGTTGACTTCCCACAAGCCCGGCGGCGCGGCTTCTGGATACTATGGTAAGTGGGATAATTGGAGCTTGAGCGATGCGGCCAACCAATGGCATACGGTAAACCCCTACACGGCAGCCAACCTTGCTGATTATATTGAAAATGGTTACACGGTTTTGGCCATAGCTTTGACAGCGGGGCCATCTATTGCGAGCGGTCCGGTTAATGTGGATGTTTACTTCGATGAGCTTACCGTCAACGGGAGCGTGGTGCTCGATGATGATACTGGCACCATAGATGTTCCGCTACCTCTGGCAGGTTTTCCAGCACTATCTATCCAAGACGCAATAGACGCGGCCCTACCCGGCGACACCATCAATGTGGCGGCGGGGGCGTATAATGAAACCGTTAAGTTGAAGAGCACCACTGCCACTGGCATTTCTATCGTTGGGCATAACAAAACCACCACCTTCATCACCGGAGGAATCTGCTTTGAAGCGAGCTACTCGGGCTTGAAAGTTCAGAATTTCACCATTAGCGGTAATGGATTTCTATTAACAGAGACTTATGAGGCTACGGTTTCCTGCCACTGGTATGGCCATTATCTTGTGACCAATCTTGAGTTCTCGGATTGTATCTTTGATGGAGAAGGATATGACGATGGGAAGAGCGGACGATGTGGAGTAGTTCTTAAGAAATTGGGAGGAGTTGTCAAATTCGAAAACAACGAGTTCAAGAACTACCGTGGCTGGGCTACGTTAGATGTGAACGATAAGATGGAAACTGTAACGAGCTACACATTCAACAATAACAATGTCCATAATAACTGGGGCAGCTGCGCCCTCCGTGGAAACCCCAGCGACCGTACTGACACGGTAACCGTTGTCGGAAATACCTTCGACAATAACGGAAACCCGGTCGCGAGCTCCTGGGCTGCCCTTGAGATAAACGAAGCGGATAGCGTTACGGTCAGTAACAATACCATTACCAACACCCAGTCTGGCAGTTGGGGAGAAGGCGAGGCGTTGCAGTTCTGGCACATTACAACTCTGAATGTCACTGGTAACACCATTGCCAACAACTATCAGGGGATTTACTTCGCAGGCCCAGCGCCTTGGGCGGGAGATGTTTCAGGTGCACATATCCACTTCAACAACATCTACGGCAACACCCAGTTTGGAATAAAGGTGGAGACTGGTAATACTGGAACGGTCGATGCCGAGAACAACTGGTGGGGAGACCCGACCGGTCCACGCAACCCAACTACAAACCCGAGCGCCACTGGCGATGATGTCAGCGATAACATCGATTACGCGCCATGGCTCAACGCACCCTATCCGACAGGGATTGCGCGAAGCTGGAACGTGCGAAACGTCAATACTGGCGAAAACTTCAACTCCATCCAGGCGGCGATAGATAATGTCTCGCCAGGCGACACCATTGAGGTGGCTGCGGGGACTTA
>Ga0224501_10002077_pt1 | contig 15637 bp, 9 predicted proteins | sample SF_Oct11_sed_USG_4_FD_169105 | JGI IMG/M metagenome (GOLD analysis project Ga0224501, IMG submission 169105) | Sediment microbial communities from San Francisco Bay, California, United States - SF_Oct11_sed_USGS_8_1 | ecosystem: Environmental > Aquatic > Marine > Sediment | place: USA... | reverse complement strand
ATTATGTGAGGAGCTCATTCTCACAGTATGAGCTAGGAATTATGTGAGGAGCTCATTCTCACAGTATGAGCTAGGAATTATGTGAGGAGCTCATTCTCTCAGTTGGGGTTCAGAATAACTAGGACTTGAACCCAGGATCTCTCAATCTTGAGCCTAGCACTCTAGCAATTGAGCTATCCTGCTATGTTTATTCGTTCAATTTATATCCAACTATAAAATCACATGTTCTGAAAACATGAAAAATCTTTCAGTTGTTTCAAAACAAAATCTTTTTATCCTTGCTTTGTTCCAAATGCTCAGAATGTTTCTGTATACCATTCTTTCAGATTTTCGGATGTACACCTGGGTGGATGGAAAGCGCCACTCAGAAACATACACTCGCTGGTATGGCACGGAACCTAACAATGATGTCAATTCATATCAGTGTGCATACGTGTCAGGCTACTACCTATATGACAGCCCATGTTCCTCTGCTAGGCCTGGATACTGTGAGATGCGTAAGTAGACTAATGGCTTGGACTCTGATTCTCATTGTTGATACATTTATTTGAACTGAGAGCCACTGAACTGCTAGACACCAACTACTGTGTTACCACTGCTTCCATGTCTAGTCATTGATTCATGAATAATCTCTTTTTTTAAATTTAATCATGAGGAATAAACCCTGATCTTCTCATAATTAAAGTAGTTTTAGAGTGCTGAAAACTTTCTCTGTTATGACGCCTGGTTTTATAAACTTCCCAACTGAATAAGTACATTTCTTAGAGTTTGTTGGTCCTTCACTTTTAATTACTAATTGAACTGAAATGTTATTCAAGGGTTTTAAGATTTAATTAAACTTCTTAGCCATTGGGTCACTTAATAGCTGGTTGTATGGATTGTTTTAGCCGCTAAGAAGCAATCCGGTGCCAATGTAAAGCTTGCCAAAGAGGTTGATGTGCGAAGATTGGGGAAAGGTGTTCATTCTTCAACCATGGAGAACCCAGGCAAAAACAGCAGAGCATGTGCTAAAGCCTGTTCAGACCAGGGTGATGGGTAAGAGAATCGGGATCTGTTAATTGATAGATGTGTTTCGTTCCCAAAGTAATTATTTGTGATTCATTATGAGTGCTTTTAAAACGTGCACACCCACTATGTGTGCTCCAAGCAGAACTCTCTGTAATGTAACTTAGAATATATGTCTAAACATTGTGAGTTTCTTACATTTCGTCAAAATTTATCATTTTTACAAGCCAGAATGGGGAGTTTTGAGAGTGGAAGGGCTAAATCCGAGGACTGAGTACCCCTGTGGAGCAAAATATTATAGAATGACAAACGGATGTCTTATGAATTTGCTTATTTTTTTATTGGTAAAATCTCACAGACTGTCGAACGAATATGCCTTATTATTTGTTTTAATTAAGTTGGTAAAAATTCAGGCAGCTAGAACAAATATTATAGGTAGTGGTTTTATTCAGAGAAATGTAGTGTTTCCAGTTAACAATATATTGTTGTATATTGTAGACCGTAGTCCATGGACCAAACAGCCAAACAAGTCCTGCAGTGTAGCAACTTGCTTTTAGCTTGCCCCATTTTCTATAGTATTTTTCATTCTGTCTATCATATAGAACAGCTAGCCATATTTTACTCAACAGTAATCTATAGTCTGCACCAAAACCTCTGCCAAAGCAGGCTTTGGGGCATTTATCTAGTTTTAATCGAGACTGTGGATAGATTATTCTAATACTGAGATATTCAGCGGTTTTCTTGGAACATCACCTGTACAATCAGAACCTCTTGAGTTCATCATCTCCCCAACGACTGATCAATAACTTGCTCCACTGCCAAACAATGCTCACAAAGAAATCCCCAGTGCAAAATTCATCTTCGTTCCAAAGGCATTGTGCTAATCTAATAACAGACACAAAGCAGTACCCAATAATCTTTAAATTATTCTGGTTTTTGTTTGAATCTATTGATTGTAAACTCAGCATCTGATTGATATTTATTGGACATTATCATTCTTTCTGGCAGGTACTCGGTGGTTCTTGATAGAGCTTGTCTATGCTCAACTGTGGCCTTTCCGGAAAGCGCTGCTAATGAGACTGCCCCAACAGTAGAGTTCCTTGATACTCCTGCAGTGTCTGCTTCTGCATCCGATGCTGCACTTGCTATCACTCCTTTGAACTTGAGTAAGATAAATTCTCTAGGAAATTTTGTTTTACTTATTAAAACCACAGTCCTTACAGACAGGTTTGCATATGTCATGAGATCCATAGCCTTATCGTCAGCCTTTGTGCCATGAGGGTGTGTCATTCATATCTTTCCTTAGTGCAAAGGTCACACCCATCCAATCGAATAGAAAAGGCAAGAACCTGGCAGTACATGTAAAATGGAATCAATGTGTTACTTGGAAAATTATTTGCCTAACACAAGGGTATGACCCAGTTGACTGGTCACAGTAATAGTAATAGTAATACCTTCCAGGCTGTTCTTGGATTGCTAGATAACCCTCATACTCAGTATTGAGGGGGTACCGGTTACTTAACCCATTTTACAATGTTATTGGTTTACCATTTCAGCCTGTCCGTATGACACAATCTACTGGAACGGAAAGTGCTATCATTATGCAACAGCAAGCAGAAACTTTTATGACCAGCGCCAATTCTGCAAGGACACATTTGGCCTTGAAGCTGACCTCGTCCAGATCAGGAGCAAAGCGGAAGAAGCGTACGTTAATATCATCACACCCTCAGTTTATTCCGGCATATGCTATCAAAGTAAAGGAGATCCACCCATAGAGTTACCTTCTCTGTGCGGCACGCGAGTACAAACTGACAGTCTTTAAAATGATGCTTCTGGGTGTCATTGAATCAAAGACCCGATTGGCCACTTTCTGCAGGATGCCCGCATACCCACCATATCAGCACCCTTAACTGTAGCACCATCTTTAGTCGTGTCCAATCAATTTGCTCAAGTGTCATAAATCACTCGCTGGCACTGGCGGATAGTTAGCTCCGACGAGCGTTCTGTTCGAGCATTCTAGTTAGTTCTGCTGAACACCATCCCGCATAGGTCTGCTTTTTGCATGTTCTTTGTCCTCAATTTGTTTAAATTCATGAACATTTTAAAAACCCAACTGAAGTATAATTATTTTATTTTAGTTGGATTGATCAAGTGTTCTTTCAGACATGGCATCGAAACAAAGATTCCTTCTGGACCGGTTCTGTCTGGATTGGAGCCTGGGACACACGTCACTGTAAGACCCTCCAGCCCTTCGCTGGGATTCCTAGATTAAAAGCTATGCAGAAAGTTTGACCCATGAAAATAGTTGGTTAATTAATTAGTTAGTTAGTAAGTTAGTTAACTGTATTTGTTCTTATGCTGGAATCAATAGGATCAAGATGCTAACAAAAGAAAATGAAAAGAAACTGGGTTAAAAAAGGCATTACAAATTATGCAATCTATTTGACTGTGTGGTATATGAACAAATTATTTTGACACTTTGTTGTACGACATCGGTGTGGCAGCCTACTTCTCATGGATTGTGGGCCGAAAAGTATAAATAATGAATAGAAGTAATATATTAGACCTCATCACCTCTGCCTTGTAGATTGTGATGATGGGTGGATGAACTTTAATGGTGCCTGTTTCAAATATATTGACGCAGCGGACACTTTCGATAACCAGCGAGCTGCTTGTCAGGTAAAATGCAGTAAATTTCCAGTATTTCAGTGGTGCTTTGATGATTGCTACCATTAGGCATCATAGCCCTATGACAAACTCCATGATATCTTAGACATGTAATCAGTTGGTACATATTGGCACAGGCCTTGTTTCGAAATCGGAAGATCTTGGAAGCTATACCCAGATCATGCAGGGATTCCACTGTGAGTGTGAACTCCTCGCATAGCTAGTAGCTGCTACCTCTACTGCCAGAACAAGCCTCGGGTTTTGGACATTCACTAGAAAGAATAGTGAAGAGTCCGCAAAAAAACAATAAAAGTGTCTAACAAGAGAAATATAAAGAAAGTAGCCAAGTGGTTAGAGAGCGCCCCTGGTGCTGAAGGTTCTGGGTTCAAAATGAATCCTATGCGTGGTATTTTTCTAATACTCACTCTGTTCACCCAGCTTGACTCTCTAAATTCAGAGCTCAGTAAGGAAGAGGACTGGCACCCATCTCAGTTACACCACTGCCGGGCAAATTGGCTCTCTAACAGCCACTTTCCCATACGGCCTTTTTCAAAGTAAATATAGGATGTTGGTTCTGTTTTCTCAGGCATTGCATGAAGGAGCAGACACCTTCTGGTACGAATGGAGCTATGATCAGTCTATAGCTCTGAAGAAGCTTCTGCCAGACTGGGAGACCAATGACTACCATATTTGGTCTTCTCTCTATGACATGAATAATGCTAGTATGTATAAAGGAATGGACCATAAATAGTTTATTCTACGACTGAGCTATTATGCAGCGTTTTTTAAAGATAACCTGTAAAAGCAGAACTACATCATTTCCTCGATGGCTGATCAATACTTTGCCCCACTGTCGAACAGACCATACTTTTACAAGCCAATTAAAGGGTTTGTGACACGGTCGATTGTCGACGCACTTTCGGAGTTGTGTTCCCCATTCTTAAAGGGAGGCAAATCCGCATTCATTGCAGCGATAGCGAGTGGTTTTTTTCACAAACCAAACATCGGTCACTCGAATAACTACGGCCCAAATGGCCCAAATAGAAATAAACTGGGATCTAATTACTAAAACTTGGTAACCTAGTGATCTTCACCGCCTTATAACATCGAGTAGAACTTGAATTTGAACTTAAGATAGGACAAGAACAAGTACTTTGCCGGTTTTCCCTAGCCCTAAATAGAGGCCATTGCATTCTGGCCTCTATAATTGCACAATAATGGCACTAACGCTCATTGACAGAGGTGAAAAACTGCGTTCTGAAACCTTATTTCTATATTTTTGTTGCACGGTTTCTCTATTCAGACTTGTGTAACTACAAGTCTAGTATACACATGCAAACGCGAGGCCAATTCTGGTGCGTCGACAGTCTGAAAAGTACGTCATCGAGGGCTCTAAGTATGCACATTGGATATTGGACACTTGGACACTTTTATTTGAACTGGGTATTGGGCCCATTTCTTCATGGTAGGCTTCAGAATCTACAATCAAGTGAAGTCACTTTTGCTCATGTCATAACCCCTTTAAGGCTGTTTTGTCATTGTAGAAGGGGTATTTTTCATGCTGCATGTACCAAGTTTCAGGTGCAGGTTCATAAAGATCTGACCATTGCATTTTTGTTTTAGTTGACTGGAAATTCCTAGGATGGGATGGTGGCCGAGATGGTCATGAACCATTTATTACTGAAGAGCACAATGATGTCAACCAGCAGTGTGCCATAGCTCGTGGCGCTGGATACGGGTTCGCATTTATGGATATTGACTGCGGTTCAACGTACCCTGCTGTGTGTCGATATAATGTGGCCGGAGCGAGTAAGTTTTGATGACAACTAAAGTTTAGCAATTGCTAGTCATTTTTTCACCTTTTGTGGTAGGTATCTGCCTAATCAGTGATATTAGCCTAACTGGTGGCACTTATGACTTATTAATGTAACACAATTTAAACGCAGAGCCATAGCTTTCAGTTTCTGTATGAAAGTACAGTGAAACTCGGATAACTCAAAAACTTGCTTAACTCAACCCAAGTTTCATGGTCCATGCCTGGGTAATGATAATTTGCTGGGCATATCTCGAACTTTTAGTCATAACTCGAACTGATAACCGCAGTTAGTCTATCAAATTACCTTTTCAGTGACTGGATGTGTTTACATTCTTGTGTAACAAGCTTTATTTCATTGTTTACTGTTCACATGAGAAGAAAGTTTAGCCAGGAAATGGAATACTCTAGAGCGAAATGGACTCGCTATGATGGCCACATCGCTAAAGCAAAGGGGGAGCATAGCTCATAACTCAAACCTTTCATAACTCAAACTTTTTTGGTGGTCCCCTGCAGTTTGAGTTATCCAAGTTTCACTGTATTCTGTTATTGTTGCACTTTTTCGAAAGAACCCATAGCGTGATCACTCCTGCAATTGATAAAGTATAACTCTAGAGTTGTTTTGAAAACAATTGTCTTTTGTATATTTGGTAGCTAGAAACACTTGATGTCGTTGATTCTATAGCACAGGAGTATTATTGTAGGAGATGCCAGTGGCACCACTCATGATTGGTCTCTGCTAGATGGCACCCTGCTCAATGAGACCTACAGTAATTTCCAGACTAATCAACCCGATGATACCACTGTTCAGTGTGTCTGTAAGTACTACTACCGGTTTCAAACGGCCGAGCTTTCAGCCCGAGCCTAATTGGCACAGACGTGTAGCACTTGGTACATGACCAAGCAGGGCCAGGTGAGCTTGCAGCTTGACCGTACTCTATACGCAACTAAAATGTTATGACAAAAAGCGTTAATTCTTTAACCGGAGACTTTGTGGTGTTCATTTGGGAAGCCAACTCCTGAAGTACTAGTTACAGCCATCTGGTTTCACTCTCCTTCACAATTAAATAAATACAAGATTATTTAATTCTGAAACTCTTGCCACACCTGCAGCATTATTTTGTGTTCATCTTACTCCGGAGTTTAATCTGTATGGTGTACCAGACTGTGTTTCCGGCATCTGCTTTTGTTTGCCTGGATAGAAGCTCTGATGTTCACGGACCGTAATTTAGTTAAAAATACCTATGGTATTATTTAATTTATTCATGTTTACAAATTTTCAAATCGAATCAGAGGCCATGGCGCTTGTCCCACGGTTGTTAAGCCCTGATCATGCCTGGCTATGAGCTCCTAGGCGCTACATATCTCCACAGAAAGCCTCTAGTGGTATAAGAGGACTCCATTCGCCTCATTACCATTGTATATGTCTGGTAATGACACTGACTTTGATTTGCTATCATCTTTATTGTACATTAGCTGGTCAGGGTAATAGGATTTTTGGGGTTCTGGTTGTTAATAGAGAAGTTAAGATGCGAACGGTATGCTGAAGCGATTTACTTTAATCAATGGCTGAACATAACCGTTACGCATATCTGTGAAGACGCCAAGTTCTAAGGCAATAATTATTAAAACCCTTCGAGAAATGATGAGAATCCAGCAGCTGCAAGGGTCAACACGGGTTCGCTGTCTCTTTCACCCAGTTGCTGTAGTTACTACTTCATAGGGCCCAAGAAATTCTGTGTAAGAATCCTTCAAGGAATATTCTACTACAGGGCTAGTACTCTTTAAAAAAACTCAATGTACAGATTTTTTGGGACACACCGGACATTCTATTGTAATGAATAAAGCCAGATATGTTGCTGGAAGCCTTGGGCAAGACATCCGTGTAGGTTTCGCCGAGACCCACAGCAAGTAAAACAAGATAACAGTCATGGGAACTGTAACCGTTTAGAGAATAGTACCGGTTCGGCTAGATGGTTAGAAGTCGTCGGGGAAACCCTTTTGTGATACACATATTTCCATGGCGTAAATCGCGCAGAGTTGTTACCGTTACCGGTAACTGTTTGCTTCTTAACCTCTCTAATGACTAGAAATCTAGGTTCACTGTAATAGAGCGAGCAAACTGTAACATATATTGGGTTCTCTTTAGATAAGTATAGTGGTTACACTCAGTGGGATGATGTGGCCTGCACGAATAGCTATTACGCTATTTGTGAGATGCCTCCTTTACCGGCCAACCAGAGCTATATGGGCGAGGGCTTGGTTGAAGTTTTTACTGAGATTGAAGCTGAGTTTACATACAACATTGGTGACGTCATGGAGAACAGCGTCGACTTTGGTACAAGTTCTCAGTCTGACTTTGACAAGGCATTTAAGACATTCAATCACTTGGCGCAGGATCTTGGTACCCAAACTGTCGTGTACTCCAGTCAGAATGGCCAATATCAGCGACTCAACGGCTCCAATACATACGAGGTTAGAAGCAGTTTTACAACAGTCATTATTGTCAGATTTAATAGTCAGGTTAATATAGGTGATAGAATCAAGTATTATTTTCTGCATTTTTTATTCACTGGGCGAGCTTAGATGTGCACCACATGGAGTTATCCCCCTGTAACCTTATAAGGGTAGCTGTTTGAATTATATACCTTTACCCACTAGAGGCTTACAAGGCTCTGGCAAGACTATAAATGAATCTGCGGTTTTAGGTGGTCATGCCGGCCAAGGGAGTGTACATCAAGTGCCCACCCATTCTCACCTCTACACCAATCCCAGGCCAGTCTGACGATTGTCAGATGGGTGGGGCAGGCAGTGCCATGACAGGCACTATTGATTTCGGAGATGGAAGCACACATGCCGTTACTCTACCTGGTATGTATGCGGTATATTTACCTTGACTAATAGTCCCAGGTCAATACTGAGTATAGGGGGGATAACAGCCTGGAAGTATGTGGAGTTTACAGTGAAAGCTGACTATGCTCATTGCCAAATCGCACTTGGAAAGGATACCCACTGAAATATTCTGCTAGAAAAATAAAAGTGGTAGTTCTAGGAAGTTGGAGGCCGGTTGGCCAAGAATATCATTTTATTTACACATTGCCAGCCGAGAACTCGGTTACTCTTTCACGAGAAGAAAGAGGTGAACCTTTAACAAGCATGGAGTGGTCCCTGTCTTTAACCACTGGTTATCTCTAGGCTACACTATGCTTGTAAACCTTTTTTTTTAAATGTAGTCCAAATATGCACCAATATAACCCATGTAAGCCGAGGAAAACAAGATAGCTCATTCGGTAAAACGTGGAATTACAATCAAAGGATTAAATGAGTTTGATTCCCGTTACCTGGTATGGACCTGGGTTTTTAGCATGCCTCTCACTTCAATTTGCTAGCATGGCTTCAGGTCAATACAGTGTAAATGGTGGAGGTCCCAACCAGTAGATGAGGATTGCGATCACTCCCCCCCTCTCTTCTGGTGAACGGTAGCCCAAGTTTCTGGTGTATGAAGTGTGAAGATTGGCTTTGGTAGACTGACCTCCAACCTCCCAGGGCTATAGCTGTTCAGTCTTGTAGCTCATGTTACGTAGAGTGATATTGGTGCTGGACGTGGCCAACTTCTGTTGTGTCAACCCTGCCCAGGCTTGCAGCTTCATTAGTTGCGGTCTTTCCTCCACTGCGACCGACTACTCCAAGTGGCTCTTTCCATGTTACAGATTCAATCATTGATCATTATGGAGCATTCCTTGGCAGAACATCTACAACGGATTGGAATCCCGGCACTAATGTGTATATGAACTGGAATACTAGAGTGATGCATCGTGGACTGCTGCAAGCAATTGAATATGATGTCACCTATAACGGAGATATGATTTTCATGGTATGCCGCCAGTAGTTCATCTGTACTGCAACATTTGCACACTATAAGTGCTTTAACTTGTTTTCATATTCCACAGCCTGCTGTAAACAAAGTGATCTCAAGACCCATGCAGCTCCCATGGGACATTGGATAGAGACCTTTATCCAGTGTGCATACTTAGAGCCTTTTCTATAGTTTGACGACATTTGCTTTTCCAGAGGCCTCCTTGAATATTCTATGCCTCATCGAACGTCATTTGAAATGCTATTTACATGCTATTTTAGTCAACAAAGAAATTATTTTCAATTGTCAACAAATTGGTTAAGCGATTGAACACCACGCATAAACCAAGTATCACCCTTTTCCAGGCCACCTTCTCGGTTGTCTTTCCTTTGAGCGAGTGAACAACTCTAAAGATCATGTTCACTACATGTATTGGCTTTCTGACAAGGCGATGAATCGCAAGCATTCACTTATTCGAAAACACCTACCTGATGCTATCTGATGTGTATCTCCTTTTAGATAATGAGACCACGCTGCGCCGCGGATCAGGTCTTCTGTGCTAACTCGTTCACTTGCGTGCTCTTTGATGCTAAAGTTAAGGATGTGTGCATCTCTAGTACTGCATTCGACAACTATGCCTGTGGAGGAAATAAATACAAGTGGGTAACAATGAGAATTAATGTAGTTAGAGTGATCTCCCTATTCAAAGGAAGATGCAAACAACAAATCTTAGCACCCGCTTGAAGAGTTTTGAAAGCTTGAACTTTGTTTGTTCGCCATTGCTTGATTCAGATTACGATGCTGTATAAAGGAGACCTGCCTGCTGAGTTGCTTTCTTACTATCCTGGATACAAACCAACCGTGTCAAAGAGGATGATTATATCCTAATCTAATCTTATCTAATCTTATCTTATCTTATTAGCTTGGCTCGTCGCCAGTGCGTTGATGCGAACGGAAATCCGGTTGTTAAAGTGAGCAAGAGATATCCGAACTTCAACTCGATCGTCTATGATAATGTTTGGCAGAGAACTGTGCGCGCGCATCGCTATGGCAGATTCCATTATGTCCTTCCTGATGGTGACCAGTTGGAGGTAAGATCACCCGTGATTCACCGTCTATCATAGAGTTATCTCCCTATTTTAATGTGGTGACCAGCACTTTGTTTTAAAAATCAACCGCGAATGATGGCACATTTTGTGCAAGGTCTGTTGCTCTATGACTTCGTGTCAAACTGCTACATCAAAATCGTATATGGGGTTATTTAAACATCACCATAAGATAGCAGATCAGCTCAATAACTAGAGCGCTTGGCCTAAGGTTGGAAGATCCGGAGTTTAAGTCTTTGTCATACTGAGCGTTCACTGTGGTCCTTCACATAATTCCGAGCTCCTACCGCTTCAACAAGCCTCAGGATTACGAGGCGCACATGCTTGAACAGAATAATAAAACAAATAGTTATTAATCTGAACAAAAAACAAATAGTTGACCCAAAGACATAATACCAGAAAAGTGGGTTGTGTGTTTTATGACTACTGTATATTGTGATGTAGGTGCAAGCTGGTGATATATTGATGTGGAGATCGCTTGGTGCCAGACTCAGCTGGGTCAACACTGGACAAACCGGACACACCGCTTATACAACACAAGGTAATCACTGGTAAAACGCTTGATTGAAATGATTGAAAGATGTTGGAAGGCTACTAGGGTCTTAGAGTGCTGAGACAACTTTCGCGACCGACAACAGACCTCCCAAAAGTGGAGTATAAAAGTCTCTCTGATTTCGCTCGGATGCTCGCTCCGACTCCCGAGCGTCAGTTTTCCAGAGACAATGTGACCCAGTTTTTGCTGCACCAATGTAATGATTGCATAATAGATTGCATACACTAAACTTCTAATAATGAGTTAATTTACATTCTAACAATATAAAACACTAGGCAATTACATCAATGTCTAAAAGAGGGTCAGACAATATTCTGAAATTTGGAATGGAAAAAGTGTTGAATTAAACCTTTGGATTTTATATTGAAATATGCCCAGACTGTCAATTTTTTGTTTGTTAAATCAATGAAGAAATTTGAAATACGCCTGTATCGTCAAATCTTTGCTCATTTAATCAACGAATCTACCATTGTTTAGGTAGTTTGGTAGCGGGAATTTGGTGCAATGAACTTGGCTTAGAGAACTCATTTTGTCACAAACAGGGTAAGATCTGTTGATGTTGAACCTTTTCCCTACTACAGGTGACTATTCCTACTGGCCAATCGGAACTGTTTCTGAGTCGGTTGATGAATTCTTTGTCACCCTGCATGTGGCTCGGTTCAGCTCAGCTAAGGTATGTTACTAACTGTGCCCAGCTGTCTCTAACGGTTCTTGCACACAACTAATTTCGTCGCCGGCATAAATAATACAGTTTTCTAACTGATTTAGTCTTGAGCGATGTGGTGTTATGACATGTAAATAGGGCTTAGGTTGACTCCCCAGGATATTGACCTCCAACCATTCTGACCCGTATCTTGCCATGGAATTGAGGCAAGTCTGGCGAGCTAGTGAGACTGACGCTTGTGCAACTCTTCCTGACTTTAAAACCTATTCACACACAAGTCAGACTTCCTTATGTAGTACCTGATCCTATTCGAGCCTGAAGACCTAACAATAAGCTTGTGTTGAGTAGCAATGCCATTCCCTGTGACCAGACGGCCTACCATAGACAGCTGTATCACACTTTGGCCATCCCACTAGATAGTGATGCCAGTGCCATTACAACCAGCACCCCAAGCTGTTCCGCTGTTGATTGCTGACCTCAGTGCCAAAGTTCGCCATGAAAGACTACATGGTAACGACTCAACAGCATTCCCAACTAACAGCATCGGTGACTGCAAGTTGGACAACGGCACATGACTTTCGTCGAAGGCCCCGCGTGGAGGCTCGTTCGCAAGAAAGAATAGAAGGTTGTTGATAAAAGCGACAATAATGAAAAGAGTATCAGTAGGGGACAAACCGCCTGCTAAAATTATTCAAACGAGTCTCATCCTAAAATTATTGCTTCACCGTTATAGATTCTAGAGTACATATTAGTGTGGATTTGGCGTGAGTCAAATCTTGAATGTTTTCTGTTTCTGTTTAAAATTAATAGTTTTTGTTTGTTTCAGGTACCGCACATCTTTAGCACAGGAGGTGAATTCAATGTGACTTTCACAGCTACTAACCAGTACGCAGACCAATCCTTCTCCGCTCAGACCACTGTATCCGTATATGAGCTAGTCCAGAACGTCACTTGGGAAACGGACATCTATGGTGAGTGGTCATTTCTCTACTTGGTCTCTTAGGGAACTCCTGCAAGTGTTGAGGGGAAGGCCTGTGCAGATTCGCCTGAATCTTGTTTTTATACTAGCTCCCGCTCTAGCCTTCACCCATTGTACTTCTATACCCTTTCTGAACTAATGACAGCCTTTAAACTGGCCCCTTTCTTGTGAGTAATCTCTTGGTATTGGTATGATTGATCCATTATTATTCTTTTGATGTTGTCACAGATGAAACTGTTGGACGATGTATTGGTAGGTTCTATCATTGTAACCAACAATTACTAAATTTCAGCCTAGTTCATATATATTGTTCTTCGTAACAAAATTTGCACCAGCAGCAGCGGCATTCAATGTCACCTTTAACTCTAATGCACTTGTAGCGCTCCTAGTTCCAGAATACATTACTAGCAGCTTCACTATTCTATATATTCTGTATATTCTGTATTCTATATATACAGCACCTGTTCTGTATGCCGAACAGCCCACACTAACACTTATAGATAAAGCTAGGTAGAGCTTTATGAAACATTCTTTAGCCTTCCTTGTCTTTTTACCGAACTGGCACTGATATTCATTGTGCTCGAGATTACCAGCGACCTATATCAAATATCTCAGATAATAGGTCTATTCGCATGCTTTTGGTCAGACGCAGGAAAAACTATTTTAGACACGAGCACGCGAACGGATAGGCACAGCTAAAAAAACGCAATGGGTTTCGGATGCAGTTTCAGGCGCATTGGAGTTGTCTCCTATTGAAGTCTTGCATGTCTAAGGATAAAAAAGTTGTTCAGTCTGTTTCGCAACAACGAAGCTACCCGTGAAGCGCCACAGAATGGGAAAACGATCAATAGTTAACCATGACATTTTGATAACCTTGACACTGTGTAAAGTAGCACGCCTACTCTCAGGCACAGAATTCTGTTCGCGTGATCGAATTCACTTTCAGACGCAGCTGAGGTACATGGTTTGTAAAAACGCACTTGTCTGGCGCCCTTTTGAGCAAAAAAAATTGAACGTACGTCTGAAACCGCGTTTCAGACACCAAAACCCGAGCACGCGAATGCACCTCATATCCCTCGTGTTAGTGATGTAACATATATGTGACTGACTACCTCTGCCATTGCGAGAAATCCAGCTGAAATTCACGATGTGACTATTCTGCTTATCCTCTAGAGGATTTTTGTGCTCCTTCACATAAGCCGAGTAGGAGTGCTGCCAGACGTAGCAGATGAAATAGAACCAATAGAACGAAAATGTTTTCATGAGCTAAAGTCATCCTTTATTTATCACAGGTACTGTGGGACTGCCACACCGAATTGATATTCTGCCTCATTTCGGAGAGCCTGTGGAGTAAGTATTTTCGGAGTTATTTTGAGAATTTTCAACACACAGAAACATTATAGTCCAGAAAGTTAAAAATGACCTGCGGGTTTTTTGCTGCTGGTGGTCAAATCAGTTATTTTTTGCAGCTCAAAGTTGTCTTAATCTTTTTCAATGTTTTCGCACTGTGGTTCTTTTAGTATCAGATAGTGTACATCACTACCATATGCCAAACTCAGTGGTACTAACTCGGAGATAGGCACTTGCCGTGGAAACCTTTAAATCAACAGGCTACTTGTAGAGCCCCTAATATTCAGGTCTCTAACTGACAGTCAGGGAAATCCCTGCCTAAATGACTACTGCCTACTCAATTCTTTCACGTATTCAACAAGCCATGCGTTTCTTTGTCCATAACCAAGGGGCTCTATCTCCGCTATTCGGCTGCTAGACCGAAAAGTTTACACGGCAAGTGCCCATCTTCAAGTTAGTACCACTGAGGTAGGCATGTGGTAGTGGTCTACGCTGTCGATACTAAAACAGTGGCTAGCATGGAAATATTCCAAATCAGTGTCTTGGTCAGTGGTAATGATTATGATAAGCAACCTAGTTATGAGTACTGTGGAGAGGGGTAGTGAGAAACTATATCCCTGTACCACGATACCCTCTAAACTATGTACCCGTACTCTGAAAAACAAGATACCCTGTAAAACCTAGCTCGAAACAATGTACCCTCAAAACCATGCACTTCGACCAGAAAGTCGACAAAAAAAGTGGAACAACCCATCAATGTTTAAAAATTAAGATTAAACCCATGACTTTTTAGCACAAAAATTATGTTCATTAGTTTTACTCTCAATACCCATGGCATTCTAATGTAAAAAAAAAGCTGGTGTAGTTCTAAGTGATAAAAGTGGTGGAATTTATTCGATACATTGTGCCTTAAATTGATTATTGAAAAAGGAAACACAAAAGTGGTTCTATAGTTTGTCTCTTTCAGGTTGTGTTATACTGAAAACACAAGGTTTTAGGTTAACTTTTTTTTATGGTTTTGTTTAATTCGGATTATTCCAATCTTTTTTGTCAAATTTATGATGGAAGTACATTATATCTAAAGTACTGGGTACATATTTTCGAGCTTGGAGTATATAGTACATGGTTTCAAGGGTGCGGTGTACCTGGTTTTGAGAGTACGGGTTACTTGGTTTCAAGAGTACGGGGTACATGGTTTCTGACTTACTAGGGTATGGGGTACATAGTTTCTCACCAACCTGTGGAGAGGGAACCAAGCAGGTTTAGGATCACTGTAAAACCGCCCATCGCTAGGGGAGCGACAGCATTAATTTGGTTAACCACATATCACCCCTTCGAAGGAAACGTAACGTAGTTAGTTTTTGAGAAGGGGTCTAGTTCTACAGGGGTGCCAAAACCAGCCCATGCTAAGCCTTTCGCACGACGTACCTGGCTACAGCGGCGCGTTCCCCAATGTCCGATGTGCGAAGTGGCTGGGAAAACGAATTACGCTACACCTGGGGCTGCACGCGAGCGGGTAGATCCCGTGCATCGCGGCGTTAAGTTGGTGTGCCGTTAGTCCCTGCTTGCTCGAAGTAGGTCCAACACCGGTGTGAGCCAGTCAGCGGTTGTTGCGAAGTTCGCGTAAAAAATTCTTCGCGAGCG
>Ga0224501_10002076_pt1 | contig 15639 bp, 6 predicted proteins | sample SF_Oct11_sed_USG_4_FD_169105 | JGI IMG/M metagenome (GOLD analysis project Ga0224501, IMG submission 169105) | Sediment microbial communities from San Francisco Bay, California, United States - SF_Oct11_sed_USGS_8_1 | ecosystem: Environmental > Aquatic > Marine > Sediment | place: USA... | reverse complement strand
AGCCAGCACCAATCTACACTAGCATATTCTATCTATCACTTGTTTCTTATTTATTGGTTTTATGGTTTATGCGGTCATAGGATGCAGCATATACAATTCTTCCTGGATATCTAGAAACCATACATCGCACTAAAAGCTTCATCAAATATGTGGGCACAAAACTATCAAATGAAGGCGGTGTTTCAAATCTGGGTGCATGGACGCAGGGGGACGAAGTCCCAAAGGGTGCTAGGTTATCAAATTTTACACTTTAACCATGCACTAGGAGTAGGGTATTGTACTTACCGGCATTTTTATAGTGAGCCTCCTAGTGTTGCCTTGTAAACTAGATGCTAGCCAGCTGTATGGGTTTAACAAGCTCGCTGAGCATGTATTTTCCGCTCTGTTTATCATAATGTAATCACCTCTACCGATTTTTGACTCATCCATAACCTGATACGTGATGGTAACTTCTTCACTAGGCAGATAGGCTGGCCTAAAAATGATATGCTGATACATTATATATAAGTGTGGATAACTTTCTTACCAAGAGTTAATAGTCAGTGCGCTTATCTATGTTCTGTTCAATTCTTTTCACTCATATTACCTCTTGGTTGTTATGGTGAAGTTGCCAAACACTTGTTACTTGGTATGGAGGAGTATAAGCGGGCCAGTATAAAAGCTCCACTTCATACGGAGATTTGCTTGCTTTCGGGGTTGGCTTGACAAGAGGTGCCCACACTGGCAGCCGGGGAAAGGTGTTATGACCCAGGTTTAAACCCAGGTTTGAACATTACAAGTACAGCACTTTACCTCTGAGCTATCCATTAAACTGTATCAACCAATGTATGTGTGTCAATCGCTCACCTCAAACTCAAAAAGCGGATAGCTTCTGTTTTGACCTGTGACCCATATGGGACCACGAGCATCATATCTTGAGAATTTTTTGTGGTTTCTTCGGACATTTTGCTATTTTTTTGCTCGTTTGGTGCGCTTTCACTTTTCTGTTGCTTCGCTTTCTTCTGCTTCCTGGCAACTCTGGTAGGATTGGGCTTTCTGTGCGGACCCATGATGGTAATTCTGCTTTCCCTCTGTCCTTCTTCTGACGCACACACTATCTTTATAGCTTCAAAATAATTGCTATTCATACAGTTTATACTCAATTTCTTTGTATGATACGACTGACTGGAAGATGCAATAACAATCGCGGCAATATATATGTTGTTGTTACCGGACCTATGGTCCATGACCTTACAGAGTAACAGACTTTCGGGACGGGGTAACCTGATGGCAAAGGATGGCTTGTGACAACTTATGGGTGCCCATCTCTTCAAGTGTTTTTGAGCTAAGGTATACATATGTAAGAGGCAAATACTAACAGTGGGAGTCATGACCAGTGTTGGCACTCAGGTTCATTCGATATATCATTGAACTATCCTGCTATCCCGCCGCCCCTGCTTAAGGTGTACTGAATGATAAACTAGACCCATGTATCAAAATCACTAAGATTGTGGATAGTAAGCTGTCAGAGTGATTACAGAACATGTGATAGCTTCACAGCCCAAGCATTTGCTTGGTTAGCTATTCATGTTTTAACTCAAGTTATTAGTGTGATAGCATACGTACCTTAACCCCAAGAGATCAACTCTCAAAGTGATCATGAATGCAAAAATTGATGATGTCATAGGTCTTATGAGTGTGGCTTTGTCACATACCATTGGTAAGAATCCCATGAGTTACACACACTTTACTTGCCTGGCATGTAGGTACAATAATCCCTCAGTTGTATAACTATATATGCAGTGCTGTGTATGCGATCAGCTATTGTCCCTGAATGGCCGACTAGGTCGCATGTATTGCGCTGTCGGTCGTAGTGTGACAAAGACCGCAACTAAAGAATTTGCTGCCTGGGCAGGGTTTTTGGTAGTGGGAGCTGACCATACCCATGATCAGGTGTGACTGGTCAAGACTGAACCGTGAACGGATGGACCTGGGAGATTGGGGGTCAGTCAACCTAAGGCACTTGTTTACACGTCACCCGCCGAAATTCGGCTGCCCTTAGCGAGAAGGGAGAGGTGGATCTTTGACAACCATGGAGTGAGTGATCTTGACCCTAGATATCCATTGGTTGGGACCTCCATTATTTTTACCGTGGTGTCCTGAAGCCAGAAGCCTGAAGTGTGAGAGTTTGGTATAAACGCCTGCGTACTTACGCCCCCCCCCCCGAAAATCGCAGCACTTGTCACTGTGTATTCCGTAGAGGCCCATCGGGGGCTCTAGTCATGAGAGACCCCTGAATGCTCTAGATCACGACCAGCTGACTCATACTTGATTAGTTGATAGTACTTGAGCTACTGCTAGTCACACCGGATTCTAGAAACCTCTACAAATCTAAGCTTGCGACAAGTTCTTACTGTTCCACTCATAATCTACACGTCGCGCTCTTCCGTTAGAGTCCTAGTCATGGCAGCGATCTTAGATGAGGAATGTTCTCTAGATGATATCAGGGTATGGTATAAATTATCAATATCATATTCATTCAATTCATAATCATAAAAAAACTATAATACCATCTCCCTCATCGAAATTGAAATACGACTGATCATTCATTGATCACGAACAAAAGCTCGAACTCAACTTAGCTTGCTTATTTAGTTCGTAGGTTCGTAGGATGTATCATCAGTATCGAAACCACACTCACTTTCAGTTTCAATCTCACAGTGAATGAGTAACTGAGTGAGTGTGACTGTGAGTATAAAGTAATAAACTAAAGGGGTTTGTAACTAGAAATGTAAGTTAGTAACTAACGGAAGTAGCACTGTCTAGAAATGAGTGACTACCGATTACATTATGATTATTTAGTTACAGTTACACACTGACTCCCCGACAGACACGATGACATAGTCACATGGATGACTGATGGGAGCATTTAGGATAGGCCCACTTGCTTCTCCACGAGCCAATGCTGCGAACAGGGGCGAGACAACACACCATTCACTCATAAAACTTACCTCTGTACGATGAATGCGATGTTTTCATAGATGATATGTCAATGGCGTCCTTCTTTACAGAGGTGTGAGAAACAGTATAAACTTGAGCTGGCTAAAGGAATGGTTGACAAGAATATACAATTTCAATACGCTTGGTGCCTAGTCAGAACCCGCAGTAGACATAATCTCGAGACCGCTTCTAATCTTCTTCACGGTTCGTGGTAATGTTACACGTCATTTAGATGGTTTTGCTGGTATCAGTATTATTGTGTGAAGCTAGCTTGTTTTGCACGCAATTGAATGTTTTTTAAAAACAGAAGTCTATACAAACTGAGAAAACCATGTCATCGGCTAAGTGGATTTTGTAGATTTGTTCAGGAAGGCTAAGGATGAACAGGAAAAGCGGGACTATTTGTTTTACATGATCATGGCCTCAACTAAACTCAAGGTAAGATTCAGCTTGAGAACAATTGAATGGTCCAAACTGCTTCTCTGACTCGCAGAGGAAACTTCGTTGCACCTCGTACAACTTCTTAAACCGCCATCGACTTTCACTTCGCTCAGTCTCGTCTTCGGGCTAAATCTTTATCTGGAATAACTTTACCAAAAAAACTGACCGTGTTGCTGAATACACTCTCTTCAAACAGACCATAGTCAGTGGGCACACTTGTACCCTAACAAGTCATCTGTCCAGAAAACATGCCGTAGTTTTAAAGGAAGGAGTGGAAATTAAAATAATGATGTGACTTCTCAACTCACAGTCAGTCAGTGACTGAGTGTGCGTGAGTTGAACTGACCATATTTAGCCCATTTTTCTGAACCCGAGCCCGATTCCACCCAAAAAATAGTGACCTGGTATATCACTAAGCTTGCTAGACCCAGGCCCGCCTCTCCTCCTTGCTCACTCTTTAGTACCAGGTATGCGTTAGCTTGACTGCTGCAAAATTCGGTCATACCCCACTGCAACCTAGACTCATATGGATGAATGGTGCTCGCCTACTGTCATTGTACCTAACTATTTTCAGGATTATGAGAATGCGCTGAAATACGCGGATGGAATTCTGAAAGTACAACCAAATAATCACCAAGTGAGAGAGCTACGAGAGGAGATAACTCGAAGAATGAAGAAAGGTTTGTGAGTCTCTCTGTCACGACTACTCACCTGGCTCTATGGGGTAAAATGATGGCTTAATGGATACCTCACTGATTAGGCTTAGAACAATCTTTTGGGTTTACTATCTGATTCGGATGCCGCTTTTACTTTCACCCTGGCCCGATCACAACATCGGCTCATCGATCAAAACAATCTCCCTACAATCTCCCTACAATCTCCCTAAATGAAAGTAAATTCCTATGCGAATGCAGCGGAGCGAACGTTAAAGCTGCGTGATTAATTGGTTTAATCAGTTTTGCAAAGTTGGCAAAAAATGTGCCAATTGACTTCGCGTGTCATACAATTGATGGGAGTGCCATGCTATTACGCGGGCACATACTGTAGGAGTTTTCAGACAAGATAGCACAAAACGAGTTGCTGCGAGGGGTTGTTGATGTGACCCAGTCGTAATCCATCCACTATCACAATTCAACATTTTCATAAAAGTGGCTACACGAGATATTCAGACTCTTTCTCGGTGAAATTCACTGCTCAACAGATTTGGGCAGAATCTAGCGCTGCTACCGGTGTATTAGAATTTAGATCTGATATTTCTATCACCTATCATTGCTATTTAATTGCATCATGGAATCTTCCTGTTATCAGTAATACATCGTGTTGTAGATGGATTGATTGGAATCGCTGTAGCTGGTGGTGCTGCTGCTGTAGCAGTCGCTGGGTTAGCAACTATTATAGGCCTGGCTGTATCCAGGAGATGATAACTCTCAGCATACTGCGTATTACTATTCACTGACTTGAAAATGATTCATCTAGTGTTGTCTACTCTGGCGGGAAGCAGGTTTTGGGGGTTTACTGTATGAACGTGCTGTAATTATTCCAGTTAAAATAGTAACTATTGGTGGGTACACATTTTGCTATAATTATAACGATCAGCCATAACTTTTCTAGACTCTCCCGCTAAACCTACGTTTTTCCTGCCTCATCTGTTCACAGATAGTTTTATTTCATATATTGTCTGTTGCATTAAAAGCTTTAAGTGTACCCGCTTCAAGGTTTAATAGTATTATGGATTCTAATGATTTTTGAATTTGAAAAAACTGACTCGCAGTGTATGAAACAGCTCACGACAGCGTGGTCGCCAAACAGTGAACCCTATTCAGCTGTTCATTGAAAGGGTTTATTTACCCCTGCATGCTAGCGGTAGGAAGATACACCGACAAGGTAAAAATATGAATCGAGTTGCAAAATGTAGTGATCTGTTTTAAACCTCGGCATATCCTTATTTATATATATGTTATTTCTCTTTGTTCTACTCCTTAATGTTTTTCCTATGCCGGGTCATGAAGCTTGCACCAGGTCCAGCAGCGAGAGTTTGGTCTGAGCTCATGCAGGAACGAATCAAAGTTTTCTGCTACCATCACTAACTCTTTCGAGGACTCATACCAACGACTCATCGTACGTGTTTGTCACTTACTGTAGATCGTCTTCTACTCTTCACTTTGTTCCAGTCTCTTCTTTGGCTATAAGCTGCAAGAGTGGCCATGATTGTCAGTGTAGGCTGGCCTTGCCAAGGACCGTTTCCAGTCTATCGAGAACCCTCGTATTCAATGCAAAGTTCAAGCTACAGGACTTCACGACTACTGACGACTAGTCCTGGTAATGGCCTGGGTTGATTGACCACAAACCTCTCAGGTGTATATGTATTTGTATATTCACCCAAAATAAAAAATAAACTACTACTGTAAAGATTACGTGATAGCTCATCAAATTATATGGCTAGAAATACGATGCAATCGTAACACAAATAGATCCCTGTGTTTCCCCTAGGGTGTACCAGGCATTTCATTCCTGACATTATGCTCTATTTTACAGCTGATATTTCCCCGAAAGCGCTGGTGGAATCTCTTCATTAACCTCCGTAGGGAATCATACACCCTCACTTATCTGTTAGGGTCAAAAGGCTTTCATACACGGCCACCGATTTCCATGTATTATTATCGCTGTGCTGGAACACGAAGTTTGGTTGATGAGAATTTTGTCAAAGCCCAGGAGTGAATTAAGTTTGGATTTCTTTCCTTTGATCATTCTGCAGGAGTGCAAGTAGGGCATTCTAAACAATAAATTACGGCTGATCCAATTCGGTATTGTAGCACTTGATTTTCAAGTTTGATCTCATGGTCAATACTTGTAGTTTCATTTTGTTTCTAACAAACTTTGTTGTGATATAAATCGTGATTGGAATTTCTTTGCAGATTCATGAGATACGAAATACGGCGTAAGCAGCTCTTCACCGCTACCACAGCCTAGTTTACAGAGTTTCTTTTGTGAGAGCAGCCTTGGTCAGTTCAGTATAATTCAGTATTAGTTTAGTATCATCATAAATCAAGTGAAAAGCAATGATTAACATGGAAGTACCGTGCTATTGTAAATAAACACCAAACATAGTTCAGAGTTTTTATTTTACGTAATTAAAACTGCTTCAATGCCAATGGTATTCATCATAACATGAAAACCATTTATAAAAAAATACAATTCCTGGCAAAGTTAGAATACACATATAATGAAACATTGAGATATCAATATGTCTGTAGATGCCATATTGTTTACTTCCTCCAACTTTCATCAACCTATAACGTTCGTTTGACAACTTCTTCATGTGCTGAGGCCGATCAACTATAGTCGCGTAATTATGACACGTGACACGGTGGCATGACTGGAGGTGATGTTCCATTTGTTCACTCACTCCATGACTGTATGGCCGTGCTGTACCACAACCTAAGGGGAACCACAACGACTCTGCTCTGAGCTTACGTAGCTGGCTGTTTGTCGTTCCGTCATTGCTTGGGCAATGGCCAATGGTAGCGCCTGCATCTGCATCTAAAAAACAATGCTATACCTGTTATGCATAAGCCTACCAAAAAGAACCGCCACTGGGAAGCTTAGATACTGTGTGATACTCTTGATGCTGTACTATTGTTGAATACTGTTAACAATATATCTAGTGTAATCTTCCCTCCATCAACTAAGCTGTATGCGTGGCTACTGTATATCAATTCATGCATGTATATTTTTCGAGTTGACTACATGAATAAAAGTAAATCCAATTTTCTTAGTTACTCAAAAAAATTTATAATCAGGCTGCAGAATTCTTAAACAAAAAATATTTTATCAAATGCCCGTGATGGCTTAACTTCAAACAGCCTCTTGGCATGAGTGTGAAATTTGCAGTTGGGGCGATTCATGTTGAGTTGTTCCGAACTACACCTCAAATGTGCCCCGTGGTTTTCAGCTAATCTGCTGTCGAGCAGTAGGTGGCAAAGCTGTGAGCATACAGGTCGTGGTGGCCACCATTCTGCTATTTCAGTTGCCTATTGGATTAGAAAAGTCAAACTTTCTGAGATCTGGGAGTCTCAGCAATGACTAACTAAGCACGCTATTGACTGCATGAATGTCATTGTAAATTACCTGTAACATGTGTATACTGGCTTCAATATTGTTAAGTCTCACTTCATCAGCTCCCCGAGACAACTTAAGGTCTGTCACTATATCGTACACCATGTCTGTTGTCTACAAGACAACAACAAATGTGAAATAATAAAGTAATGGATTTAATTAAAATTTGTTTTCACGTAAATCTCGTCATCCTATCCAATGAGCCTGCTAACCCTGAGGCTTGTTTTGGAGGGAGTTTGTGAGAGGCTCACTCTCATAGTGGGATACCAGTATGGGTAAGGGCTCTAACCACTGCGCTATCCCACCAACCCTGACCGGTCCTTCTCTCTTTTGTATCCCGATGACCAGTGTCAGGGGTATGCAGAATGTGGCCTACACTCATAGACAACCGGAAGGTAACTCTATGGGAGGCCTCCATCATTTAACATCAGGATCCAAAACCAGTGAGAGCAAGATCTTACAGTCTTAAGTCTGGAGCTGTAACCACGGAGCTATCCCTCAACCCTGACCGGTTATTACCTAACATTAACAGATAGGAAAGCTATCTTTGGACCTAAATAAACTCTGGACAATTCATAATATTCAAGAAACATTTATCGCACCATCCTGCATGATGTTAGATTGCAATTTAAGTAACATAATGCAGATTATTGTGGTAATTGGTATACTACAAGCTGACTGAGTTATTATGGGTTATCTGAGGGTTATTGATCAAATACCTAAGAGAGTGAAGCAAGTAGCCTTGCAGCTAGGTCTGCAGCTTCCCAGGACACCTGAGGCTGATCATGAGAAACACAACATTGTAGTGTTTATCATAGGTAGCTCAAACAATGCGCTATGTAAAACACCAGTTGGTAAATGGTTTTTATACCTGACATTTGAATACCATTGGCATGTTTGCTGATTATTTCATTCCTATTCCTATTGTTCAATTGTATTCTGGTTCCTTTGGAATCAACCCAACCCAGGTCATTATTACAGCTGGTAACTAGGAGTTGATGGGTCAAACACGAGACACAAATTCAACGGGATCTGCCACCCACACATACATTTATGACATCATCTATGAAGTTAATACCAGACCCTGCCACCGGCTAGAATTATTATAGCTTGGTGAGAACAGCCGTGGACATTTTCTATACAAGCATTCACTGAGGCTACCTCTAGAGTTAGGATGTAAACTTGTTCATATCAAAAGTAAATGTCAGCTTTCATCTCAAACATGCTAGAGGATAATAATAGTTATCTCATACAAGTCATGAATAGAAGCAAGAAATGAAGCCGTCTCACTAAAAGAAAATCAGCAAAAATAATGATTCAGAGTATTCTTTTTATGAGGTAATTCATGGTTGTCCTTTACCCAATAACCACGTGGGGAAGCAGCTCATAGAGAGCCAATGGTACCATTAACGGTGTAGCTGAGGTACTTACCTTAGCAAAATCAGTGAGACTGTTGGCTTGATCTGCCAGCTTTCTTTGTTTTAATTTCACAGTTCTCAGGCTACAAACCCAGCAGCAGTTACCATGATGCGGCTGACATGGGAAACGTCAGATGGAAGAACTGAATTGGGATTTGAGATATGTTCTCAAATAGCTGTAATGTTATTTTGCTACCGATCACTTGGCCATCCAAGCCTGAAGCTTTTTTGAAATGGTAGGAGTGAGGAATTATGTGAGCTCATTCTCACAGCATGACTAGGATCGCTCGATCTTGGGGCAGGAGTGCTCGCCATTGACTTATACTGCTATCTAGCTAATATCCGAAAACAGCCAGTTGCTTAAATCGGTGCCAAAGTACAGGCTAAAATTGACACGTTACAAATATTGGCAAATTTAAAAAATATCCTGATCATAATAATATTTTTTATTATTTGGAGAAGATTTTCATGTCACTTTAATGACTCAAATACTTAGGATATAAACGCACGGCAGCTTGCACAGGCCCAGAAGAAATAGTGAATCGCTTGCTGGAATGGACGCCCCGACGTCCTCGTCCTGCTGGAGGACCATACAAGCGATGAATTGATTTGTTGATGGTTACATGAGTTTGGAGATTGTGGTGCGCCTTAGCCTATCTCATGGCAAGATCTAGAGATTAGTACAACATCGCACACTCTGGCGGTCAAGTGTTTGGTGAAGAAAACAGTCTACCACATGTCAGGGCACTATAATGTAATAGCAATCATTTTTTTGAAAGTTGTGATTGTGAAGAGTTTCAGGCTGGTCTAATGACGATCTCTATACTCACTCATTTATCGCAGCTAGGAACTTTCGTTGATGACTTCGAACTCTAGTAGGGGTTGTCCGTTTAATCAGCTTTGTGTATTTGTAAATAAGCCATGTTTCTCTCAGTACATTGGCTGCAGCATCTTTGAGCTAAAGGTAAAAAGATACATGCACAAAATGACCCAAGAGCACAGAGGTAAAATGAACGAATCTCTGTGAATCTTTAGTACAAGTAAATATTAACCGTGGTCTCTTGGGACCTGGCAATTATTTTCCTTTTTCATTGAAACCCTTTGAATTAAACACCTGAATCAAAATGCAACAGAAAGTTGCTTGTCGTATTGACAACACCTCTGGATTTAGGTGCCTTTTTATGTAAGCATGGCTTTATGCTCTAACTAAAGTCGACCGTGTTGCCAAAGGTGATGTAACTGCACAAAGTGACTCCGCTACCATACACCTATGCTTGTAACACATCTCCACCTCATTCTCGAAAAAGTGATTGATAGCCTTGGGTGGTAATGATACGAGTAAAATACTACAGAATCCTCTCAAATCTAAAGAACACGTGCGAGCTGGCTTTAACACGGTTAGTTTGTGTACATATGCCCCCATCTCATTGAACTTGCACTCGCTGATACAGGAAGATTTTTATTGATCTGTTGTAACTGTAAAGCCTTGCCCTAGAACATATCTTCTGACACTGCCCTAGTACATATCTTCTGACACCACACAGACCATTGAGCGGGTGTTATAATGGTGATTCAGTATTATCAATGTTGAGCTGTGACACCGTGAGCTTTGTGGTTTCGTATGATTCTGTCATAGTGATGTTGAAGGTTCCTAGGTAGATACTGGTTATATCACCAGTTTCGGCTTAGCATGGGGCACCGCGAGCGAGACGGTATCAATACTCCGCCTCATGAGTAGGCTTACTGGTTGTTGAGGTAGGATGTATGTGAGATGCTCACCCTCACCGCAGGATGCGGCTATCCTAGGACTGCATGTACCAGACCTCCATTATTTAAACCGTGCTGATCCGAAGGTGCACAAGCAGACTGAATCATGACTACTTTATACTCTGAGCCACCTTGGTTCCCTTTTGGGATAGCAGTACATAGAATGCATAGCAGACTAACCATACCTTTTTTGATAGTTGATTTTCAATCATGAAGTTATGCACATGCTTTTCTGCACGGGTGAGTTCCAATTTCTTTGCTATCACTGCCACTACTAAGGCAGTACAGCCAGCTCCCTATCAATGGTAAATTGATACAAAGCTATACAGTAATTAAGTTCACGATTGGCGTGATCAGCAGCAAACGCTATAGAACCAGAAGAATTTCAATTACTGAAAAATCGTATTGCGTGTAACCCTATACTACTCATTTCCCTTGCGTGTATGTTGTTTATTGTTTGGGCGCTGACCCGATAATGTGACTCCCTAAATAAAATGCCAACAAACACTCTGGAGACTGCCTCGGTCTCGATTTGTTGTATTAAAACAAATAGCTCTCATAATTACTTATACCAACTCAATGGTGGGGGGGGGCAACCACTGCATCTATTATAGTCTCTGATATTTTAGCATTAAGCAGTTTTTAGTGAAAGTAGTAGCATGAGTGAGAGAGAGAGAGAGAGCACTGGATGAAATCTGCATCATTACGATAACAAGATAAGAGTAAATTAGTTTCTGATTACCTCTCTCCGTCTTTTGTGAATGTATCAAGCATCTTTAATCACCCCTTTATCTAAACAAACGATGATTTTTTTCGTCTCACGCCCTCGCAAAACCTGTGTGTGTAGCCCATCTATGTTTCCCGAATGAGGAATCCTTGGATAATATCAATATCAGTTCTACATGGGACCACATTAAGTTTCAACATACGGCGAGAGGATCTTGTTCAGTTCCGTCGAACACAATGGGTGTTTAAACATGGCAGGTGTAAAAATTCTCAGTTGTTGATACACACTCGTGTTACAAGGACTCACCATAAGGCCCGAGAGCACGGATATACTTCTGCCACAGTAGGTGTGTGGTACAAAATCACCATAGCCCACAGAGAGGAATGTAATAGCTACCAGATACAACGAGTTCATCAAGTTAGAGAACAGCCTATCATGATAGCTACAAAGAAAAATGATGATGAGGTTTATGGTACAGTCAAAGGCAGGTTTCTCATGGCGTGCCATTGTTATCGTAGTGTGGGATGGTACTGAGGTGGTTGCCCATTGCATTGCTCGGTCACAGGTTGGGGGATGACATCCGGGGCCCTCCGCCCACAACTCAAAAACCTAATTTCCCCGCTTGTATTGGCTGAGCTAACCCAAGTACAGAATGTAAAATAACCTTTTTACCTTCTTTTTACAGCTGAGAGTACGCAATGTTTGGGTGACAAGTACCACCCACCGCTGTTATGTGGATCAGTGAATCTGTAATGCCCTTTGTAAAATGGCATCACTGAGATACACTCAGCGGGCGAGATGGGTTCGAATGAGTTTGAAAATGTCTGTCACCACAAGTTAGCTGTCTGCTTTTATAATTGTTAAGGTCAATCCATAAAAAGCGTATAGTTTGGCAAGATAAGACTCTTATCTTTTGCTGGTTAGGTTCGTAACGGATTATTTTGGTCCTGCTAAACGGAAATTGAATCCCTACTATAGGCGGCTTACCCACTCATACCAGTACTGACACACAACTGTTTAGAATTTCATATTTACTGAAGGAAATTTGCTGTTTTCTTGTTTGATGTAGGGTTAGAATAGATTGTCAACCAGCTCAGAGGTCAATCTGGGCTGTACGCTGTTTGATCCCATGCGTTCATAGTTTTATTTCACTCATGTTTAATGGAGGAAGCCAAAAACCTCTGCATGAATCTACTCAATTTTTCACCAATCACTGAGCTATATGAGAATTGATTTTCTTTTAGAAAATGGCGTTGATGTCTGGATAGCATAGTGCAAGTGGCTTTTTGAACAATACACTCACAGTTGTTTCTAGTCTTTCCGCTCAAGTTTCATCAGAGTAAAGGATAGTCAGCAAAAATAATCACATAATGTACCAACCTCCCCATCAGTTAGTGAGGGGCTCATTTAGTAGAGCCCTAGTTTTGCCCGAGTTATGTGACCTATCAACTAAGGGACAATAAAAGTACTTTTTATAACATGCAACCAACTTGGGTGACTGTTTGAATCGTGGAGTCGCTGGAAGTGGTCTATTACGGTTTTCATTAAATAGCAAGTTAGCTCAATGTTTTTAAAACAAATGATGCATCAACGGGCCTTTTTCGTTCTAATTTACAATTCCGTCTGTGGGAATAAAATATAGCCCTCCTTGGAAAGGAAAGTTAGTTTATTTGAAACATTATGCCGTATCAAAGGCCTGCTAACTCTATGGATCAGGTGCTGTATTTCAGGCTAATTGCTATAAGACAAGAAGCGACTTATGCTATGGTAAAGTTCTCTAAAGACAGTTGATCACCTTTCACCAATAGTACTGGACTCAATGGATCAGCTCTTGGGTCTATTGCAATCTATGCAAAGAAGTGATGGGTGAGTCTGGGAGATCTATACTCAATTTACAAGCCTGGGTTCAGATTACCACAAATAAATCTATGGTTGTTGAAAGTCCACCTCGCTCTTCTCGTCTGAGAGAAGCCGACTTCTCGGCTGATGATGAGTAAAAAATTGATAACCATATCTTTCGTTTGATTGGCCCCTACTCTCCCACAACAATCCTCCTCAGCCTTCGAGCCCAATGTTTAACACTGAAATCAGAGTGTATCCTGATGGGTTGTGAGTTGGCCAGTTGGTCAGTTTACACTATTGCCAAATAACCCCAGTACCGCTACTCAGCATTAAGTGAGTACTAGTGTAGTGTTAGCCTCGTGCCTAACGATAGTGGTAATGGCTGTTTTACATACTTTTCACAGGCTCGCAGAATCCACGCACAGAGAATCCACAGGGTCATCATGAAGACAAACAGCGTCGTACCGGGAAATACATTCATGAGCGTCTTCAGCACAAAGCGCGTATTGAACGTGATTTTGTTGAGAGCTCCAATACTTCGCGACGAGGCATCAGTGAATAGTTTACTGTGGAGCAGCATCACTCTTACGATAAGATACAACCTCAGAAACATTGGTAAGGACAGCACAATATCTAAAGGCACGGTGACGGTGTTCTTCACATTAGTCCTGATGTCTAGAATGGTCCAGTTAAAGTAATAGGCCCCGGGAACAGGATGTATAGCGCAGATGAGCATTTCCGTAGCTATTTGGGCTATGCGATGCCACGACATAGTGATCCTCCAATCTTCTATGCAGTTATCAACCACGAAGAGCTGCAAAAACATATCAAGTCGATTTGATACAATCGAAAACCACCAACCAGCATATAATTATAAGGTTATTTTTGTACGTAGTATAGAGTCTCAAACCTAAGACATATTTTGTACTGTATATATGTTGACCCAGCGGTAAATTGGTCCCCCCTCTCTACAAAGCTGGAGATGGTAAAGGCAGGAAGGAAGAAACACCTGTGGTGCCCAGTGTCCAGAAGTTGACTCTCAGACACTTCCCCTCATGACCGTTGGCTAACCGAATAATGTTTATCCTGTTCCCAGTGTGGTGTGTTCAATTATTACATAGGTTAGACCATAACCTATGTAATATTGAGTGCATTGCATTATGGATGCTTATATGTGTACATGCATATACATGTATATACATGTATTACTAATATGCCAATAAACAAACTTGATAATGTGAAATTAGACGTATCAAAATCGGGCTAGCTTGCTGTGACAGAAAGTGAGAGTGTGTTGTTTTCACACTTTCTGTCACACATACACATTTGCATCCGATATTGTAAAAGGAAGCAGAATTTTCCCCATCAGAATTGAGCCAGCAGAAAGCTGGGTGTGGTGTTTTCGCAATAAAAGTGTCATGGTGTGTTCATATTGTGAACTGATTCAGCCAAAAGTGCGAGTGTGAAAGGAAAAATACGCCAGTAAACATAGCCTAGAGCTCTGCTATGTTTTCCCCTTGAAACGTAATAGAGTTATCACCATTTATTACAGCACTGGTTAGAAGATCATGCATATTTATGTTGATCTAAGACTGACTTCCCAATTCTGTGGGGAATTGATTAGGCAGCCGCCCACAGTTTGATCACCATAATGCTGACTCAAATCAACCATGACCCTGACAATGCCGAGATTAAACCCAGGCCAGGTTATCAAAAAAGGAATCACTGTATGCTTGGCCTGTAGGCCTCATTTCCACCCATTTTGTAAACCCAACGTAATGGATCAAATCCGTTAGCTTGAGTTTCGAAACCTATTTGAAGGAAATGATCAGCTATGGGAAACAATTAGGAGTAATCTTTCTGCTGTACATATAGATTGAGAGTGTCAAAACACAACTGTCAAACAACAATTACTAAGATTTCACCAGGCTGGCTTGTAGACGCAACGGAACATAGGTAATATATTATTTAGGTAGTTATTGACCATTTGGTCTTTCGTAATTGTTCAACTTTAAACCTCCAACATCTTATCTAGCAAACCTCCTAAGGCTTGATAGAGTGGTAGGAGCTAGGCATTATGTGGGGAACTCGATATCACAGTGGACACTCAGCATGATTAGAACATGATCTCATGATATTGTGATCTTATGTGAACACACTACCCATGTAGCTATCCCTTGATGTCTTTAGGTGTGCATGTATCAGAGGTCCACCCTATCAGGTAAAACTATTCTCAATGTCCTCACCTGTACTTCTATAGCCTGGTAGACTCCAATAAGGCATAGTAAACCTATCGTGGTTACCGTCACCAGTGACTTGAGTACGTAGGATGCTATAAAGGTCTACAAA
>Ga0224501_10002075_pt1 | contig 15639 bp, 14 predicted proteins | sample SF_Oct11_sed_USG_4_FD_169105 | JGI IMG/M metagenome (GOLD analysis project Ga0224501, IMG submission 169105) | Sediment microbial communities from San Francisco Bay, California, United States - SF_Oct11_sed_USGS_8_1 | ecosystem: Environmental > Aquatic > Marine > Sediment | place: USA... | reverse complement strand
CCGGTCAGTATTCCTAAGATAGCTGTTCCAAGGATGACGGCTAAGAAGAGCCTCCAATTAAAGGGGAGGCATATGAGCCTCCTTACTTTTTCCCATAATTCTTTTGTTCGCCTTGTACGCTTATCCACAAAAAAATTATAGCATAGCTCACCAGAAAGGCAAATAAAATATCATTTTCCCTCTTGACAAGGGGTGGAGGGGTATGCTATTATCAGCACTCTTCAATAGAGAGTGCTAATGTCTGATGGGAAAACTTTCTGTAAGGAGGTGAAGCTGGTATGAAGGTAAAGCCTTTATACGACAGGGTATTAGTCAAGCGGTACGAGCCTGCCGAGGAGGTAAAGGGAGGCATCATCATTCCCGACACTGCCCGTGAGAAGCCGATGGAGGGAGAGGTAGTAGCGGTAGGAGAGGGGCGGCTGCTGGAGGATGGCACCCTGCGTCCCCTGAGGGTGAAGGTAGGCGACCGGGTGCTGGTAGGCAAGTATGCGGGCAATGAGGTGGAGATAGAAGGGGTGGAGCATGTGGTGGTGCGTGAGGAGGAGATATTAGGGATTATAGCGAAGTAAGGAGGTATTAAGCTATGGCCAAGAACATAACCTATGGTGAAGATGCCCGCCGCTCTGTGCTGGAGGGGGTGGAGAAGCTGGCCAAGGCGGTGCGAGTGACCCTGGGACCCAAGGGGAGGAATGTGATATTGGAGAAGAAGTTTGGCGCCCCGGTCATCACCAAGGACGGGGTGACGGTGGCCAGGGAGATTGAGCTGGAGGACCCGCTGGAGAACATGGGAGCGCAGATGGTGCGTGAGGTAGCCAGCAAGACCTCGGACACTGCCGGTGATGGGACCACCACGGCCACCCTGCTGGCGCTGTCCATCTTTCGGGATGGTTATAAGAATGTAGCCGCGGGCAGCAACCCCATGGACCTCAAGCGAGGTGTGGAGAAGGCGGTGGACAGTGTGATAGAGGAGCTGAAGCGGATGAGCCGACCGGTGAAGGGTGAGTCCATTGCCCAGGTGGCCACGGTCTCTGCCAACAACGACGAGACCATCGGCAAGATCATTGCCGAGGCCATGGAGAAAGTAGGCAAGGACGGGGTGGTCACCGTGGAGGAAGCCAAGGGCATTGAGACCACCCTGGAGGTAGTGGAGGGGATGCAGTTTGACCGGGGGTATCTGTCCCCCTACTTTGTGACCGATGCCGAGCGGATGGAGGTGGTGCTGGAGGACTGCTCCCTGCTGCTGCATGAGAAGAAGATCAGCTCCATGAAGGACCTGCTGCCCGTTCTGGAGCAGATAGCCCGTGGTGGCAAGCCGCTGCTCATCATCTCCGAGGAGGTGGAGGGCGAGGCGTTAGCCACGCTGGTGGTGAACAAGCTGCGGGGGACTCTGAGCTGTGCTGCGGTCAAGGCCCCCGGCTTTGGCGACCGGCGGAAGGCCATGCTGCAGGATATTGGGATTCTCACTGGCGGGAAGGTGCTGACCGAGGACCTGGGCATCAAGCTGGAGAGCATCAAGCTGGAGGACCTGGGACAGGCTAAGAAGGTGGTCATTGACAAGGAGAAGACCACCATCATGGAAGGAGCGGGAAGTACGGAAGCCATTGAAGGTCGGGTCAAGCAGATCCGAACGGAGATAGAGGAGAGCACCTCCGATTACGACCGGGAGAAGCTGCAGGAGCGGCTGGCCAAGCTGGTAGGTGGGGTAGCGGTGGTCAAGGTGGGAGCAGCCACTGAGACCGAGATGAAGGAGAAGAAAGCCCGGGTAGAGGATGCGCTCAATGCCACCAAGGCGGCGGTGGAAGAGGGGATAGTGCCCGGTGGTGGGGTAGCCCTGCTGCGGGCCATTGCTGTGCTGGATAAGCTGAAGCTGGAGGGGGATGAGAAGGTGGGAGCGGGGATAATCAGGCGAGCGTTGGAGGAGCCCATCCGTCAGATTGTCAACAACGCCGGGCATGAGGGTTCGGTGGTGGTGGAGAAGGTCAAGGAGATGGAGCACGATACGGGGTTTGACGCTCAGAAGGAGGAGTACGCCGATATGTTCAAGGCGGGGATTGTGGACCCCACCAAGGTGGTAAGATTAGCCCTGATCAACGCATCCAGCATCGCCGCCCTGATGCTCACCACCGAAGCTCTGGTCTCCGAGATACCGGAAAAGGGGAAGGAGATGCCTACCCCCGGGATGCCCCCCGGAGGTATGTACTGAGAATAAATTAGGGGCGGAGCAAACTCCATCAAACTCATGATATGACTCCGCCCATCTTTAGTTTTTTAACATCCAGAGGGAAGGTGTAATTTATCTTACGGCAATCTTTTTGTATAAAAATGACTATTAAAGTAGATTTATTGAATTTAGCATGAGGTTGTTCTTTGTTGACATTAAATCTAAGTTATAGTATAAATATAGTAAAGTCATCATTTATTTATAAAAGCAAGTGGTAGGGAATATAATGACTCCCAATGCACTTTTTAAACAGAAAAATATAATCAAACCTTTACAGGAGGGCAACATAAAATGACGAAAGGGAGATTCTATTTGTTAGCATCGCTGGTGGCGACAGTTTCTCTTTTAATCGGCATGATTATTGCCGGCTCCTTTGAGATGACACCCCCCTCCTTTGCTCTCAAGGAGAGAGAAGAGGAGGTTCCCGCGTATCAAGAGGGGACGGAAGAGCATCCCCCTCTGAACTTCGCCGATATAGTTGACAAGGTCAATCCCACAGTGGTCAACATCACCAGTGTGATGGTGGTTAAGGGTGAGTCTTTGGGCCGAAGCCCCACCCCTCTGGAGGAATTCTTTTTTGGCCCAGACTTTTTCAGGCAGAGACCGGGAGAGGATATCGCCCGAAAGGTAGCAGGTTCCGGCATTGTTATCAGCAAAGACGGCTACATTCTGACTAATCATCATGTAGTGAGAAATGCCGACCAGATTAAGGTCAAGCTCTCCGATGACAAGGAATTCAAGGCTAAGCTCATTGGCAGCGACCAGCTGCGGGACATAGCGCTCATCAAGATAGATGCTGAAAGAGACCTCTCGGTGGCTATTCTCGGAGATTCGGATAAGGTGCGTGTAGGCGAATGGGTTATGGCTATTGGCAACCCGGTGGCACTGGACCATACAGCGACCGTAGGGGTGATAAGCGCCAAGGGGAGGACTCTGGGGGCAGAGAATGTAGCTTTTTTCAACTACCTGCAGACTGATGCGGCTATCAATGAAGGCAACAGCGGTGGACCTCTCATCAATTTAAAAGGTGAGGTTATTGGGATTAACACCCTGATTGTAGCCATGAGGGAGAACCTCGGCTTTGCCATTCCCATAAACATGGCCAAGAAAATTCTACCCGATTTAATGAAGGGAAAGGTTACCTACGGCTATCTGGGTATCACCCCTCAGGAGCTCACCCCTGAGCTGGCAGAGATGATGAAGCTTCCATCAACTGAGGGAACTCTGGTTGGTGATGTACAGGAAGGGACTCCGGCTGCCGAAGCTGGCCTGCAGAAGGGAGATGTCATTACGGAGTTCGATGGCAAAAAGGTCGATTCCCGCAACGCCCTCTATAACATTGTAGCGGAGACCTCTCCAGGGAAGAAGGTCAAGATTAAGATCATCCGCCAGGGCAAGGTACAAGAGCTGACAGCCACTATAACCGAGCGTCCCGAACTGCAAGAAGCTGAAGCTGAAAGGGAAGAAGGAGAGGAGATCGAGGGGAAGATAGGGATCTCAGTAGAGAATCTGACCTCCAGCTTAGCCCGTCGCTACGGATACACCGAAGATATGAAAGGAGTGCTGGTGACTCAGGTGCAGCCCCTGAGCCCGGCCGCTGATGCCGGTATAAGCCGTGGTGATGTCATCAGGGAGATCAATCAGGTTGCTGTGGAGAATGTCAGCCAATATCGCCGCTTATTGAGGGATGCTTTGAGTAAAGGAGATGTGGTGCTCTTCTACATCAGTTCGGTGGATGCCTTTGGGAACGTGACCTCCAGATATGTCGCTGTCAGAGTGGGATAACAGGAAGCGAGGGCTAATAAAAAAGTATATATTAGCGAAGGGAGTGTAATGCCCCCTTCTTTTTTGGCAAAATGACAAAAGGGAAAATACTGGTAGTAGATGACGAGGAGGGGATAAGAGACTCCCTCCGGATGATCCTTGAATACGAAGGATATGAGGTGCTGCTGGCTGACGAGGGGAAGAAGGGGCTGACCCTGATCCAACTCCATAAGCCCGACCTTATGCTGCTTGATATAAAGATGCCCAAGATGGATGGGCTGGAGGTTCTCAAGGAGTTGAAGGAGAAGCTGGCGACTCCCCCTATAGTGGTGGTTATCTCCGGTCATGGGACTATCAGCACGGCGGTAGAAGCCACCAAGCTGGGAGCGTTCAACTTCATCGAAAAGCCTCTGGAGCGTGAAAGAATCCTGCTGGTGATAAAAAATGCCCTGGAGCAGAAAAGGCTGCAAGAGGAAAACCTTGCTCTCAAATCCAGATTTGAGCAGCGCTATGAGATGGTGGGCGAAAGCTCCGCCATGAAGGAGATATGGGACACCATCCGGAAGGTGGCACCCACTAATGCCACCGTGTTGATAACCGGGGAGAGCGGCACTGGTAAGGAACTCATTGCCAGGGCGATTCACCGCATTAGTGGGCAAAACCAGACCTCCTTTGTTCAGGTCAACTGCGCGGCAATCCCCGATGAGTTAATTGAAAGCGAGCTCTTCGGGCACGAGAAAGGCTCCTTTACCGGAGCTACTGAGAAGAAAATCGGAAAATTTGAGCAGGCGGATGGGGGAACCATATTTCTGGACGAGGTGGCTGATATGAGCTTGAAGACCCAGTCGAAGGTTCTGCGGGTGCTCCAGGAAGGGGAGGTGGAACGAATAGGCTCTACCAAGACCATAAAAGTGAATGTGCGGGTGCTCGCCGCCACAAATCAGAATCTGGAGGAGCGAATTCAGAAGAGATTATTCCGCCAGGATCTTTACTTCCGGCTTAATGTGATACCGATATATGTCCCACCGCTGAGGGAGCGGAAGGAGGACATTCCCCTGCTGGTTAAATACTTCATCAAGACTTACTGTCGGAGCAATAACTTCAAGGAGAAAAAGTTTGCTGATGAGTTGATGGAACTCTTGATAGAATACAACTGGCCCGGTAATGTCAGGGAGTTGCAGAATACCATAGAGAGATTGATCATCATGTCTCCGGGTGAGGTGATAGGTGTGGAAGAGCTTCCTGAAAATATGCTGCAGGGAGCTGAGCTCTCACCACGCAGTTTTGAAGAGTATAACACCCTTAAAGAATTTAAAGGCACTTCCGAGCGTGAATTTTTGCTGGCCAAGCTCAGGGAGAACAACTGGAACATTCTCCAAACAGCCAGAAAAATAGGCACCCCCCGTAGCAATCTTTATAAGAAGATGAAACACTACGGTCTGCTTCCCTCGCAGGGTAAGGCTCGACCGGAACCGGAAAGCTAAGTGTAGAGAGGAGGGTGGAGAATATAAATCGACTTCCTCTTGCCAACCAGGGAAAATTGATTTATAATTATAAATGAGCCCGAGTAGAGCAGATGGTCGCTGAGGCCCCTGAGGCATCAGAGGAAAGTCCGGACTCCGTAGGGCAGTGTGCTGGGTAATGCCCAGTGGGGGTGACCCCAAGGAAAGTGCCACAGAAAATATACCGCCCTGAGATTATTCTCAGGGTAAGGGTGAAAAGGCGAGGTAAGAGCTCACCGCTTCAGCAGTGATGTTGGAGGCATGGTAAACCCCACACGGAGCAAGACCAAATAGGGAAACGCTATAGTGTGGCCCGCACGATGTTTCCGGGTAGGTCGCAAAAGGTGTTGAGCAATTAACATCTATAGACAAATGACCATCACCCCTCACAGGGGAACAGAATCCGGCTTATACTCTGCTCGGGTTTTTTCTACTTGCCTTTGGAATTCATAAGGAATAATTTTTTCTCCAACAGAAAAGATTAAGTCTCACTTTTCGGGGAAGGAAAATCTATATTGGAGTTCCCTCCCCCTCGGTGATGGATGAGACTGCAATGCCAGAGCTTTGTGGAAAGGGTCAGTTTGACAATTATCTTTTTCCCCATCTACTCCTTTATCTTATAGAGAAAAGGTTCACCGGGGAGCTGGTATTAGCCCAGAACAGGGTCAAGAAAGCTATCTATTTTCAGGACGGGAGGATAATTTTTGCTCATTCAAATGAGGAGAGGTTTCGCCTGGGAGAGCTTCTCATACACCAGGGGAAGCTGACGAAGAAGCAGCTCAAGGCAGCTCAGAAGATGGTTGACAATAGCAACACTTTAGCGAATGTGTTGCTGAGGCTCGGCTATATTGAAAAAACTGAGCTCCTGTTAGGAGCCAAGCGGCAGATTGCAACAGTCCTCCTCAGCACTTTTCAGTGGAAGGAGGGCTTCTACTGGATATACCGAGGAAGGCTCCCCAAAAGACTGCCCAAGCTCCCCCTTAATGCAATGCAGCTGATATTCAATGGGATTTTCCAGATTAAGGATAGAGAATGGTTTGAAAGGCAGTTGGGCTCCCCTTCGGTGGTATTTGAGCTGAACGATAATTTTTTAACAGGCTATAGGCTCCTCTCTTACAATGAGATAGTCGACCTTATAGTTACCAAGATCGACGGAAATAGGAATTTAGAGGAAATTATATCCTTAATGGGGAGGGAGAACTCCCTTCTGGCATTGCAGGTATTGTATGCGCTGCGTTTGTTGAATTTATTGAAGCAGAAGAACAAGGCAAATTGAACCTTCCTTCCCACTATTGCTCCTTCCCATTTGTTACCTGCGGGGAAGAGGAATCGTCTCCTTTTAAGAATAAGGACCTCATGTTAAATGAGTGAATGTGCTTCAATTCGCTGGCGCAAGGATTTAGAAAGGGATGTCCTCGTCTGTAATCTCTTCCTCTTCGGAGGTTTCCGGTTGGGCTTCTTCAGGGGCTTCCTCAGGGCGACGACCAAGCAGCACTATGTCAGTAGCATTAACTTCAGTGGTTGTTCTCTGATTACCGTTGCGGTCCTCCCAGGTGCGGCTGCGAAGCCTCCCCTCTACATAGAGCAGTCTCCCTTTTGACAGATACTCACCACAGAACTCCGCCTGCTTTCCCCAGGCGACAATCCGGTGCCATTCGGTGCGTTTTTGCTTTTCGTTGTTTTTATCAACCCATACCTCATCGGTAGCGATGCTGAAATTAGCCACTGGAGCACCACTGGGGATGTATTTCAGCTCGGGGTCCTTTCCCAATCTGCCTAACAGTATTACCTTATTAACGCTGTTAAAGTTTCTCGCCATTTATCCCACCGTCTCTTTTTATGGTTAACCTCTCTGGGGCGGAGGGCTGAGCCCCAGGCTCTCTAATTTTTCGCGTGCTATGCGGGCTTCGTTGGAGGTGGGGAATTCTTTAATAAGCTGCTGCAGCTGGATTACCGCCTGACCTATCTGATTCAGCTCAAAGTAGGAAAGAGCTTTTTTCAGGTGAGCGGCTGGAAGCTTATCCGCCTGAGGGAAGTTAATAATTACCTTGTCAAATTCCTTCACCGCCTGCATGAACTTCCCCTGGCTGTAATAGCACTCCCCAATCCAGTACTGGGCGTTATCAGCCAACTCGGAATCGGCAAAGAGTCGGAGAAATTCCTGGAAGCCGTTTATAGCCAGGTCGTAATCCCCCCTTAGATAATCGGCATAGGCGGTATTGTAAAGGGACTGGGGGGTAGAGGGGGTTTCCTCAGCGGTCCGAGGAGCTTCGGTGGTCTCTGGAGGTTGTCCCGCCTGCTGTTCTGTATATTGGGGAAGTGGGGGACGGCTGAGCTGCAATCCAGCCACCTGCTGCGAGAGAGAGGAGATACGAAAGTTGGTGTCGTCGAGCTTCTCGCTGAGGATCTGGAACTCGGTGGTCAGGGTGTCTATTTTGACCAGAGTATCCGCCTGGCTCCGCTTGATAGCCTCTATCTGTTTGGTTAACTCGTAATCGAGCCTCTCCAGCTCCCTTTCTACGGCATCGTCTTTCCGCTCCAACTCTGACACCTGGGCTTTAATCTGGTCGATGTCGTCCTGCACACGGAGGAGTTCCTTGTTGCTGGCGCATCCACCGGTAAGAATAGCGATGAGAAAGAGGGCGATAAACAGTGTGTTTTTTCGCAATATAGCTTACCTCCTCTCAGATAGGTTCTACAGAGTAGAGCTTACTTTGAGATTATCAGGAAGTGAGCTCTACGGTTTTTTGCCCAGGCGATCTCGCTGTGATCGGGGTCGACGGGCATCTCCTCACCATAGCTAATGGTCTTGAACCGCTCGGGGCTTACCCCCAGGGCGATGAGGTAGGCTTTGGTGCCTTGAGCTCTTCTTTCTCCTAAGGCGAGATTGTATTGGTTGGTGCCTCGCTCGTCGCAATGCCCCTCAATAAGGACCTTTACTGTCGGGTTACCCAGCAGCCAACGGGCATTCTCCTCCAGGACGTTAGCCTCTTGCGGTTTAATATTGTACTTGTCAAAGTCAAAGTTGATGTCCTTGAGCACACCCATAACGTTGTAATCATTTACTGTGAGTTCAGCCTTTTCCACTTTGCCAGCTTCCCACTCCTCGGCGGTGGCTGGCTTCTTCACCTCCTCGGTTACCTCCTCAGGTGGGGTGACCTCAGCTGGCTCCTCGGCAACGGTTCTGACCGGTTTTGCCTTTCGGGCACAGGAGAAAGAGAAAGCCAGCATCAGAATGAGCAAAAAGCTCACTAAAATCGAAAATTCCTTTTTCTTCCAGGTCATGGGAACCTCCTTTTGGTGTAGCTTTATCCTTTTATTTGTTTTTACCTAATTTTTTGACCCTACTTTGTCCAGCGTGACCAGCGGGGCGAGGTATTGTTACCCCTGGTGGTCAGCCGTTTCTGGTTGGAGCCATCGGGCTCCATAGTATAAATTTGGTAGCTGCCACTGCGATTGGAGCAGAAAACGATGTGGCGCCCGTCAGGCGACCAGCTGGGGCTCTCGTTGCTGCCGCTGTTAATGGTCAACCGTCTTATCTCTTCGTTCGTGAGGTTGATAACGAAAATGTCAAAGATGCCACCCACGCGGGAGGCATAGGCAATCTCCAGGCCGTTAGGAGACCAGGACGCAGTATCGTTGTAGTTGCCCTGCCGGGTCAGTCGGGTTATGTTGGTCCCCTCCGCATCCATGATGTAGATTTGGGGAGTGCCGCTTCGGTCGGAGGTGAAGGCTATCTGCCTGCCGGTAGGCGACCAGCAGGGTGAGGTGTCGATTGAGTGGTTGCGGGTGAGGCGAGCCACATCGCTCCCATCGGCTTTTACCATGTAGATTTCGGCATTTCCGTCGCGGCTGGAGGTGAACAGAAGCTTTTTCCCGTCAGGGGACCAGTCGGGGGTGGTGCTCATTCCCAGATCAGCCATCAGCCGGACTATATTCCCTCCATGACGACGCAAAAGATAGAGGTCCGGATTCTCTTCCAGGTAAGAAGTAAAGGCTATCGCCTCCCCATCGGGAGAGATAGCCGGGAAGAGGTTTATCGACTGAAAGTAGGTGATACGGCGCTGGCTGTCTCCGTCGTAATCCATGAGGTATACTTCTTTCGACTCCTCCCTGTCGGAGACAAAAACAATCTGGGTGGTGGCAACTCCCTTCTGACCGGTATAAGTGCGGACTATTTCGTCAGCCAGAGTGTGAGCTATAAGACGGTGCTGGTCGGCCTCGGAGCGATATCTCTTTCCTATCATCTGCTGACCGGTTTTTACATCGAAGAGCCTTCCCTCCACTATTAGCGTATCCTCCTGACAGCTGACATTCCCCACTAGCAGTGCTTCGGACCCTATGGAGGCCCAATCCTCAAAGTTTATCCTGTTTTCGTCAATGGGAGAGATAAGGCTATAATACTCTCTCTGAACCATCTGAAAGATGCCGCAGAATTGCAGGTCATCCCAAAGAACCTGGTGGAACTTCTGGGCAGCCGAGATAGTGGTTTCTGAACTCTCTTTAGGACGGAAATCGGGAAGGGCAATATTGATTCTCACCCCACCTTTGCCGTATATTTTCCCTCGAATATCGGGAATCTGCTGCTGAGGGTAAAAAAGGGTAGTCCAGCAGAATACAGCGAAAGCAGCTATGAACACGGGTTTCATCCTCATCTTGCTTCCTTCTGGCGAATTTCTTTAATAGACGAATTCATACTGAGCTATAAGTCTGTCTTTCTTTATCTCCCAGGGTAATGGTGGAAGCGGGCTGGAACGCAGCACCGCCCGCAGAACTGCTTGGTCGAGGGCAAAATTTCCCGTCCCTTGGACAATCTCTACATTGGTTATGGTGCCATCCTTCAAGATGGTGAAGTTCACCACCACGACCTGCCCCTCGGCAGCTGGGCTGGCTACCGAGGTGGACCAGTTGCCCTGCAGGATATTAGTGAGGTTGGCCTGATACCAGGCTAACTCCAGGCTGATGAAATCCAGGTCTCCCAGATCACCACCGCCACCGCCACCACCACCGAGGCCTGAGCCCCCTCCGATGCGACCGCCGATAGCCCCTACATTGCCTCCCCCTGTTACTCCCGTTCTGCTGCTCTTCTGGGTGGTGGTTATATCCTTAGGCTGGGTCTGGCGAGCCGGCTTGGGGGCTTGCTTCTCGGGCTCTGCTTCCGGTTTGGGTGCGGGCGCCTCTGCATCTTTATGGGAAAAGGTGAGCTCCGGTTTCTTCTCCTCCTTTACCTCGGGAGGGGAGGCTTCCACTTGGGACTCCCCGCCTGATGGCTCCCCCTGGGGCAGACCCCCTTCTCCTCCTCCGCCTCCGGCGCCTCCTCCACCTTCGCCAGGCAGAGAGGGGAAATCAACCAGATTGGCGCTTATAAATTTGGGAAAGGAGTAGCGGGGCGAAGAAAACGAAGGCAGCAGCGCAATGGAGATGATGATAACCCCATGGAGAATAAGGGACAGAACGAACATAGGCAGCGAGCTGCTTTGCTGCTGTTTTCTCTTTTCGAGAAGCTGATTTATCTCCATAGAGCTATCTTCCCTCGGCAGTTTCAGGCAAGGGGGTGGTGACCATCATAACCTGTTCGATCCCTGCCCCCCTCACCTTGTCCATTATGAGGAGCACAAATCCATAGGGGACATCCTTATCTGCCCGCAGGAATACCGGCAAGTTGGGGCCCAGCAGAGCTATTTTGGACAGACGGTCGTCCAGCAGGTTTATATGGACCGGGTCCTTATTTATATAGATGCGTCGGTCTGCTCTAATGCTGATGACGAACCGCCTGGCAGAGGTATCCTTTCCCGAGACGGTTTCAGGCAAGTTCACATCTATCCCATGATACATAAAAGGGGCGGTGATCATAAAGATAATCAATAGCACCAGCACCACATCTACCAGCGGTATCACATTCATCTGACTCAAGGAGCCGGTTGTTCTTCTCTCTTTTTCGTGAAGTTCCATGGTGGTCTCAGGTAAAGTTTCTCTCGGTTATACTGATAAATTCGGAGGAGAAATCGTCCATCTCCGATGCCAGGATTTTTATCTTATTGAGGAAGTGGTTGTAGCCGATGACCGCAGGTATGGCGGCCAGCAATCCCCCGGCGGTAGCCACCAGAGCCTCCGATATTCCCGGGGCAACCATAGCCAGGTTGGCAGTCCCTCTGAGCCCGATGGCCTGAAAGGCGCTGACGATGCCCATGACGGTACCGAAGAGTCCTATGAAGGGGGAGACGCTGGCGGTAGTGGCTAAAAAATTGAGGCTGCGTTCTAACTTGTTCACCTCTACCATGGAGGCTCGCTGCAGAGCGCGATTGATGCTGTCCAGATTATAGACCGACATCTTCTTCGGTTTCACCGATGATTCTACTCTCTCGGGATTTACTTTCAGATAGCTTGTTCTGAGCTGGTAGTTCAGCTCGTTAAAGGCGGCTAAGAACAGGCCCACCAGGGGGCTGTGTTTGAGGTTCTGACAGACGGCATTTACCTCCGAGAATTTCCCGCTTTTGCGAAAAATCCGCAAGAAATCCCTGCTCTGACGCTTGGCTCTTTTGATGAGCCGGTATTTATCTGCCATGATTGTCCAGGAGACAATGGAGAAAAATAACAAAATAAGAAGCACCCCTTTCACTAGGGGACTGGCAGTTTTTATCAAATCTACCACGCTCCCCCTGAAAGCAAGGGGCTGCTGCATCAACATACATATACTCAATCCCCAGGATAACATCATCATACCTTTTTATTTTTTATACCATCAAATACAATAAAAGTCAATCTAAAAGCTGAGGTTATGAAAGCAGATAATGGAGGGAACGAAGCCCCAACTTCGTGTTTTTAGGGATGTTCCCGGCTCAGGCAATAAGGGAGTAGGTGATGATGCCAATCTGGATGACCCCCAGCAGGGACTTTATCACTATTGCAGCCACCCTCCCCAGCATAGAGCCCACCCCTGCCTGCAGAGCTGCAAGGGGCTTCTTACCCGAGAAGTATTCCAGCAAGAAAGCCCCGCTAAAGGCGCCGACGACAGCTCCCAGCAGGGCTCCCAATCCAAAGAAGAGGGGAGCCAGCAGGATGGCACCCGATATTCCACCAAGTACTGCTCCGAGCATCCCTAAGCGAGTAGCCCCAAACTTAGATGCTCCGATTGCCCCGGCAAAAAACTCCAGCAACTCGGCTACCACAGCTATAAGCGCTACGATAAGCAGAGGGTTCAGACCGAGTTTATCAAAATGGGTCAGAAGGGCATAGATAAAGGCTATTCCGGCGATAATAGCTGTGCCCGGCAGGGCGAAGATGATGGATACCAGTCCACCCAACAGAAAAAGGTAGAAGAAAATATAGCCGATTATTTTAACTACCACTTTGCAAAGAAAATTAGCAGATTGTATTTATTATTACTCAAAAGGGTTATCGTTTGGCTTTTGCCGGGGAGAGCTTCTGCCAGATGACCAGTATGGCACCGGCTATATATACGGTGGAGTAAGTTCCAGTGATAATCCCTACCATCATCACATAGGCGAAACTATTGATGACGGTTCCTCCGAGGAAATAAAGACACAAGACGACAATCATGGTGGTACCTGAGGTCAATATGGTGCGGCTAAGGGTCTGATTGATGCTCTTGTTGATGATCTTTTCCAGGGGGTCTCTTCTCATGAACTTCAGGTTATCTCTTACTCTATCGAAAATTACAATGGTATCGTTCAAGGAATAACCGACAATAGTGAGCAGGGCAGCGACTATGGGAAGGTTGAACTCTCTTCCTGATATGGCGAAAAAGGAGGTGGTGACAATGACATCGTGCACCAGCGCCATGATGGCTGCCACGGCGAAACGGAATCTGAAGCGGAAGGTGATGTATAGAAGAGTACCTATAAGAGCAAAGATGATAGCTGCCAATGCCTTTCGGCGGAGGTCAGCTCCCACCTTGGGTCCCACTGTCTCCACCTGAGCGATATGGAAGATTCCCAGAAAGGATTTCTCCTTCAGGGTCTTCATTACTTCCTGGCTCATTCCGGGAATAGAGGAGAGTTGTTCGAAGCTGCTTAGCAAGCCCTTGTTTTCATCTCGCAACTCAATGATTTGCTGAGCCATCTCCTGCGGGGAGGAAGATGAAGCGACCACCTCTTCCAGAACCTTTTGTATTACCTCTCTACCGGCATTGTTAAGGTCGATAAGCCCTCTTTTCAGCGCGTCTTGTCCGGTTGTGCTGCGTAGGGAGTTGATGACCGTCTCCGAAGCCAGCTCTTCCAGCGTTTTTTCCGATTCTTCCGATGCAGCATCTGTGCTTCCACCTCTGGGGATAAGCCTTTCTACTCTGATTAACACTTCTTTTCTTTCCAGCCCGAAGGTCTGGATTTCGGTATCACCCAGCTTTAAGTTAGACAGCTCCCTCCTGATATTATCGATTTGAGGTGCGCTCTGAAAGATAAGACGAATCATAGCACCCCCGGCAAAATCGATTCCGAAGTTAAGCCCCCCTTTCATAATTATGAATATTATACCGGTGAGGATCAACAGCCCTGACAGTCCGAGAAAGATATACCTCTTGCCCAGGAAGTCTATATTGGTATCACGAAATAATCTCATAGCTTATATGCTCAGCTTTTCTACCCGCGGACCGCGGCGGAAGATGACCGCCTCAAAGATAGTTCTGGAGACGAAGACTGCGGTGAACATGCTCGCCAGCACCCCCACACTCAGGGTGACGGCAAAACCCTTCACCGGACCGGTGCCAAATTCGAAGAGGAAAAGAGCGGCAATGAGGGTGGTGAGGTTGGAATCCAGAATGGTGCGCCACGCCTTGCGGAACCCCGAGCTTACCGAAGTCCTCACACTCTTCCCCTCTCGCAGCTCTTCCCGAATACGCTCAAATATCAGCACATTGGCATCCACTGCCATCCCTATGGTCAGGATGAGACCGGCAATTCCCGGCAGGGTCAGGGTTGCCCTGAAGTAAGCTAATATTCCCAGGACAATAACTATGTTGAGAAATAAAGCCACCACGGCATTAATTCCTGCTTTTTTATAATAGGCTATCATAAAAGCGATGACCAGAAGCAGACCGATGACCGCCGCATAGACGCCCAGTCTGATGGAGTCCCTGCCAAGCGAGGGACCTACGCTCCGCTCTTCAAGATAGGTCATGGAAGCCGGCAGAGCGCCCGACCTAAGCAGCAGAGCTAAGTCTTCGGCTTCCTGAACAGTGAAGCTGCCGGTTATCTGCCCATCGCCGGGTATGCGAGTGCGGATTACTGGATATGAGTGCACCTTATCATCCAGAACAATAGCTAATAAATCACCAATATGCTCGGCAGTGTAACGGCTAAATATGCGCGACCCTTCGGCATTGAGAGAGAAGGAGACTGCCGGGAGGTTGTTCTCGTCATTGCTTCGATAGGCATTTTTAAGGTCTCTGCCAGTGACCACTGCTGCCTTTCTCACCAGAATGTAAGGGGTGGTCCCTTCGCCAAACTGGTTTTGTCCCACCACGGAGAGTAGCTCGGTACCATCGGGTAAGGTGCTCTGAAGCTGTTTCAAGGCTTCCTCTCGGGAAGGGTAAGGACCGGAGACCACCTCTTTCCATTCCAGTTGAGCTACGGTTTTGATTTTCTCCTTGACCCTTTCGGGGTCGTCCAGACCGGGGAGTTCGAGGACGATGCGATTGCCCGCCAGACCTTGCCGCTGGATGGTAGGCTCTTCCACTCCGAATTCATCCACCCGATTGCGCAGTGTATTCAAAGCCTGTCGCACGGTCTGCTCCTCAATATTCCTGATGGCGGATTCTTTGAGGCTGAGAACCCAGCGGTTTGGTCTCTGCCGGTAAAGGGTGTAGTCCCAGGAGGGCATTCTGTCTTTCAGCACCTCTTTTATCGGCTCTTCCTGGGGCGCCTCGGCGATGATTTCCAGGGTGCGGTCCTCTTTTTTCATCACCTCGGTAAAGGGTATTGACTCGTCGATGAGAGAGTCTACCAACCACTCGCGGGCTTGGTCCACCTCGTTCTCCAGGGCATCGTCGGTATTGACCTGGAGGACGAGATGACTCCCTCCTTTAAGGTCGAGTCCCAGTTTTATCTTATCCCTGGGCGGGTATATCAGGAAGAGGGAGAGCCCGACGATGGCAAAAACAAGCACTATCCTCCAGATTATCTTTTTGGCATAGTC
>Ga0224501_10002074_pt1 | contig 15642 bp, 15 predicted proteins | sample SF_Oct11_sed_USG_4_FD_169105 | JGI IMG/M metagenome (GOLD analysis project Ga0224501, IMG submission 169105) | Sediment microbial communities from San Francisco Bay, California, United States - SF_Oct11_sed_USGS_8_1 | ecosystem: Environmental > Aquatic > Marine > Sediment | place: USA... | reverse complement strand
TTTTTCGCTTCATCAAAGCCGGAACTTAATTTGCAGTCTCCTAAATCGATGTTTTCACGGATTTGTACCCCTAGTATCTCAGCTGCCTTGGCTGCTTCGCGCATCCTTATCTCTGCTGTTCCTTCGGAACCCAGCTCGCCCCTAGTGAGGTCTATTATCCCAATCTGATATCCTTTCGCGTGCATCTTAGCAATGAGGCCTCCACAGCAGAGCTCCACATCGTCTGGATGAGGGCTCAAGGCAATTATATCTAGCATTTAATCACCCTATGCTCGCCGTAGTTGGCGTTAAGGAAATTTTCATAAACAATCTTCAAGAATCCCTTCCCAAATTTTATGAGGTACTCTGTGACATTTATATTCCTTTCTTGAAGATCTCCATAAGGAAAAATGTTGTTGTAGGCTTTGATGATCTGCTGTCTGGTAATCAAGTCTTGCTGTTTCAGTCTTGATGTGATTTTGTCTTCTAAGACTTCTATTGTTTTGAGGATTCTACCTCTTGCAAGTGAACAGGGTCCAATGAGAGTTTCATCGACGGATTCAGCCCTACGGGCCACTTCAGCCATGCCTCTTAAAGTCTCATCCTTAAAAGGGGTGAAGACATCATCAACTCTCTGCTTAGCTAGTCTTTTCAATAGCTTCTCTGGTTTGCTCAATTCATGAATTTGTGATTCATGTTTCTCCAAGACTTTAGATACTTTTTTCTCAACTATTGTAGCCCCAAATCTGGGAAAGATGACAGGCATCTCAAGGGAGAAGAAATCGTATATTCCCTTTAATTGTGCATAGTAAGCTATCTCGTGTGGTCCAGCCGCATAAGCGAATGTCGGAAAAAGGAAATCTTGAGTTATGGGTCTGGTTACGGCGTTAGCGCTAAACCTAGACGGATTTTCGTCTAACAGGCCAAGGAGTTCTCTCTGAGAGAAGGTTTCGTTGGCAACTTGAAATTTTCCATTGTATGTCACTCGTAGTCGTTTCCCTTCATCGTCGAGGATGAAGAAATTGCATATGTTGGGTTTTTTGTGGATTTTGGGTGAATAGCCAAGCTTTTTTAGTTTTGAACCTGTTTCATTGAGGATTCGTGTGCATTCAGTTGGCTTTCTGATTAACCTGTCAAATATGGGAACCATCAATTCCCTTAAACATTTGGGCTCTATCAAAATTAGCCCCATGTCTCCTAATAGATAAATCATAACCCTAGAGAAAAAATCGCCTATGGTAGATGATTTCTCGATAATTCCGTCGATTTCCTTTAGCAAATGTGTTTTGAATTCTGAGTTCGGAGAGACGCTGTCTATTGTTGTTAATGTTTTCTTTGCTTCGGATTTGTCGAGGCGTGTGTGTGAGAAAGCTACGCCTCTCGAGTCACAATGGTAGTGGATCTTGAATGGCTCATTTTGTTTGAATACGGTGATATGATTGACTTCGGAAACATCGTGGTCCTCAGATGCGTTCCAGAATATGGGAACAAATGAGTGTTTCTGGTCGGATAGTCTTTCACATATTGAAAGGGCAGAGATTGCTTTGTAGATCGTGTAGAGCGGACCTGAGAATATGCCGGGTTGCTGACCAGTTATCACCGCGTAGGTTTCAGGTTGTGAAAGAGAATGTATGTTTTGAACTACCTGTTTGGGAGCGTCTATTTTCTGGTTATAGTCGAGTAACTTGTCCACAATTTTTTGCCTGTTTATGTCGAATTTTCGGATGCTTGGCTCTTTAAAATGGTTAGGAAAAACTTGTTTGATGTGATCGGCACGGTTAAGGTAGTCAATGGTTATTTTTTCTGAAGTTACGAATTCAATAGGCATTGCACTGAGATTCACTGAGGATCACGTTCTACTCGTTCAAGTAACCATTAAGATTATTTTAACCTATACCTATAGCGGATGCTTTGCAATGTTTGCTTGAGAATTCTTTTGTTGAGAAGAGGCGGATCTCTGCATGTTGAGTGCTTGTGTTAAACTGGACTCGCGAACGATCGTGCACGTTTTCTCTCGGAAATGTTTTTATCTTCAGAGACACAAAATACAAGAATTCAGCTGTCGAGATGATTTGGATGTCTGGGAAAGTGAGTTTAATGAAAAAGGTCGCCGAAATAGCCTTCGAAAGATTTGACGAGGCGATGAAGAACATCTCAAAGGAAGAGGTTAATTGGCAACCCATGGAGGAGGCTAACTCCATAACATGGATTCTTACACATCTCTCGCAACAGTGGAACGTGGGAATACCTAGAATTTTGAAGGGAGATCCTGAGTTCAAGCCTGAAGGCTGGCCTGAAGACTATGTTGGCAGGTCCTGTTCTTTTGAGAAATTGATGGATGATCTAAAGAAGGGGAAAAACGCTGTCTTGAGAGGTCTTGAAGAGTTGGATCCGGCGGAGCTTGAAGCTGAAATTCCCCTTTGGGGAGGCACAAGGAAGCGTGAGTATGGTCTTTTGGCTTATTTGTCCGAGATCTATCATCATGAAGGACAGATTGCATATCTCAGGGGTGCTATCAGGCGGCGGAGGCAGACCGACGAGCACTTTCTAACTTAAAGCTGCGCAACGTCTGGTTTTTTATGTGGCTATTTTCAGTAGTTTCGCAGCGTTTTCGTAGAAGATCTTCTGTATGCTTCCTTCTTCGAGCCCGATCGATCGACAGGTTTTGAGTTGCTCCCTTAGATATGGGAGGCTGAAACCTCTGGGGAAGTAGCTTGAGTCGCTTCCGAAGATCAGGCGGTCTGGTCCAACGGTTTCAATGGTCTTTCTGAAAAGCCCTTTTAGGTTGATTTCGAAGGGCATCCAACGCATCCATCGGTTTGACCCTGAGGTGTCTATGTACACGTTGGGGCATGACCAGCACAATTGAAGAAGCTCTCTGAGGTAGCCGGCGCCGAAGTGGGGTATGACGAAGGCAAGTCTTGGGAACGTCTTTGCGACTTCCCAAAGTGTAAGGGGGTTCATGTTTCTCAGGTTCAATGCCATGCCGCCGCCTCCGCCGAGGACACCGAAATGAATGATCACTGGAACCCCTAGCTTCTCAGCCGTGTCCCAGACTGGATAAGCGGACTTGTCGTCGATGGGAATGGTCTGCGAGGAGGCTATGACCTTGTAGCCTTTTAACCCCAGCTTCTTAACCGCTCGCTCAAGTTCCATGGCTGCGTTTTCAGAGAAAATGTCGTGGTGGGCAAACCCTGAGAATCTTTCGGGGTGTGTTCTCGCTATCTTGGCTAGGTTGTCATTTCCGCCTCCCGTGACGAAATTTACTCTTTCTACACCTTTCATGTCAAGGTCAGCAACCCACCTATCGGCCTGTTCTTCATCTGAATGTGTCTCGGATTCAGGGGGCTCGAAGCCCCAATTTTTTCTCATCTCTTCCCTGTCACGCCTCGACTGCTCCATAAGTATCTTGACGTTTTTCTCCCCGTACTTCTCAGCCAGCCTTCGCTGAAATGAGACCATCCAGTTTGCCCATTTTTCAGTTGGGAAATGTGCGTGGAAGTCGAATACCTTCAGTCCATGAAATGTCATAGAATTCATCCTTTTGTGATACTACCATCCTAGGGTGAATATTTTAACCTTTTTCCAGATGTTTCGAGTTTTCGGTTGATGTGGTTCTCTATAAAAAAAATCGGTTGATAGATTTTGTAGTATTCCTAAGCGCGCGCTCATATGGTTCTATGAAGCGATTTCGTCTATCGGTTTAAACTTGATTTTTCTCTCGTTAATCGTGATGGTTTGTAAGGAACTGTACGCTTTGATTTTGATGTTGGTTTTAAGTCGCCATTAACAATTAAATTAATATATGATATCGCTAAAGCTGATTTCTACTTAACTACACGCGCATAAGGTGATGTAAATGGTGGCGAGTTACAGAAAATACTTGAAAAATCAAGCATTTCCTGGAATGACTGAAATGGAAACTGATCAGATGAAAGGGTTACCTCTCCCTCTAATTCAGAAGCCGTATCCAGAAAATGCAAATCTCATTGACCTTATTTCTCCAGAACAGTTTAGCATTGGCAGGATCCCTCTGATAGACACTATCAGAAATAGAAGAAGCCGCCGCAAATTCAAAGAGAAACCACTCACCCTTGAAGAGCTATCATTTCTGCTGTGGACTACCCAAGGCGTCCAGAAACTTATACGAAATGGGCTAATAACTCTACGTACTGTCCCCTCTGGTGGCGCAATGCATCCTTTTGAAACCTATTTGCTCATCAACTCAGTGAACAGTGTGAGACCTGGTTTGTATCGATATTTAGCTTTGGAGCACAAGCTGTATAAGTTATCGTGTGATGATGTTGATTTACCTGCAAAAATCAATGAAGCCTGCAATGGTCAGAACTTCATTGGCAAAAGTGCAGTGGTTTTCATTTGGAGTGTAAGACCATATAGGACAGAATACCGATATGGAGAAGACTCGCTTAAGGACATATTGATTAGTGTTGGACACATATGTCAGAACCTATACCTTGCCTGTGAATCCATAGGAGCTGGTACATGTTCAATAATAGCTTACAACCAGAAATTGTTGGATAATTTCATCGGTGTTGATGGAAACGATGAGATAGCATTGTATCTAGCTCCGGTTGGGAAAGTTCAACAGCACCCATAATCTCAAGCATGCGCGCGCCTAGCCCAATCAACAAAAAAGGGGTTTTGCGGGAGATATCTCCACTGGGGTGCTGGTCCAATCTAGACTACGTGCCTTTTGGAGGGAGTAGGACCCCAAATGAGCGCGCGTGCCCACAAAGAAACATCAAACTGAACTCCCCTATTTTTTACTAGATATAATTCACCTCTACGAGACACTTTCAGAAGTAATATCTTGAATGCCGATTCATGTAAGCAACACTACTAGCAGTCATAATCTGCAGACGAAAACGTCAAAAAGCTCTATGAGATTTTCGTGAGACTTCATGGGAGTGTGAAACCAACATGTACCCCAAAAAACGAAGGTTTGCGGGAGAAATCTCCATGTCGTTGCTGTTTCAAATCTCAGCCCCGCACTTTTTGACGAACCTTCCGCACTTTTCAAAGCCGTGCGCATCCTAGCAAATATTTATCAACAATCCAAATGCATAGATACTGGTTTAAGATATTCTGAAAATTCAACATAGACATATCGAAACCAAACAGCACTCGAGAAAAAGCTCCTATTATCATCTTGTTAGCTGCCACGTTTCTGGTCATCCTCTCAAGATATCCATATTTCCTAACTGGATCATGATAAGCAACTAAAGGAGCATAGTATTTGCGGAGAAAATGGGATTTTGCGAGGGGAATCTCCACTGTAGACGTTCTAAGGGGACTATACTACCGGAGTCCGAATGATATTACTCAGTTTCTGACAGAGCTACACGCGCAGAAAAGAGAGGAGATTGAGTAATATCTCTCTGCTGAGGAGGGCTCAAATCCCATTTTTTATAGTCTTATGTGTGCGAATTTTCAATCTTCTTGTTTTGGGCTTGTTTTAGGTGGGTTTATGATCAAATTGTGATTAGTTTGGTGGGGGACAAGAGAAACGAGGAGAATTCGGAAAGGTGAGCCATGCAAGGCAAAAATTCAAGAAGCGAATGGCTTCTCCACCACCAATAAGTTTACAGAATCCTAAGACGCGTTCTGTCAAGTTGTCAGCTGGTGCATCACCGTTGCAAAAAATCGCTTTACAGCTTGGCGTTCTAACTAGGTACGCTTCAGTCTTGACAAACTATTCATTGCACCTCTAGCCATATAAGTTGTTGATTAAAATGGGAGAAAGATTTGAGATCAAACTCTCTACAGACAATCAGTATTATTTTGTACTGATAGCACCAAACAATGAAGTGATCGCAACAAGTGAAATGTACACAACGAAAAGCAACTGCAAGAATGGCATAGACGCTGTTAGGAAATATGCTCGAGACGCACCAGTAGAAGACAAAACACTCTGAGAACAACTGAAAAAAGACCGTCAAACTCCTCTCTTTTTCATATGCGAAGCACCTTTTTTATTGTTTAGCGCGTGTAACCTCTAATCCTTCAGGTTTTCCGCTATTAGTTTTGTGAGTTCTTTAAGCGTTTGTTCCGTTTCCCCGAGTTTCTCTTCAGTTTGTTTGACGCATCCTTTCAAATCCACGTTTTCTTCAGCTTGCACCCGCAACCTCTGAATTTCCATTTCCTTACGTTTCCCGTTTTCTTCTAGGTACTCAACTTTTTTTTGGAGCACGCGCGACAAAGGATGAAGACATGGGTTCTACACATGATCCCGGCGTACACTTTTGAGATAACCATTTTAAATGTTGCCTTGAATACAAATAATCTGTGGGTTGATCTATGAAAAGAGTTGAGAAGGATGATCCTTCAACGCTCAGCTTTATCAAAGTAAAGTGGATAGATGGCATGCGGTTTGTGGCAACAGACAGCATGGGGCACTCTATTGTGATGGATGCCTCAAAGCAATCTGGCGGTGAAGGTTCAGGTTTCAGCCCCTTGCAATTGCTTCTGATCGCTTTGGGAGGCTACACAGGCATGGATATTGTACATATTACGCGAAAGCAAAGGCAACAGGTCGATGGTTTAGAAATATTAGTGTCCGGAAGGTGAGTTAAGGAGCTACCCCGAGTCTACAACAATATCCATGTGGAATACAAGATCAAGGGAAAGGACATCAAAGAAAAGGCAGTTCAACGTGCTATACAGCTTTCCGAAGACAAATACTGCTCTGTCGGATCTACATTAAGAGCTAGAGCCAAAATGACGAGCAACTATATCATACAACAGAAGTAGATCGCGCATCACTTAGCGCGCACGAATCGGCGATTATATCTGACTTTCTAGGAACGATTTCAAGGTCAAGGTAGTTGCGGGCCCACTGTGGATCCGCCTGAAGTGTTGATGTCGCCCATGATGGGATCCCCAACGTAGAGAACGTGTGAGCCTCCGCTTAAGTCAGCGTCCAATCTGCCGTCAAGGTTTATGTTTGCGCGGCTTCCACCACTTAGGTTGACGCTTGCATTATGAACAGGGAAATTCGACAGTTCCAGTTGGCTTCCCCCAGAGGTGCTGATCCGTAGGTTATTAGCTGCGCCAACTAGTTCAATCAAACGGCTTCCTCCAGACAGGATAAACTGGGCGTCTCCACTAGTCGTGAAGTTACCAATGAGAGAGCTGCCCCCGGATAGTTCAAGAACGAATTCATGTGAAGTGCTAAATCCTTCAATGGTACCGTGTGTTCCCCCTGAGAACTGCAGCTCGTAAAGGTCGGGCATTGTGATTTTGGCTCTTAAGTTTACGTTTTGATAACCATAGCCCCATTTGAGACTTATTGTCAATTTATTGCCTGGGCTAGAGACCTCGATGTAGTCGAGCATATTGTCATCTGCTGTTATATTGATGCTGTATGAATCTGATTGGCTAATTTCAACCTCAAAGCCCCATCCCACTTCGACAATCGTAAAATCAGTAAAGTCCTTCTCTTCAGTGACTAACTCTCCAGAACCGACTACTAAACCGTATGGATGCCAAAGGCCAAGTAAGACTGTGGCTACTACAACCGCGGCCACCGACCCTACTATAATTAATGATTATCAAGGCGATGATTAGGGTACTTATGGCGTGTGTACTTGAGTTTAACCGCTTGAGTTGTTTGTTGAACATTTGGATCTCCTCTATTGACGCTATATCTTCAATTATCAAGTTTGCTATATACTTTATGTCATCCTTCACGCAAATATGAACTAAAGACCCCGCTCGGATAGTTTCCCAAAAATCGAGAAAGAATAAACTTTTGTTTATGGAAGGGATGAGGTATTGGGAAAACGTAGTTTTCGTGCGCGCTCTAGAGTTCAACTATTGCAAATTTTTTGCAAGCAGTAAGCAAGAATTAAATATGACGTATGTCATTATGTAAATGATTAAGATGAGCTGGAAAACCCCATTCGTTGTAGTTACGATCGCGGCAATAGCCACTACTTGTTTTCTTCTTTCACAATCTTCTTTGCTGCGTCAGAACATAAGTGCTGAATATCCAGAGTGGAGTTTGTTGGTTGACGGACTCGTTCGACATCCTCTGAATCTTAGCTTGAAGGAGATTGTGACGATGCCTAGGCGCACAATTAGCGCTGAAATCTATTGCTTGCCGTCTCCAGAAGGCTCAGGAGTTCTTGTTGACTCTGGAAATTGGACTGGAGCGAGCCTCAGATTTATACTTGAAAAAGCTGGAGTGTTGCCCGAAGCTGTGAAGGTGGCGTTTTATGCTGAGGATGGTTTTACAACAGACCTGACTATGAATTCTGCTTTTACTGAAGATACAATCTTGGCTTACGAGAAAGACGGTGAACCTTTGCATCGGAAAATACGCTTGGTAGTTCCTGGTAGGTGGGGATATAAATGGATCTATCTACTCAATCGCGTAGAACTTGTGGATTACAACTTTCTAGGTAGTTATGAAAGCAGAGGTTTTCCAGACGGGGCTGAGATCCCATAATAATCTTAGCGCGCGATAACATCTATAGGGATGGAGTTGCGGAAACCGTAGGTGTGCCCAAAAACGAAAGATAGGTACTTACAACTACTTCAGTTTTTATGATTTGTGGGAGAAATTAAGGTAACAATATTGTTTCTTAAATTTCAGAAAGGTAATAGATAGTATATTAGACATCCTATCAATATCAAGAATGTTATTGTCACCACAAATCCCATTTTCCTGTTTTTGTCGAAGGAAACACCTATCATACTGAACATAGCAGCATAGAAGACTATAATGTAGGGGACATGAATTACCAGTATTTCTCTGAATGGAATTTTAAGGATGTAATCTAATAATAATTCCAGAAAGAGATAGAAGAGAATAAATACATGAGATATTATCGTCCTTTTTTCCGTCTTCTCCTTCATATATCCTAACAATGTGATAGTGAAAGGAATTATCAGAGAAAGGACAATAGCACCACACATCTGCACGAGTACCATATTACCAAGTTTTACCGCGATGTAGAAAACACTCACCGAAATATTGAAAATAATAGAGGAGCAAATGAAGATAACGTCCATTAATCTACTCATATTCATTTGTTAGTCTCCATTTCTTTAATAAAGTTTGGAAACTTGCCGTTTGAAAAAGGTGAATGAGACAAGGCAAGCTGGCTCTTAACTTTCCCTTTTTTTGTTCGAGATGGTTTAATCAATTGATTAAGTTTTTAGGGGTTAGAAGAACAAAGTATTACTTGGTTAATCTGTAGACTATGACTGCTTGTCGTCTATAGATTCAAGTTTCCTTTTCAGGATTTCTTGGGTTTCAGCAACCTTACACAGAGGCGGCTATTAAACCGATTCCTACTATCCCTATAACAGCTGCCCAACCAGTATTGTTCTCTCCCAAGATATTTCCTTCAAACATCAAAAAGGCTCCAATCAAGCACAATGAGATTCCTAACACAAACGAAACATATTGCCAACTCATTGTGATACGCTCCTCTTGTCTGACTAGCATCTTGTTACTTGGCTTCAGTTTTTATGACTTGTAAAGGTTCTCTTGGATTCTATTATTTCATTTCAAGGTCCATTAAAAATTTAAGCCCAAAACCCAAATGTTCATTGCTTTTAAATAAACAAGAATTATAAATAAAAGGGGATTCGCTTGTCTTCAGATATTAAGAGCGTGCTCAAACAACTAGATGAGAAGGAACTTTATGAAATAGCCAAGTTGAAGAAAATTAATATTCCCAAGAACTGGTCTAAGACACTTATTGTGGAACTCCTCGCTCTAAATGTGTCCATGAAAGATATCCAGATCATTGGGACAAAACCTTTGGAGAAAAGGATAAAATCTAATGATGTTTCTGCAATTATCGTCAAGGACCTCGTTAAACAATTTGAGGATGTTACCGCTGTTGATAGGTTGAACCTTGAAATTAAGCAAGGCGAACTTTTCAGTCTTCTGGGACCAAATGGTGCAGGAAAAACTACAACAATCAACATCCTTAGCGGGATACTTAAACCTACAAAAGGAACTGCCATTATTGCAGGTTTCGATGTAACGAAGAATCTAGAAGAGATTAAAACGATAATTGGTGTGTGTCCTCAAGAAGCTGCAGTTTTCAAGTTTCTTAATGCACGCGAAAATATTGAACTCTTTGGAAATCTACATGCAATACCCAAGAAGGAGCTAGAAGAACGAACGGATACATTTCTGGAACTTTTGGGATTAGCAGAGGCAAGCAAAAGGATGGCCAAAGGTTACAGCGGTGGAATGCTTCGGAAATTAAATCTGATAATCGCTTTGATTAATGATCCGAAGATTGCTTTCCTTGACGAACCAACAGTTGGAATGGATCCTCGAGCCCGCCGTAAAACGTGGGGATTTATCGGGTCTCTCAAAGATCAAAACAAAACAATTGTCCTAACAACTCACTACATCGAAGAAGCGGAAGCGCTTAGTGATAGAGTAGGAATTATTGATTATGGGAAACTCATAGAACTGGGAACCCCCCAAGAGTTGATGGAAAAATACGAAACCAAGAATTTGGAGCAAGTCTTCTTGAAAATAACCGGTCGAAGAATTTTGGAGGGAATATAAGATGGCACTTCAAAGTTTAGTGGCTCTAATAAAAATGGAACTGAAAAAATTTATTCGGCAACCAGTGAATTTGTTTCTGAACCTATTATTCCCTGCGGTTCTTACAATAGTGTTCATATTTGCTTTTGCAGATCCAGAAATGGGAATGAGCATAAACTCGGTGGTCCCAGGCTTGATTGTTTATGCTGTTATTTTTGTAATTATGACCATCGCCCAGTCTTTTTCTACCGAGAGGCAAGAGGGATTATTAAAACGATTAAATACAACACCGATGACCTCGGGCGAATTCATGGGAAGTCAAATCATAACACATATGCTAATATCCTTTTTGCAGGTGATCGTTGTTTTTACGTTGGCTTTTCTATTAGGATTCAGACCGGATAGTGGTATTCAAGGAATATTTTTAGCGTTGCCTGTAACTGCGATATTTTCACTAAGTTCAGTTGGTTTAGGGCTTATCACAGCCACAGTATCCAAAACCCCGGAAGCTGCCACAGGCATCTCATTCGTGTTCATTCTTCCTCAGATGTTTTTTGGAACCTTTATACCAATAACCAGTACAACTCAGCAAATCGCAAAATTCATCCCGAGCTACTACTTACTTGATGCTCTAAAAACGATTTTCGAGGGAGATTGGATGAATACAAACATTTTCCTAGACTTGGGAGTGATTTCAATAGTTAGTATTTCAGTTGTAATCATTGGAATACTCTTGTTCGAAAAATACGGAAGTGCATAGAAGAAGAATATTGGAATTAGTAAGACTAACGCGCGCTTTTAGTCGGATTTGGGATTAAATTTTAACCCAACCAACCCGAGACATACGCAATCCTGAAAACAGATATTAGTTTGAGCTGCAATCTCTCACTCCATGCGGTTGCCAATACAAGTTGAAGCCATAATCTTTCGAAGAAATTACAACAAAATAGAATATCTATTGCTGAAAAGGACTCCTGAGAGAAATGGATTTTGGCAGCCTGTTACAGGTGGCTTAGAAGAAGGAGAAGTTCGAACAGAAGCGTTGTACCGAGAGATATATGAAGAAACAGGAGTGAGGAGTTACATCAGGGTAATAGACCGTCTTCACCACTTCGAATTTTCAGACCCTTATCCAAGTCAGGAATACGTCTATGGCGTAGAAGTCTCTCCTTCAGAGCATACAGTGCTTGACGGAGAAGAACATAGTGAGTACAGATGGTGCAGTTTCCAAGAGGCTCTGCAATTGCTGTACTGGAAAGAGAATAAAGAAGCCCTGAGAAGACTGAACAAGATACTAACGCGACAGTGAGAAGCACGCTTTCTCGCTGTCCAAAAGAGATTCAAATGGCAAAAATTTTGAACTAGCCCCTAGGGAAATAATTTCTCAAAATTTCAATGAAGAAGTAGCTGATGAATTAAATGATGAGGTCGATTCCTGCATAAATTCTGCAGACGGCTTAATTGATAGTCTCTTGAAAGTGCATAATTTGGCTGTGCCTTCTTCTGTGCCTCAAAACATTAAAGATGCAAGCGTAGTTAGTAGCGCGCGGCAGATTGAGGATAAACAATTAAAATAGTGTTACTAGTATACTGTAAAGGCATGGAGGACATTCCTTGGAGTTTATCATTGAAACCACAGGTCTCACGAAGAAATACGGGTCTTTAGTCGCTGTAGACAAGCTGGACCTCAAAGTCGAAGCAAACACTATTCACGGCTTCTTAGGACCCAACGGCGCTGGAAAAACCACGACAATCAAGGTACTGGTTGGGTTGTTAAAACCCGATGGTGGATCGGTGAGTGTTCTAGGTCAAGAAATCGGTTGGGACAAACCAGACGTAAGGTCGAGAATAGGCTACATGCCTGAGCTTCCGAAGTTGCCTAAGCATCTGAAGGGGAGGGAGCTTCTCGACATATATGGAAGAATGCAAGGCATGACCGCAGAAGAGCGGGGTATACAGATACCTAAACTTCTTGACATGGTTGATTTGAGGGAGCGAGAGAACGATCTCATTGGCGAGTACAGCAAGGGTATGCAACAGCGCTTAGGACTGGCTCAGGCGTTGATAGGTGAACCTAAATTGGTGATCCTAGATGAGCCAAGTCTTGGTCTGGACCCTGGAGGAATGGTTGAGGTCCGAGAGATAATGAAGGAGATGGCAAAGGAAGGCGTCACCATCTTTCTCTCGTCGCACCTTCTCCACGAAGTTCAACAGGTTTGCACCCATGTCACGATAATTAACAAAGGAGTTGTGGTCACTTCGGGCACGCTTAAGCAAGTATCCGCCAAGGCCAGGGGACCTTTGACAGTAGAGGCTGAGGTTGACAAGCTCTCAAAAGCTGTTATAGAAAAAGTGAAAGAATTACCCTACGTGACAAGTGTTATCGAAGAAGGAAAAAGGCTTTCAGTCGAGGTGGAAACTCGTGACGACATCAGATCTGAAGTGTCTCAAGCGATTACAGCAGGAGGAGGCATCGTCATATCCATGAACTTGAAAGGAGAGAGCCTAGAGGACATATTTATGGATCTTCTTGCCAAACATAAGCGCACGAAGGAGGTTACTAAATGACTCAGAACCGTTTGGGTTGGACAGGGAAGTTTCTTGCTGTAGTCAGATATGAGATACTGTGGAACATCCGAAAGAAGAAGTTCCTCGGGATACTTGTTGTTGCGTTTGCTCTCGCGACCTTATCGTTGGCAGGAGGTCACATTGCAAGCGCTATCACCGGCGATCCCGTGGAGCCGAATCCGGATTTCGTGATTAACGCTAATGTAGGCTTGGGCGGTTTTGGATTTTTCTTGTTTGCGATAGTAACTACGATGAATACCATTTCAGGAGAGTTTGAGAGTGGGACAATAGTTCCTTTGCTAGCTAAGCCTATTTCAAGGACCACCGTGTTCTTTGGCAAGCTGTTCGCAGCATTCCTGACTCTTTTGGCAACGTACTGTTTTCTGATGGTTTACATGACCATAGGTGGTTATGTCGTGTATGGGCCTCAAAATAACCTGCATCTTGTCCCGCTCTCTCTTCTCGGAGCTCTTTTCAGCACTTTGATATGGATAGCGATTGTTCTACTCCTGGGAACGGTCTCTAGGAGTTCTTTAATCGCTGCTCTTGGAGCCTTAGGCATCTGGCTGGGAACAGCCATAATTGGTTCAATAATTGGTGCGCTTGCAGGTCAAGGATGGATTCTTACATACATTCCTGGCTCTGGTAACACTGGATCTGTTGGTGGGCCTCCCCAATTGGGCTTCACGGTTACAACAGGCACGGACAGCATAGGCCCAAATCTTATAAACTACATTCTTCACCCTTCGTGGGAGGTCACCTACTACAAGATAGACATAGGAGGAACCACTCCGGAGCAGGTGCAATGGATCGCGCTCAACTCAGAGCCCTTGTCTACTATAATCTTGACGTCAATTGCTGTAGCACTAATCTACTTCATCGTCTTTGTTGCAACCTCTTGGTACTTCTTCAGACGTGCTCAAGTAACAGAATGAACATGGCACGCGACTGCTCCGCATAATTGTCGGTTTGCCATTACATTATTATGGTCGTTGTTAATCTTCGTGCACTAAGAGTCAGGTTTTGACTGTCCAAGCAGGCACAACGAATCAAAGCGTGTGCATTAGGTTTTAAAGCATCGGGTTATCTGAAAACAAGACCTTTGAAGGTGTCTTTCTTTTCCCAGTATTCTCTTGTTCGCAGATATTGAATCTTTGCCTTTAGAAGATCTATGTAAAACTCGTCTTCTTTTGGATGCATTTTCCCAAGGATTCTGAAGGCTGTTTCTGGTCCGACGCCTCTCGTTTCTAATGCTATTACCGCTTTTTTGCCATAACTTAATATCAGATCGGCTGTGCGTCTCGCATGGGTTAGATCCTTAAGCTCTTCTTCCATCAATTCTTTGCCTTCGCGTCTTTTCTTCAAATTTTCCTGTAAACATCTTACTCCTTGGCTTGGGTATAGAAGCGCCAGAAGCTTTGATCTGCATTTCTCGCATTCGGGCTGTTCTGGCAAACTCTTAATCTTCATTTCGGCTGTCCATTCGCCGCATGACATGCATAGCAGTGTCGCTCTTCTAGCTTCTATTGCTTTTTTCATCTTGTCTATGTTATTTAGCAAAACGCGTTCTGGTGCCATCAACTCTGAAATGTCAGAATATTTTGCAAGAATGTGATACGCTAATGGCGTCGGTTTTTCAGAGCGGTGTAGCGTGCTAACATTCACTTTTCCTTTTCTAATATTGTGCATAATTTCCTTAACCTTTGCGACATCCACCTTCTCCAACATCGCTTCTCGCAGTGTCTCATCATAAATTGGGGTTCCCCTAAACTGGCCAGACAATTGACTCTGTCTTTCCGGGCCCATGGTTTTTCCGCGAGGTAACGCTCCAAAACGTTCAGCTACAAACTTCATCTTGTAGGAAAATGGAAACCTAGAATCTAAATAATTGCTGAAAGCTTCATCTACCTTCTCGTCAGTCAGACTAAAGAGGGCATTAGGCATTTTCTCAACTTCTTGCTGTGTTAGATTTCGCGAAGTTTCGATTAGAATTCGGTATCCATCGTTCCACCAGCCGCTTATGATTTCCTTATCAGAAAGCGTAGCGTCAAAAATGCCGCCCAAAGTGCGGTTTACTGTTTCCCCAAAACACACGTGAACTACTAAATATTTGTTAAAGGCTTCAATAAGAATGCGATTATGCGTTGGCAGAGGCGCATTTTGCTTTAAATGCTCCTCAACTTCACGTGCAGCCTCAACCAGAGCAGTTCTATTCGTGGCAAACTTGTAGGCAAGCGCCTCCACCGTAGCCTCAACTTTTCCTGTTTCTTTTAACATTTTTCCGATTTCTTCACGTAGCTTGCCAGTTTCCTGAGCTAGGTTAAATGGCACGGGAAGCATTTCTCCGTCCCACCCGGGAATTGCCGCAAATGGGTCTTCAGAAGGCACAACGTAGACCGTGCCGGATTCCTCTTCTATTTGGACTATGCGCCAAACTCTTCCTCTAACTATGAAATTTAAGCCCACACGAGCCCTTAGAGCCATGAACTCGTCGCCCAAAGTGCCTATTTTTCTGTCCGAAAGCACATTTATTATAGGATAACGCCTCTCGTCCG
>Ga0224501_10002072_pt1 | contig 15653 bp, 15 predicted proteins | sample SF_Oct11_sed_USG_4_FD_169105 | JGI IMG/M metagenome (GOLD analysis project Ga0224501, IMG submission 169105) | Sediment microbial communities from San Francisco Bay, California, United States - SF_Oct11_sed_USGS_8_1 | ecosystem: Environmental > Aquatic > Marine > Sediment | place: USA... | reverse complement strand
GCGAGACAGCCATACACAAGTAAAGCGGAGGCGGGTTTAGAGAGCTCGATGTACATTAAGGAGGTCTTGGAGGGGTTTTAGGCTTCCCACCCATCAATGGGCCTGCTCACCGCCCCTACGCCGGACCTCAGTACCAGGAGTGTTCCTCTCACCGAGGCCTCCGCTCACTTCCTAGATAACGCGCTTTGACGCGGATTCAAGGTCCCGTTCCCCAGTGGGGAAGTTTGTACAAGGCAGACCATCCCTCTCGGTTCCGCTCACCCACACGAAGGAGAATCAGAGGCAGGTGAACCAGAACACTGTGATGGGAGTCTGATTGCTGTCCCGTGGTCTTACGTGCGGAGTGCTGGGTGGATGCAGAAGCTCGTGCGGGTCATCAGCGGGCCGTAGGTCCGACTCGACACAGTAGGCGGAATTGTTCAGCGAGTGCTCCCATCAGCTTCAACAATCCCGTTGATGATAGCACCATTCTGCGAACCAGTTCGCTGTGGTGAATTTTGTGAAAAAACTCGGCTGGAATGGAACGGAAAGTAGGGGAGAGCATAGAACTAATGGAATGCTCTAACATGTCAGTACTGCAGCTAAATGTGGGGAAACCGTTGCAATAACGAGCCCTTACAAAATACCGTTGATTTGAGCTTTTAAGGCGAGGGTCCTGGGTTCGAGCCCCAGCCGGCTCACCACTCCAATCAATCAGTTACAGTGGTGACCCTCACCCGTCATACGTAGTCATCCCTAACACTGTGCTAGATTTGTGATAATCCGATCCTGCCCAGGTCCATCCAACACGTTCACGCCGTCCCGCAGACTCTCCGGCGAATGATGTGCATAGCGTTGCGTCATCGTGCCGGTCTTGTGACCCATCAGCCGTTGGACCTTGTACAAGTCGATCCCCCGTTGCACGAGTCGTGTGGCGAACGTGTGCCGCATGTCATGGAAGCGGAAATCAGGAATCTCGGCCCGATCCCGCGCCGTACAGAACTCCCGGACTAAGAACCGCACGTGAAGCGTGTTGCCCAGCGGACTGTTGAAGACCGGTCCGCATGACGTACCCGTCGCAGCCTGTTTGGCTGAAAGCAGCTCATATACCGTGCTGTTCAATGGAATCGTCCGCCGCGTGCCGTTCTTGCTCTTCATCACCATGAGGGTCCCGCGTGTGAAATCCACATCCTGCCACTGCAAGTTCAGGATCTCCCCTTGGCGCATGCCCGTATTCAACGCGAAGGTGATGATCTCCCTGAGCCAGGATGAGGCCGCAGCCATCAAGGCGTCCTCTTCCTTCGCCGTCAGCCAACGATCCACTTCGTTCTGGACTGGCTCCATCGAGACCCGGTGCATCGGGTTCTCCCGGCACCATTCCCATTCGCGCATGGCGATGTTGAACGCATGACGGACCAGCTGCAGTTCCTTGTTGATCGTGGCGGGAGCTGCTCCCTCGATGCGCCGTTGGGCTTTATAGCCCGCCAAGAGCTTCGGCGACACCTCGGCCAACACCATCTCCCCAAACACAGGGAGGAGATGGTTCAACGCCTGCCGATCTCGCAGGTGACTCTTCGGCGCCTTCAGCACGCTACGCTCTGTGAGGTATCGATCCATCATGGCTCCAAACGTCCGGTCCTGTTCCTCACGCCGCTCAAAGAACTGCCCCTCAGCAATCTGCACCTTCACTTTGCACAGGATCGATTCAGCCAGTCGCTTATCCGTCGTCCCGGTACTCCGGCGAACCTGGCGTCCTTGATACATGAAACTCATCCACCAGACATGATTGCGCTTCATGAGCCCCATCATGCTCCCCCTTTCCGATGAGGCTTGATCTCCGTCTGGTTTCCCCGTCGCCGGGGAGTATAGACCTCAGCCTTGGCCCGGGCAATCAGGGTATCTACGTCATTCCCTCGGTTACTGGTGAGAGGGAGTGCGCCCGTCTCCGGAGGGGCAGAGCGCGAGCAGGACTCCAGCCACTGGTCGATCTCATCCTTGCGGAAGCGGACGAGGCCGTGCAGTTTGAGGCAGGGAATCTGTCCCCGTGCTGCCCAGGCGTAGAGCGTACTGGCTTTAATCTGTAGCAATTCGGCCAGTTGTGGAACTGTGAGTAACATCGTGCGCCTCGTCGATGGTGTCAGACACCGTCATATCGAAAAACGAGGACGCAAGTCATAGTGGAGAAAAGGCCGAGGGCTTTTCTCCGAAACGGATGTGGTCAGCCGTGCCAGGGGTAGAAGGGGATGGGGTGAAGCTGGAGGACGCCTTTCCACTCCTGAAACCACCGTTCAAAGTGCTCACAGTAGGGCGTCACCCGCTCTTCGAGATGGGTAATGCGATGCCGGACCAGGTCCCGATTGAGCGTGGAGGGGCCATAGGTTGCGGGGCAGAACGCGTTCAGGAGCAGGGCGATGGAGGTATAGCGAGCGCCACGGGGTGAGCCGGTCTGGATCAGATGACGGGCGAGGAGCACCATGCCGGTATTGAACCAGTGCTCACCGGGGCGGCCTTTCGCTGGAGTGGCCGAGGGACTGTCTTGCGTGAACGTCGTCCACAGACTCGCCTTTTCTCCCACATAGCCGTCCCGCTCCGGTGGCTCTGGCATCGCCTCGAACCGCGTCCTCACGCTCTGGAGGAACTCTTGATCCACCGGCTGCCCTGCCCGGCGCAACGCCGGGGCCGAGGCTTCTATGGTCCGGAGATCTGAGTCGGTGACGAGATGGAAATCGCGTAAGTCTTCCAGGGACCCGGACCGTGATTGGGCAAAGAGTTGCGGCATGCCCACGGCCTGGCGCACGCGCCGTTCATCACAGGTGGCAATAATGACATGGAGCAGATAGACGGGATCGGCACCTCGGGTGAGGACGTGTTTGAAGGTGTCAGAGGTTGTTTTCTCGAACCGTATGAGGTGCCCGATCAGCTCCGCATACTGCCCGGCACTCCCCGACGCCTCGTCCCAGGACTTCAGCACCTGTTCCCAAAAGCGAAACGCGGTGCGGGTTCGTCTGCGCCACTGCTCCGACATGACGATATCACCTCATTGGGACCTGTGATCAATCGAGAGTAGCTCCTGTGTTGAATAGTAATCGAAGTCGCCACGCTGTCCAGTGAATGGCCATTTCAGAGTCTAGGGAGGAAACAGGAGGGATTATTCACCCGCAGGGTTACGGGAGGGTTATGGAAAACCCAGTTCCGAGGGGTTTTGGAGGGGTTTTGAGAGGGTTTTGGTCAGCAAAACCCGGTGCAGGAACGGAAAAACCAGGCTGCATCACGTTCCCAAACAATGACAGGCGGTGTGGATCAGCGCGGAGCCGCGATCAGTCTTCACCCGCCTTCGCAGGAAGCCACGCTTCCAGCCTTCGTAGCCTGTCAGCTACTACGGCGGAGTAGGCTCGGCGAGGTGTCGCCAAAGACTCAAGAGGGGCCACGGCTGGGGAGCCGTGGGGATCCACGAAACGCAGAGCAAGCCCCTCGTCCGGCCCAAGCAACGCTTCCGCATTCGAAATGGGTGATTTTTCAAGATGACAATGATAAGCTTCCCTGCTAATTGGCCCACGAAATCCTAAGCCTATTTGACTAGGTTCTGAGTCAGCCAAAGGTGCCAGGGAATGCCAATGCCTAAGGACAAAGCTCGTGAGCATATCGATCAGGTGTTGGAGAAGTGCGGCTGGAAGGTTCAGAATCACAAAAGCGCCGATCTACAGGCAGAAAGGGGAGTTGCCCTCAGAAATTTCCCCCTCTCCAGTGGCCATGGTTTTGTAGATTATCTGTTGTATATCGACGGAAAAGCAGCCGGAATCATCGAGGCCAAGAAAGAAGGGTCTCCGCTGGTGGGGGTTGAAGCGCAGGCGGCGAAGTACGGTAAGGGACTTCCATCAGTGTTGCCAGCTTATGTCCGCCCGTTTCCGTTTCTCTATCAAAGCACCGGTGTTGAAACACGTTTTACCAACAGGCTTGATCCTGAGCCACGCAGTCAGCAGGTGTTCAGCTTCCATCGTCCGGGAACCTTGGCAGAGTGGCTGGAAGGACAAGCATCAAGACGGATGACAGCATCCGCGACGATGTGGCGGCTTTGAAGCGTGAGCCCTACCAGACGCTGACGACGCTATGGCCTCATCATGGAGGGTTTTCTCTTGGGAGGCAGCATCGAATAACTCCACAAAAGTTTGAAGTTCTTCGAAAGTTTGAGGCGCGACCACTTGATGTTGTTGTCACTGTGATGGCTACAGTTGGTCGAGTGTGTGTGCTTCCACAGGATCTTGAAAAAGCCATCATCACGAAGCACTGCTGTCGTATTACGCCTGGCTGTGAAGCTATTGATTCACACTATCTCGCTATTGCACTCAGGGCTGAGAGCTCAACGCGTCAAAATATATTCGGAAATGTCCGAGGTCAAACATGTCCAGGAATATATGGTCCCATTCTGAAAGGTGCTCCTGTGGCATTCCCTCCGCCAAGAGAACAACAGGAAATCATCGCTGAAGTCGAGCGCCGTCTGTCCATAATACAGGAGCTCGAAGCCGTTATAGAAGCCAACCTCACCCGCGCCAACCGCCTGCGGCAGTCGATTCTATCAACTGCTTTTTCAGGAGGGTTGGCGGTGAGCGAGTTGGAAATTGCAAGACGAGCAAATAAATTGATCGCTCATTAATTAGGATCGGAGGTTGTATGGCTGACACCAAGATTTCACTCGGACAGGCAATTGACCAGATAATCAGTGCACTCGAAGGTCTTGATCAGAATGGACGCCTCACTGCTATTTCTGCAGCATGTAAGCATCTGAAAATTCACATGGCTTCCAATGATGAAGACGATGCTGCTGCTGGCGCGGGGAACAAAGGCGATCAATCAACTAGCGCCGCACCGCTGCACCAGCCCCCCAAGCATGTCGGGAGGCAGATAGATATTCGCTTGCTCAAGACAGAGAAGAATCCTGATTCGGCCAAACAGATGGCATGTCTGGTTGCCTACTACCTCCAGGAACTTGCTCCAAAGGATGACCGCAAGCAAACGATCTCAACGCAAGATGTCGAGAAGTATTTCAAGCAGGCGGGCTTCAAGTTGCCCAAAAGGCTAGAGCAGATACTCGTAGATGCTAAGGCATCTGGTTATTTCGAATCGGTGGGAAGGGGAGAATATAAGTTAAACGCGGTTGGATATAACCTTGTCGTACATGGGTTGCCCGCCAAGAAAGGATCCTGAGTAGATGTCGCAGGTTCTCAGGGCCTACATTCAGGAGGTCGAAAAAGCTCGAAAGGACCTCAATAGGGTCAACGGCCAGTTGCATTCACAACAGCACAGGGATGATCTCCGGCAACTTGTCGAGAGGTACTTTAGCGTGATCAGACCTTCCTTTGTAAGCAATCAAGAGCAAGGCCAGGCGATAAAAGTTATCGATGATCTGATGCAGGAATTGCTGATCCTCTGTCACAAACGAAGCATGGCTAAGCGTTATCAAAACATTCTCGCTAGTGTGAAGAGGGCTCTCATTGAGCTTGACGGCCAGAATGTCGCCACTGTTGGTCAACCCCCCGGCAATAAAGAAATGGATTTTGTTGATGCGCAAATAGTAGTGACCTTGCAGGATATTGTTCCCTCAGCAGCGCTATCCTACGAACAGGCGACTTCCGATGTTCAGTCGAAGAAGAGGCTTTCTTGGAGAGGGCCGGCAACGGATTTCAGAGAAGCATTGCGCGAAACTCTTGACCACTTGGCACCCGACAAGGATGTAAAGGCAATGCTCAGTTACAAACAGGATGCAGGCACAGACGGACCAACGATGAAGCAGAAGGTTCGTTACATATTAAGAAACAGAGGGGCCTCAAAAGCTGTTTCAGGAACAGCAGAAGAGGCGACAGATGCTGTCGAAGAAGCCGTTGGATCTTTCGTCCGTTCGGTTTACACAAGGTCGAGCGTTTCGACACATACACCGACAGACAAAGCTGAAGTTCTTCGAGTACGGGACCTGGTAAGAGTTGTTCTCTGTGAGTTGTTAGAGATTCACGCGCACAAGTAGCGAGCATGCATCAAACAGGAACGGAAAGAAAATAAAGTGACAGCGTCAGGCTTCGTTCAAAAGCTCTGGAACTACTGCAACGTTCTCCGTAGCGACGGGATGAGCTACGGCGACTACATCGAGCAGTTGACGTATCTGCTCTTCCTCAAGATGGCGGACGAGCGAACAAAGCCGCCGTACAATCAGCCCAGCTCGATTCCTGAAAAGTACAGTTGGCAAAGCCCGTTGAAGAAAGACGGGAGGAGCTGTTTGACCACTACCGGTACGGCCTAGAAAAGCTTGGCAACGAGAAGGGTCTGTTCGGCCTGATCTTCAACGAGTCTGAGAATAAGTTCCAAGATCCCGCCAAGCTGCGCCGCCTGATCATGGATCTAATCGAGAAAGAAGGCTGGTCGGCGATGAGCGCCGATGTGAAGGGCGATGCCTATGAAGGCTTGCTCCAAAAGAACGCCGAAGACGTGAAAGGCGGGGCCGGCCAGTACTTCACTCCGAGACCGCTAATTCAGGTCATGGTGGACAGCGTCGCGCTCAAGCCCAGGGACACGATCTGCGACCCGGCATGTGGAACAGCTGGCTTCTTGCTCACGGCTCACGATTATGTGGTGAAGCACAATCCGAATCTGATGAAGCCTCAGAAGAAGGCACTCAAGGAAGAAACACTGAAAGGCTATGAGTTGGTGCAGAGTGTCGTCTGCCCCTGTGCGATGAATCATACACCTGCTGCTTGAGATCGGCTCGCAGGACTATGAGCCAATCGAGATGGCTGATTCGCTCGAGTCAGATCCTGGTGAGCGGTTTACTATCGAATGGACATAAAAGGGTCCGACCCCTTAACTCTCTTCCATTCAGCCAGGCAAGCCCATTTATAACAACCACGTCGAAAGCTTCTACAGCCGCCTCCGGGACGAATGCCTCACCCAGCTGGTTCCTGCCCCGGGTGGACGTACAAGCCCGACTCGCGCCACTGACGCCACACATCCAACCATCTCCTCTACCTAGAGAATCATCGGTCTATTTCAAGGTGGATGTGGTCAGCATGAGTCCGCCTCAGACCAGGGGAAGGATGATCTGGATGGACTATATAACTATTGTCGCCAATGGTAGTTGGACTTCGCGGCGAGTCGCAGGCTTCTCCGGTCAAGAAATCGTATGCATCTCGGAAGAACGCGCCGGGGCCACTCCTAGGGTCGAGCCTGAAATAGGTCTTCCTTGCTGTCTCGGGCCACTTAGCAACTGTCCTTCCATCCCGTAAGCTCACCTTCTGCTTCCCCCAATCGCGCAACACGTCAAACACACCTCTTTCTGTAACAGCCCGATGGAAATCCATGGCGAAACCCTTGCCGTGACGATCATCGGACTTCCGGCCGACACCAAGCCCCCCCCAGTAGATCTCAGTTGCGCCCCATTGTTTCTTCATATGCTGCACTAATTTATGCAAAAGCACGACCATCCGCAGATCAAGAGGTCCTGTGTAGCGCCATCCCCTCGCTCTGGGGTTGTTGGGAACTAGCCGTACACCATCCATAACCAATAGCACACGCACCTTGTCACCGACTTTCGGGTATGCAGGTTTGCCGAACCTGTCAAAAGCGACAGGTTTTTTAAGTTCGATAAAGCCGTTGGCAACATAGTGAATGACGAGGTCTCGGGCTTCTGGCTGCGTGAGCTTGCACGCAGACTTCGAAGCGAACGCCGGAACAGGCTGATACGCGGCTAACTCTTCATCCGCAGAAGGCAGTGATGGTTCCCCCCATTCCTCTTCACCCTGCAGCTCTTCGGCGTGTGTTTCGTAATCTGTTTCCGGTTCCCCGAGTTCCGCTGGCTGCTCATCCCAATGGTCTTCGCCCTCGCCTTCGTAGGTTGATCCGAAGTCAATCTCGCCGTACTCGTCGCAAAGATCAGGGTTCTGGAACAGGAACTCTTCGGTGATGTCTCCCCCAGCCTGCACAAATAATTGTTTAGTCCACTCGTTTCGCTCTTTCCTTCGACCAGGTCGAAAACTCTCAACGGCAGCGTCTTTCCAACGGCCGGACTCGCACGCCGCGCGTAGCTTCTTGAATTTCGAAATACCTCCAACCCCTAGATTCCATGCCATGTCAACGATGGCGCGTTTCGCCGATTTGGGATAGTCATCGAAATGCGGAAAGTACCGACGTATGCCAGGCAAGAACTCCCTCCTAAGGCGACTACTCGCCAGGGCCCGCGCTGCAGATTCCGGCAACCGAAGCCTCGTTGACGAGCGGTACCTCCATGCCCTCATGATCGGCATGGCACCTACGCGTCGGAACTCTGCTGCGATCTGATCCTTGGTGGCGCTCAAGCCGGACTTCGAGTCCACGAAAGGCAACCTTTGCGCTGCCGCTTCCGTCTTCAGCAAGTTACCTATCCCAACAGTCACGTAGCCCTTCAAGTCTCGATAGAGATGGTCTCGGTTTCCCTCCCACCGGATAAGGTCCGAAATGATCTCACTATGATCTTCATCGGTGATCGCCTCCAACGACGAGGCTGCGGTTGCAGAGGGCTCAAACTCCGACGCTTCTTCCTCTAACGACTGCAGTTGCTCCAACTCTTCAGAAGAGTCGTCAAAAGCTCTCTCTGTTGGTTCTTCCTCTTCATTGTGATCCTCCGGCCTGGATTCTCTATATTCGTCTACCGCAATACTCGTCGCCTCTCCAGCAAGCTCCGGTTCTGCGAAGGGCTCGGAAATCATCTCGAAGGTGTCTGGCGCGTAGAGTTCATTCTTATCTTTCGCGGGCTTCCTTGCGAACTCGCGGTCGGGCGTACCTGCCAGCTCCTCTCCGTATCCGTCCGCCAAAGCAAAGACAACCTCACGCAAGTAGTTCTCTACATCACCTTCAAAAGACTTCCCCTTCACGAACCAGCTAATCAGGGTCGCGGAAGCACCCATCGCTTTAGCCATTCCCGATTGTCTCCATTTGTCAGCGCTCCATACATCAGCGCTCCAGTGCTTCTCGGAGTCCTGCAGCTCGTAATCTTGAAAATACAGTATCTCCTCCTCTTTAGGCCGCGGCTTGCCTTTTTTAACCGACTGGTCTTTGTCTGTGCCTCTTGCGCGCCATGTATGCGAACGACAGTAGGAGTCCTGAATAGTATGAAGCGCTTTACCGAGGTGGAAGAACCCGTCTTCCTTACGTAGGCCCTGCCGCTTGAGAGCATCAGAGGGCATTTGCCAAATCTTCAATCCCTTCCCGTACCACTCCGAAAGTTGGTTCAGGATCTGCCTCTTGACGTATTCGTTACTGACCTTGCCGGCGCGGGCCATCCCATGCCAGAACTGCAGGTCTCCGAAGTGACTCCGGTAGGCTAACGGCAGGGTGTTCAAGGACTTTCCCTCTTCACTAAGTTTCTTTTCCCATTTCCGCAACTCGGCCTTTCGATTCTTTCGGCCTACTTTTACAGCGCCAAGGTAGTTAATATTGATCTCTTCGGGGTTCTCACACGGCACATCTGGCCAACGAGACCCGAGAACGAGCTTCTCAATTGCTTTGTCGGAGATCTGCACACCTTTCTCTTTTCTCGCAAATTGGGCTGCTCGCCTAGTCATCATTTCGTGCCATCTGTCTTCCGTTCGACGATGCTTGATGCCCTGCGTGTATCTCGACAACTCAATCGCAAACTCTTCGAAGGATGATGCTCCATTACCGGCTTCGTCAAGGAATTCCTCCACAAGCCGTGTGAGTTTCTCCTCCTGGGATGACCCCGGCTCGCTCTCCTGCTGCTCAGGAACGTAGCCTTCGCCCTCGCCTTCGTAGAAAGGCTCAATGTCCTGCAACTCGGTAATCGGCTCCGACGATGAGGCTGCACCTGTGGGAGGCTCAGACTCCGGCGCTTCCACCTCAACCTCAAGAGTAGTGGAACCCGATCCCAATGCCTGCGTGAAAGGACTTTCGTTGAACAGTGCTGTGGGACCCGGCTCCCACTCGGGTCTAGTCTCGCCGACGAATAGCTCTTCCTCAAGAAAAGGCGTTTCAAGGCCCACTTGCGCGCCAGATTCCTGCCTCTGCGGCTTCTCGTTAGTCGGTAGCACTGCAGCCTCCCATTGCGATCAAGGCGTCGCTCCAACTCAAGTTGTTGCCACCTTCTTGGCCTTGACCTCGCGTCCCGTAATCATCGACCAATGCGTGATGATCTTCTGCACCCGTGCTCGCGTTGTTCCCTCCTTATACAGACTCTCAGCACGCTCCTCGTTGTCGTAGAGGTTTTTTTCTATGTCTATCAGGAGCTGAGAGATAGGTTCGGCAATGTCAAAATAGCTCGCGGCCAGTCCATGAGCCGGCAATCCGACACGCTGAGCGATCTTAAAGAGACGCTGCTCGGCGCTCGATGCGTCCGCGCTTAGGGACTTCACGATTGGCGAATCCGTCGCGAGCGCGAGGTCAAACCAGGACATCATTGAGACGAACACGAACTCTTCTTGAGATAGACTCCCGCCCTTGCGGCGTGCCAACAACATGTCGTGCAGCTTCTTCGCGAGCTCGAAGATCTTGCTGCTATCAGTGGGCTTGGCACCGCTCGTGTTGCCGACGTTGACGATCCCGACCCAGATCTCGCGCAGAAACTCTTCGAAGGTGGGAACGAATTCGCGATTCGAAGCATCGGCCGTGACAAACGGATAGGGCTTTCCGTCATCAGTTCCATGATTCAAGTTCATCCCAAACATACGCTGGTAGGCGTTACGCCTGGATGCGCCTCCATCCGGTCGAACCTGACTCGAAATGGAGAGAATTGAATAAGGAGGAGGATCGCGGAAGAAGAGCGCCTCGGTGGCCCGGACCCAGTGCTGAGCGTCTTGCCGAAGAACTCCCAGCTTCTCGCCATGCACGAGCTCATGCACCACGCGACGGAAAACCTCAAAAACACGCGTGTTCTCGATCATATAGGCGTAAATTAGGTGGTCATAGGTTAGCACTGTATTTATTACTACCAGGGAAATCTTATTGTTTCCTTCTTTAGATGGCGGCAAGTAAATGTCGTAGGCTTGTTCTTTGTTTCGTGAAGCAAGTATTTTGACCATGGCTTTGTGGAAGAACGGGGTAGACCGGGAGGGCGGAATTTCAGGGGCAGGTGCCAGGGGATCCTCAAGCCCGGTCAAATCGCTCCGGTGCCTAGGCTCGCCGACTTCATCAGTTATCTCGTGCTCTCTCTCGCTCCACATTTCTTCGAGCAGAAGCATAAGGGTCTCAGGATGCGCACGAAGCAGGGCATCCCGGACTGACTCTTGTGAAGCCGTATCGAATTGTTCAACGAGCCTCTTAAACATGATGCTTCCTCCAGATTATTTGACGTGTTTCCAAATACCGACAGCTACAAATCTCAAGTGGCTTGCATGGATCCGCCAAGCCGCAGCATCCAAGCTTGCTGTTGTTCTAGCGGGTCAGTAACCCGCAGACCCGACGTCGCGGCGCGAAACCCCGTAAGGGCAAGCAATCTCACCGCCTCTGTCCAAATCCAGTGCATCGACGTATAGAGCGCTTCACCCAACTGCCGCTCCATCCCTTCAAGTGCCTGAGGGCTGACGCGCGCTGGATCGACGAGTGCGCAAAGAGCTCGTCCACCAAACGCGCGCATTGGCTTGCGTAGCGCCACCTCGGCGATGGCGGGAAGCAGCGGCTTGGAGGCCCGGAGCAGCCCTGCCGTGGACGACTCAGCGCTCACCGAGGAGTACGCCCGCGTCCAAACCTGTCCAAGATCGTCCCAAGGGCCGGCGCCATAAAACTGCCTGCACATCTCCACGCCAAGCAGTACGCGAACGTAACTGATCGGGTGAGGATCGCCGGGAACATATCGCAGCACCATGCGCGGATCTCCAGCAAGCACGTCGTGCAAGGCCGCCACGCTTGCGTAGCCGGTGTGAACAAAGGCAAAGGCGTCGGCTGCGATCTCGGAGGCCCAACTTGCCCAGACTTCGGCGGCTCCTGCCGGCGCTTCGCTGAGGGCGGCTTCCAGCGCCCGAGCAAGCTCCCCATTCCAGTCAACGATGTGGGCCACCTGATGGCCGGTCTCATGGATTAACGCGGTCGGACGCTGCAAGTTGTGGCGAACAATCTTAATTGCCGCTGCAGGGCTTTCCCCTGTTCCGTCCCATAGGCGCAACCCTGCTTTCAGGATGGAGGCTCCCAACCCCTTGTCTATGTATGTGAGCACTACCGGTGTCTTTCTGCCGAGTTGGTCGAGTACCTGCGCCATGCTTCGCTGAGCCAGCGTGTCACACGCTCTGAGCAGGCCCGCGACCGTCGGATTGGTCCTGCTGTTGATCGCGTCGGCGTAGAAATCGAGGGTGGTCTCTGCGCGCAGGTACTGCGTGCGAAATGCCAACAACTGCCGTCGCACGCCCTCAAATTCTGAAATAGACGACGCGGCCTCAAACGCTGCCTGTAGCAGCCGCACACGGCGCGTCAATTGCTCGATTACCGCTGTGAGATGCTGACGGACAGACACCCTGAGATAGCGCTCCAATCCGTCCCACGCTGCGGGTGATGCCAGATCCTCCAACTTGCCCAGACTTGCCGTTGCGGTCGCCCAGTGCGCAACTTGGCGGGAGAGCTGGACCCTCGTGGCAATCAGAGAATCACTCATTTGCGTACCCCGGCGCGATGCGAATGCTTACAGCAGGCGTGCCATCGGAAACCTTCAAACCTGCCAGCGAGATTGCCTTCCCTTTGAGAGCCTGGCGGAGTTGGGGGAAACCGGGTGGATTCGAGATTGTCAGGACCAGAGTCACGCCGTCTGCTGGCTCATTGGCCGCTGCGAGAAACCGCGGCGTCTGCTCCTTAAGCCGGGCCAACAGCCCTTGCATGACCCATTGATTCAAGCGACGCAAGAGAACTTGTGGAACCAGGGACGGCAGCCGCCGCAATGCAGGCAGCCATTGATCAGGCGTCACAGCTTCATGGATTATTTTCAACCGCCCAAACCCGCCAGCGAGCGCAGAGCGTAACCCGCGTTCGATCAATCCATGCAGGAAGGAAGCGACTTGGCCGATATGTGCCTGCTGGCGAAGCTTGACCGCGATCTGCTGGGCCCGTATTTCACTCAGATACAGGAACACCCGAATCTGATCCGCACGGAAGTCCAAGGCCAAACGCACTCGAGTGCGTCGACGGCCTCGCGCCTGGCCGCCAAGAACCGGTGTCTGCAGCGGGCGCTTGCCAGGAATCTCCAGGTAATAGAAACGCTGTCCAATGTCCGTATTGTAGGAATTGGCAAGAGAACGTGGATCGGCCTCGTGCCCAAGCCCCGGTTCACTGAGAAGCAGGCCCGCGGCGTCCGGAGTCAATGGGTGGAACTGTGCGTACGCCTCTGAGGAGCCTAAGCCGGGTGTCGTCTCTTCGAGCCGCCCTACTTCGGAGAGCATTGTTCCGGGTGTGGCCTCGAAAAGATGAACGTTGCCCTCGACCTCTTCTCCTGGCTCCAAACCGAGTTGCTCTTCCAGGAATTCGGCAAGAGGCTCACCTCCAAACGTCTGGATGGCTTGTGCCTTTTGTGGAGTGATGCGCACTGGTGCAATTTTGCTAAATTTCTTATACCTCGCCCTGCCGCGCAGTGGCTTCAACATCCAGGTGCCACGAATGACAATTGCTTCGCGCAGCCCGGGGCGCTTTCTGTAGATCTGCTCGGGAAGACGAACTGGCAGATTGGCAGCCGCTGCTTGTTCAAAGGCCTCCAACGCCGAGGCTTCAAAAAGCTCTTGACTGTCCAGGACATAGTCTGGCAACGCGGCCACTCGTCGTACCGTCTCCTCCACGGTCGCAGCCACCGCCGAGCCTGCGGCACGAGCCTCGTCCTGCGCAGTGACCTCCAGGTTAATAAGCCGAAGACCTGCATCCACCATAGCCTTGGACAAGGCCGGTGCGTGTTGCGGCCCCACTAATTTTCGAATCAACTTGGCAAGAAGATTTGCCAGAACATTCACCACGCGCTTGCGACCGATCAGTTTGATCCCCACCTTCAGCGCGGGAAGTATGGCGGGGATGAATTCCTCTAGCTGCGGGGTTGGATCCTCGCCATCCTTGAGTTGGCCGAGCTGTTGCACAAAGCGATCTCGTGCTGAATCAAGTTCACCCAGCGTGTCATCCGCTGGCGCCTGGGCTGAACTGATGACTTGTGCGACTTCCGCGTCCTGCTCGACCTCGCTACTAGCGAAAAGCAGGTTAGCCAATTGCCCGTTAAACCCCATCTGGATTGATGTCGCATCGCCTGATGCCTCAGCAGCGAGACCCGAATCGGCTTCCTCGTCCTCAAGTTCCTTCAACACCCCGATTTTGGCAGCCAATTGCTTGGCAACAGGCTGGAGGGCGACCGGGAGTTTGCCGATAGCAAACCGGAGGACTCTCTTGAGGAGCGGTCGGATGAGCGCCTTGATCTTCTTGAGCAGAGGCCCAAGTGCGAACTTGCCGACGAAGCGAACGCCTTTCTTTGCCAGGTTGACAGCTTTCTTCGCGACTTTCTTGATCGCTCGGCCGATCTTCTTGAAAAAGAACTCGAAGCTCGGGCTCAAGTCCGTCTGAGCCCGATACTCGTCGAGGAAGGTGTCGATCTCGCCTTCAGGGATGGTGGCTGCCTCCCGCTCGCCCCACCGTTTTTCGACGGCCTCCAGCAAGGCCTCGACTTCGCTGGCGAGCGGCTCGAAATGCTGTGCTAGTACACGCTCCGTCTCATACGCGGTTGCACTTTTCTCTCCTTGCTCGTTAACCAACTGACTTCCATATAAGTCATTAGCTTCAGCGGCGAGCTCGTAAATGGCCTCATCGAATTCCTCGTCTTGCAACTCGCTGAGGAAGGCTGCCAATTCCTCGGACTCTGGTTCGACAGGACCGCTACCTTCTTCAAACTCATAGAGAGACAAGAAAGGGCTGCTCGAAGGGGGCGCAAGATCTTCGACTTGGCGATCAATGGGAGCTTCCTCAACTAAGAAGCTTTGGACACTGAGAAATGGAGATTGCGTCTGCATGAGCTAACTCCTCCGTTGCGCCGTTAAAACAGGCATTTTGATGAATATTGCCTTGCATTCCCTCGATGAAAAAGGTCTGCCCTGCAACTACAGCGTACCCTTACAACGTCAAGGCCGCACTTATCATGCCTGTTGCGAGCAGAGCCATGTTTGAAACTGACTGGTGGAGTGTAATCATGAAATGCTCATCACGGGATCTGGGTACAAAACACCCTCTGCACCTACAACGCTAACAGCGCAGCAACTGCACTCAGCAGTTTTCCTGATCAATGCAACGAAGCTATAAGCAAGACCCTATTTTGCTTCCTACGCAATGGCTGTGCCAGCACCGCCAGTTATGTAAATAGGAGGGTGAGAGGCGCGAGCTGCGGAGCAGATCATGCGGAGTGAGAATAACTGAAAGCGAGACTATTATGCCGTGGTACTGTTATCTGGAACTCGCCCCCTCGAGCCGAATCGCTAGAAATCACGTCCTGCGCCAACTAAAGTCTTGATGACAAATTCCACAAACAGATGCTTCAGACTGAGGCATATTGCATCATGAGGGGATGCGCTACATGGGCTGGCCGATTAACCATTCACGTCAGATTGACCCCGGTCGTCAATAGTGGACACCATAAATGCCAGCCTCACGCCGCCGGCTGTTGACGGGCCCACTGTTGGGCAAATGCCGCAGGCGAGCAATTC
>Ga0224501_10002071_pt1 | contig 15660 bp, 13 predicted proteins | sample SF_Oct11_sed_USG_4_FD_169105 | JGI IMG/M metagenome (GOLD analysis project Ga0224501, IMG submission 169105) | Sediment microbial communities from San Francisco Bay, California, United States - SF_Oct11_sed_USGS_8_1 | ecosystem: Environmental > Aquatic > Marine > Sediment | place: USA... | reverse complement strand
GTAGTAATAGATACATTTAATAATAGTAAAGAAAGTGGAAATGACAACATTAATAACAAATAAAAAAGCTGGCATAAGCCAGCTTTAATTATTTACATTTATTTCTATCTCGCCTCTGAGAAACCATGCCTCTCCATTGTTTGGAATGATCCTTATAATCCTTATATTTTGATGCTGTATTAAATGTACTTAGTGCGCTGTCACACTGTCCCAAATTTAATTGAGCAATGCCTTTTCTTAAATACGCTCTGCCCTCATCATCTTCCAAATCTCCCTTTTTAAAGGCTTGGTCAAATGCCTTAATAGAATTGCTCCATTGCTCTTTATCGCTATAAAGCTCTCCTAAAGTTACATATGGCTTGCCATCTTTAGAGATTTTAGCAGTTTCTTGATAAGCATTAATCGCTTTATCAATTTCATTGCTGAGCTGATAGTACTGTGCAACTGTTTTCCAGTTAGTTGCTTCAGCTTTAACCGCTCCCTTTTCAATTCCCTCTCTGAGGACTTCTGCAGCTCTAAATGGAATATCTTTATATCCGAAAAGATTTGAGAAGAACTGATAATCTGTTCCTTTGTCAAAACCTTTACGAACATACAACATCTCCATGATTGCCAAAGCATCATCAACACGCTCCAGCTCCATGTAAACTGTTGATAGCTGTCTATAAAACTTATTTTCCTTTGGAAAATACTCAACCATAGATTTAAGTATTGTTGCACTACCATCATAGTCCTTCATCTCATAATGCAAGGCCAACAATAATTGAAAGTAGCTCTGTTTTGGTTTTCTTTCAGTCGTAGTAGCAAAATACGCTGGACAGATTGCTTTCTGAAAATTACCAATATCAGAATCTGCATACATTGCAGCTAAAAGATAATACGCATTAGGACTATCCTTATTTGAGCGTTTCATCCAATCTTGCATCATTTTTAATGCTTTGTGTTTTTCATCGATTGAATAAAGCAAACCTGCAACATTTTCTCTTAAAGATTGCAATACATCGTGAGGCAACTGTCCTTCACCTAAATCCAAAGCCTTTTGAAAATAAGGTAAAGATTTTTCCTGATCACCCTTCTGCGCTACTGCATAGGCAAGATTCCTATTAACAACTGACTTCACATAATTACTATCAGAAGTTGTTATGAGCTCCTTAAAAACCTGCATAGCTTCATCATAACGCTCTTCAGCCATGTGCTCCTGACCGCGCTGTAGCTTTTTAGCAACTCTTGGAGGAAGACCTTTAATAGGTGGCTGTGGCACCTTTAAGTTCTTATCAATCAGTGGCTTACAGCTTTGAGTTAACTTAGTATGAGGAACCTCTGCTGCATTAACCATAAAACCTGAAAACAGAACAACAAGAGCACAACTTTTTATAAAATATTTCATAAATATGATACCTTCTCTTATTGACTCAGTTTAAATTCCATCGTGTAACGCATATTCGGTTGTTCAACCGGTTTGCCATCCACAACTTTAGGTTTAAACTTCCATTTATAAATAGCCTTTCTTGCGTCTCTTTCAAAAACACGTTTTGGTTCTGCGTCAACAACTTTTATATCTTTAGGTGAACCATCAGGGCTAACAGTAAACTCAAATCTTACCCAACCTTCAATACCTTCCATAGCGGCCTTTCGAGGATACATAGGCTGTATTATTACCATTGGTATCGCTTCACCATCAGTCATCGCACCACCAACAAAAACATCACCAGTCACATTGACATTGACGTCCATATTGATCGAAGCATCAAGCTTGGGTTTAACTTTAACTATACGTTTAGGCTCAGGTGGCGGCGGCTCCTTTGGTGGCTCTGGCGGCTTTGGCGCTTGACGCTGCCTTAGCCTTAAATTGTCGTCAGGCTCAACCATACCAATCTGAATCGAAATGGATTCTTCCTTTGGTGGTGGCTCCAACTCACTTTTAACCAGATACGCCATCAGTATGAACAGTAAAAAAGTTACTACTCCACCTAAACCAAGTCCAATTAATACTCTTTTCATAATTAATTCTCCGCCGCAACTGAAATATTTTCTACTCCAGCTTTCTTAGCCGCGTCGATAACATCGATCATAATGCCTGAATTAGCAGCGATATCCGCTTGAATTACGATACTACTCTCAGGGTTTTCCAAAAGCATGTTTTCAATTGTTCCACGCACTTCATCCTTTTCAATCTTTTCCTTTTGCATATAGATTTCGCTATTTGCCGTGATACCAATAAAAATATTTGCTTTAGGTTTCTTTTCCGCGGTAACTGCATCAGGTTTAATAACTGATACACCCGCCTCTTTTACAAACGATGTTGTGACGATAAAGAAGATAAGCATGATAAACACAATATCCAGCATTGGAGTCATGTCTATCGCCGCTTCTTCCTCTTTTGGTCTTACACTTTTCTTTGCCATGGATGATTTCCTTTATACTAATTAGGAGTCATATGGTCTGCCAACTCTTGAGCATGAGTATTGGCAGTATATTCCAAGCGTGAACTTATAAACAATCCAGAAAGTGCCGCAACCATTCCAGCCATAGTTGGTATAGTTGCTTGCGTTATTCCTGAAGCCATTAGTCTTGCGCTACCTGTTCCCGACAAAGCCATAATCTCAAAGACTTGAACCATTCCTGTCACTGTACCTAACAATCCAATCATAGGACAAATAGACACGATTGTCTTAATAACAATCAAACCGGAATTAAGTTCTTCTTTCATTTTTGAGATCCAGGCATCTCTGATTCGATGTGCCCGCCACGAACTTCTGTCTTTTCTTGATTCCCACTTGGCAATCAAAGCTCTCGCTTTTTTGGGATAAGCATATGAAAAGAACCACATTCTCTCCACAATCATTGTCCACATAAAAATAAGAGCGGCAGCAATAAACCACAAGACATTGCCTCCCGCTTCAAAGAAGCGGGAAACGGTATCAAATAGTTCGTCTAGAAACAGCATGAGTTTACGCTCCTGCTTTTTCTTCGTGTTGCGCTATCAATCCAGTACTTTGCTCTTCAAGAGTATGAATAATACCTTTAGATATACCTGATACAACACTGTGAGTTAAAATTAATGGCAACGCGGCTACAATCCCCAATACAGTTGTAATCAACGCTGAAGAAATACCACCAGCCATAATTTTAGGGTCACCAGTACCGTACAACGTGATACCCTGGAAGGTTTCGATCATACCTGTAACCGTTCCTAAAAGTCCCATCAAAGGCGCTATAGCAGCAAATACCTTGATAATATTGATCCCTCGTTCAATTTGAGGCGTCTCTTTTAAGACTGCTTCGTCAAGCTTAAGCTCAAGCGTCTCCTGATCTGCACCCTTATTAGCTTGATAAACCGCCATTATACGACCCAATGGGTTATTGCCTGGTGTAGAAGACTGCTCCTGAGCAGCTATTTGACCACGAACCTTAAATAACGTAAGTAATCTTTCAACCACAATAATCAGGCCAACTAGTAGAACCACACCTATACCAGCACCTACAAGACCTGCATAATTCATTACACGCTCATACCAGGATTCACGCTTAACTTCCAGAGTCAAAATATTACCTCTTGAAGGATCAAGCGCTAACTCTTCATAACCTGTAGTTTCATCCATGTAATCATTAATCAAACCTGTGTAACGACCTGCAGGGGCTCTGTTTAATTGCTTAATATCACCTTCTTTATGGTCATAAACAAGATACTCACCATCAGATAGCATATTGAAAACACCAATTCTAATCATATCTCTTGACTCTGGGCGACCTTCTGTATTGATAATGTCGCCATTAAAGCGAGACACCTTGCCTTGCTCTACAATTTCATTAAGCATTTCTATCCACAAACCACGAATTTCCGGAATTTCAGGAAACTCTTTTGCTTGTGCAAGCTTTTCCAAATCTTTATGTCTACCAGGGTATTGAGCACTTACAATAGAACGCTCTATACGCTCAGCTGAATCACCAGCAACCTGACGAACAACACCAACCATCTCACCTAAGGTACCAGCTTTGATGTTAAGTTTTTCTGTTAAATCAAAAAGAATTGTTTCATTTTTTTCAAACTCAGCTTTCAAACGCTCAGTTCTGTCTTCTTCTCTTTTTTGCTCTGCGAGTGCTTGATTAAGAAGGTTTCTTTGATTATTTCTTTGCTGCAAGAAAATAGCTTCTCTTTCTTGATTTACTTTACTTTGACGGTTTTTATTTTGCTTAACCAATCTCAATAACTCATCAAGAGTTCTTGCCTCAGGAGATTTAACCGCAGGCGCAGCTTCCTCTGCAGCAGAAACATTCATACCTGCCAGACCAGCAATAATAGCTGCTAAAAATAAATTTCTAATCTTCATCTTAATTTGCCCCTTTTGCTGCAGGTACAGGTAATTTAATTAATTCTGGAGCAGCTTGCTTATTAGCAATTTTCAAACCACGTTGAATTGAACTAATGTAACCACTATCAAGCTCCTCGAACTCGCGACTTTCCGGATTGTAATAACCTGCTTGCTTACCATCCAACGTCAGGAAAACCAAAAGGACTCTACCAATACGTAAAAATTCAACCTTTCTATCGCCCATCATATCACCAATGTAAGAATCCATAGATTCACCATAGGCTAATTCTGTTTGATAGGCCTCAAGTATTTTTCTGTACTTTTCAGCAGTTGAAACGTCAGCACGCCCCATCATTTCCTTCAATCCAGCGACTCTCTCAACACGCTTTTCTTTGTGAAATGGGATATCCACTGCGATCAAATTTTCAAGTTTCACAATCATCTCATTCATCAAAGGCACAACACCTCGAGCTGTTGCATCAATTGTTTTCATTTGCTGCTCTATAGAAACCATTTCTTCTTCTTGAGACTTAATTAACTTCTCTAGCGAGTCATTATATATTCTCATACTTTCAATGACTTCGAGAGTAAGCCTGTACTCTGCAGCCATATCAATAGTTTCATCGGCAAATCTATCAATCTTTTTCTGAGATTGTACAGAAGCTTTTGTAGTTTGTTTCTCAACAGCAATTGCTTGATCCAACGTGTTGGCCAAAGCGCTGCCCATTGTAAACAAGGCTAGCAATCCACTCAGGGCTGCCTTGACAATCGTTATTTTATTGCGACTAAGCATGTGACTTCCTAAATTGTTTCAGGGTTAAAATAAAATATTAGCTGTGACCTAAGGCCTCCAGCAAATTCGAAGTTGCTATGAAATTTATTATTTTCAAATTCGAATTTTCACCTTTTAGGGTGCACTCTGGTTACCCCGAGCACACGACAGTGCCAGACTATAAACATTATGAGATTCCGAGTCAATGGGTTGACAGCGATCATTTATATTATTTTAAGTAGTAAGTACACAAAAAATACAATAAATTGAACTTTGCAAGTTTATGTCCTGTTCACCATTTCTCAATATAAAAACTAATCAGTCTAATCAACTGGTGGAATCATATCAAAAGCAATAGTCATTCTGTTTTGATTCGAATTAAATGGAATAGTTCCATGCCAAACGTATGAAGGAAAAAATACCAGCTTACCTATTTCAGGTTTTACATATCGTACTGGCTTAAGCTCATGCTTTAAGCTGATTGCTGGCTGACCAACCTGAAACCATCCCTGATGATTAACTTCGTCTTCAACATCGTCAGGTAATTCCAGATAAAAGGCTGAGCTTACTCTTCCCATAGGGTGAATATGTGCTACATGAAAACCCTGTTTTCTCAGTTTAACCGACCATGACGCTGAAAATATATAGTTGTTTGCACTAATACCTCTCTCATGCTCAGTGAAAATCTGCGGTACAGTTTGGATATAATCATCCAGACATTTTCTTACTTCCTGTATAAATTTTTGGATTAATTCATTTTCATCGTCAAAAAGATTGCCTCTCGTTTGAGTACCATTTCTCAACGATTGCTCTAGAGGTTCATTTTTGCCAGTATGAATTGAATCAAGGTATTCTTTAAGTTTTTCACAAAATTCTTCAATTGAAGCAAAACCCTGCGGCACGCCCAACTTATATTCCCTCACAATATGTTGATAATCATTGAGTTTGTCATCATCTTTTTCAGATGACAGGCGCCAACAAACTCCCTTGTAAGCCAAGGCCGTTTGGTTAAATGGTTCTTTTTTCAGTACGGTTTTCAAACAATTCTCTGCTTTCTTTAACTCATTGTTTTCAATTAATATAATTGCATAATCTATTAAATGTAGGTGGCTGTCTGGCTCTAAATCAATACAATTTTTCATTTCCGCAAGCGCGTCTTCATTTCTATCTAAACCATTAAGTGTCTTTGCCAAAAGTTTATAAAAAACTGATGTCGATTTGTGAATATCATCAACAACATTTAAAAATTCATAAGCCTTTTCGTAATATGACAACCTCAACATAAGCTTCACATAGGCATACCTTAAAGCAGAATTATTTTTTTCGATTTCAAAAGCTTTTAAAAAAGATTCAAACAAATTCTCTTTTTTGTCTGATTCCCAATATAATTCATTTAAATTCACATGCGAATCAACATATCCGGGGTTGAGTTTAATAGCTTCTTTATAATATTTAATCGCAATTTCAAGTTCGCCAATATCTGAATAAGCATTGGCCAAATTATGAAATAACTGGTAATTTTCAAGGCCGAGTTTTATTGCTTTCTTATACTGTTCTATGGCCTCATGAGCCTTGCCTGATATTCTTAAACATAGGGCATAGTCATGAATTGAATCTACACTACCCAGATTCTTTTGAAGCAATTGCTCAAAAACAGGCAGCGCCTTTTTATGTTGATCAGTATGAAGAAATATTAATGTTTTCTGCCTTAGAAGATTAACATCGTCAGCGAATTTATTTAATCCTGCTTCGACCCATTGCATTGCCAAATCATATTTCTTAAAAAAAATGTACGCTTTTATCAAGTTTAAATAAGCATCAATGTAATCTTCTTTCTGATTTATTGCTTCTCGATAACACTCTATCGCTTGACTGATTTTTTGCTTCTCTTTTAGAGCTGCTCCCAAATTATTGTATACATGAGGTTGGTTTTTATTGATTTTTAATGAGCGCTTCATAAATTTGATGGCTTCATCGGTTTTTTTTAGATGAAAATATGCCAAACCTAGCAACTGACTGGCATTAGGATCTTTTGGGTTTGTTTTTAATTGTTTTACAAATAAATCGACGGCACGATTTAAATCACCACTTTGAAATGCCGAAATGCCTTGCTGTAGATAATCAATAAACACTGTATAAACCTATCTGATTGTTTCTCTCCTCTTATACACCAGATTACCGATTATTGTCTATTGTTTAAAGATTAGATTATTCTCTTACACACTAAAACTGCATTTCTAACTTAAAGCAAGTTTTACTCTATAGAAATACCTGAATTTATGAAGAATTTCTTTAAGCTGTCTAACTCTTTTTCGAAAAATTTCCATTTGTTTACTGAGCTTGAATGAATTTTACTTCTCACTTGTACTGTACTGGCAGTAGCACTTGGATTTGGGTTTTTTTCAAAATTCAAGCATTGAGACTCAAACTCAACCCCAAGTTTCTCCAATAATAAACGTGTAGTATTCTCTTGATCAGCCACTAATTTTTCATAATCCAGTTCAATAATTTTATCTTTTAAAATATTTCTCCAGTGGTTACGCATTTTTTCTTGAGCAATATAATATTTACCTAAATCTTCCAAAGAATAGGCAAATTTAAAATATGATTGTTTAAAAAGGGCAAGACATGCGTCCATAGGATTTCGCCTTAAATAAATTATTTTTGCGTTCGGAAAAGCTTTAGCAATAAATCCTAGATAAAGAAAGTTAAGGGGGTATTTATCAACAAACATTGGAGCTTGATCCAGTCTGTATTCGATAGTTTCAAAATATTTTTTATTAATCAAGGAAATATCTTTCTGAGCTGCCTTTTCAATTATTTGTTGGTCAACATCCCCAATCCCGCCAAATTCAGCAACGTACCTTATAGAAAGTTGCATAAAAAATGTTTCATCCACGCTTTCTATCATCGAGTGACTGGAAATAATTCTATCAACCAATGTAGTGCCTGTTCGTGGCAATCCGACAATAAATATGGGGGTCTTATTACTAGACGCCATAATCTCATTAGTAAATCGTGAATTTACCCAATTTTCACTACATGTCTCTATTATTTTATTAATTACATCAATATCATCATTAACATCATAATTTATTGTGCTTAAAACAGCATTGCCCGCCTTCTCATAATACTTAAATGACTCCGTCCAACATTCTAAATCTTCTAACTCCTTACCAAGCGCATAAAATAAAAATATATTTTTCTCTGGTGATGAATTATTTGCTTCCAAAATTTTTTTCATTTGATCTATGTGACCATAATCATTTGCTTTTTCTAATTTGGATATTTCATAGTGAAACCTTTGATGGTCAGGGAATCTAAACAAAAAATCCAAAAATATTTTTTTAGCTTCCCTGGATCTCCCATTCAAAATCAAACATTTGGCTAAATCACCTCGAATAACATCTTGATTTGGTTGTAATTGATTGGCTTTTTCAAAGAGAGGAAGGGCTTTGTCATGTAAACCTAAACCTGTGTATATTTTTCCAGACAAATGAAAATAGTAAGGGTTATTGCTTATTAATCTTATGTACCTATCCAATACTTCAAAAGAATCTGTATACCTTAAAAATATAAGATAGATATCAGCCAACTCTATGGCTGCATCAAATCTTTTATCATTTATCTCCAATGCCCTGATAAAAGACTTAATGGCTAAATCATATTTTCTCAGTCCTTTGTTAGCAATTCCTGAAAAGTAGTATCCTTCTGACTCATGTTTATAGTCATTTATTATCCTGTTTGAAATTGTGAGCAAACTTATCCAATCATTTCTATGAAACGCGTCTCTGGCATTCTGACATAACAAAAGTAAATTCTCTTCAACCACAAATCTATCCCAAATTAAAAAAGAGATGGTATTTCTTCATAAATGCGAAGCTTAATTTAGCAACATTTTTAGAAGCAACAGTTTCTTTTTTATTAAGTAAATTTCTACGCATCAATTCCATTTTGACACAAATATTTTTTCAGTTCACACAAATACTCAGAATAATTTTCCCATCTATTTACAGATGTACTATAAATTTTTTGCCTTACCTGAACTGAACTTGCTGTGGTACTAGGCGTTGAGTTTTGATGAAAATCTAGACAAGCTTCTTCAAAATTCAAATCCAGACTTTTTAAAAGATTTCTGGTTTCAACTACAGGGTCCGACACCATTGATTCATAATCAATATCTATGAAACGTTTGCCCAATATGCTTTTCCAATGTTCTACCATTTTGCAATATGAAATATAGTATTTTCCTAAATCCTTCAATGAATATGAATATTTATAGTCGAAAGTAAAAAGCTGTTTATACATCGAAAAACATGTGTCCATAGGACTCCTTCGCAAATGTATTATTTTGGCTTCTGGCCATGCTGCTGCAATAAAACCTACATACAAAAAATTTAATGGCATTTTTTCTACAAAATAGGAAGAGTTATCCAATCTATAACTTATTTTGTCAATATAAGTTTTGGCAACTTCATGTGGCTTCACATTAAAAATGGATTCAAGATTCTTTAAATTCATTTCATTTCTATTTTTAATGCCGGCATTATTAAATAGAGCCAAGTGAAAAAACAAAGTCTCACCTATAGTTTGCACATCTGAATGGCTAGAAAGGATTCTCTCAGTTAATGTACTTCCTGTTCTGGGCAGACCAACAATAAATATTGGAGTTGGATCAGATGATGCTTCCGAATGTTTTAATTCATTTTCTTTCATCCAGTTTTGATTACATTCAGATATGATCTTTTCGACTATGCCAATATCCTCTCTCACATCATATTTGATTACAGATGAAACTGCATTTCCACCCATTTCATAATACTTAAATGACTCATCCCAACATTCAAGATCCTCCAATTCTTTGCCAATTGCATAATATAAAAATATATTTTTCTCAGGAGACATATTAGATTTTTTCAATATATTTTTCATCAGGATTACATGTTCATTATCCTTTGCTTTGGTCAAACGTGACAATTGGTAATGATTTCTTTGATGGGCTGGAAAACGATCTAATAAATTTCTATATATTTGTTTTGCGTTATCTATTTCACCAACATAAACACTACATGCTGCAAGATTTGCCTGAATAACGTCAACATTTGGTTGTATTTCATTTGCCCTTTTAAATAAATGAAATGCTTTCTGGGGTAATCCAATCTCAACATATATTGAGCCAGCAATATTAGAATATAAGGAACTATCGTTAATATATTTTTCATATTGTTGCAAAATGGTTGCAGCTTCTTCATTTTTTCTATTTTTTGAATATAAATTAGCCAGTTCAATAGCTATATCATATCTTGTTTTCTCAGAATTCACTGCCCTTTCAAATAATTGAATTGCAATATCAATGTTGCCCTTAATTTTGTTCATGAAACCCAACAAAAAAAGTCCCTCGGCATTTTCATCTTCTATTTGTAAAATATAATTTGCTTTTTCTTCAACAACAGACCAGTCTTTTTGCGCTATCGCTTTTCTTGCTTCTTGGCTTAAAGTTACAATCTGGCGTTCATTTTTGCTTTCTATATCCATTCATTCAACACTTACTAAAAGAGATTTAGTTTATACATTTTCTAATTGAACGATATAATAACCTATTACTACTTGTAATTTAATCAAAATTACATTGTAATAGTCGCACATGTAAAAATGAATCAAGTATTGTATGTACGAAAATAAAACAAAGACTCAGGATAGTTGGGAAACATACTGGAGAGGAGCAAACGGACAAGTTGCTTTAACTAATGAAGGAGAAACTGATCCTGCATTAAATATTTTCTGGGAAGGTTTCTTTAAAACAGTAAGAACTGATTATGCTGTCCCTAATATTATCGACATAGCTAGTGGTAACGGAGCTGTAATAAAAATAGCTCAAAAAATACTTGGAAAGTTAGATTTCAAATTAACTTCACTCGATATATCAGAATCTGCAATTAAAAATATTGAGAAATCATATCCAAAAATTCGTGGTATTGTTGCAAATGCTACAAAAATACCTTACGAATCAACTTCGTTTGATATTGTCACAAGCCAGTTTGGCATTGAATACGCAGGCATAGAAGCAATTCTTGAAGCTTCACGACTTGTTTCTGTAGGCGGGTTACTAGTTCTAATTATGCATCAAAGATCATCAATAATTGATCGTAAATGTTCTCAAAATTATAAATCAATCCAGCTTTTGCTAAATAGCGAGTTTATACCTCTATCTATAGATATGTTTAGGACCGGTTTTAATGCTGTAAGTGGTAGTGATAGACAACCATATGAAAACGCAGCAAAAAAATTAGCACCATCGATAAAGCAAGTAGAAGACATACTAAATTCATATGGTACAGATACAGCTGATGGCACAATTTTAAAACTATATGAAGATATTGGAAATATTCATAAAAAAATACAATATTATGATTCTAATGAAGTTTTAGAATGGCTCACAAATATGAAAATGGAGATAAATGCCTACTCAGAACGTATGTTATCCATGACAAACAGTGCCTTAGATAATTCTGATATGGCTGAAATAACAAGTCGTCTTGAAGAAAACAATTTTATGATTGAACATAAAGAAAACCTTATTGGTCATAATAATCGGTTACCGTTAGGCTGGACTTTAGTAGCTCGAAGAGAGCCAGATTAAAAAACAAGCATTTTTAGCTAAGACAGAAAATAAAACGCGTTATACCTACTTATGATAAATTCTGATTTAAATATTAAAAATTTAAGCGACCAATTTAAAGTTGATAAAAGGGTTAGAATCCCGGATTTTTTAACATCAGAAGTTGCAGATAGAATAAGAGAAGCTTGCCTAAACCATGTACCATTTGAAACTCATTTTGTTATTGATGATAAATATCAAAGTAAAAGTCAGCAAGAACTTGCTAAACTTTCTCCTCAAGAAGCAAAAAACATTAATAATATTGTTTTTAATGCGGCCAGTAAAGGTATTGGTTTTCTTTATGAAGGGTATTTGCATACCAGAATTAAATTAGACATACCGATAACTGAAGAATTAACATTTCTTCATCAAATGTTCGATTTCATAAAATCTGAAACAGTTCTGGATGTAATAAAACAGATTACTGAAGATTCAAGTCTATCTGGAGCTGAGCCTCAATATACCAGATTCAAACCTGGACATTTTCTAACAAGACATTTAGATATTGTACCTGAACAAGCAAGGAAATATGCTTTTGTATTAAGCCTAAGTAAATCATGGCATCCTGATTGGGGTGGTTTACTTCAATTTTATTCAAAAGGTGGCACTCCAAGAGATGCATGGACTCCGCAGTTCAACACACTTTCTTTATTCGATGTAAGTCACATACATTCTGTAACCTATGTTACACCTTTTGCGGCCGAGCAAAGAATTTCATTAACTGGATGGTTTACTTCCGAGAATAAGCACTTATAACTTATTGCACTTTTTAAAAATACAAAACCTAATGATTTACAAAAAAAAGAGCCACAAGTTGTGGCTCTTTCTGCTTTTAATGAACTTTTATTAGAAAGTCCATTTAGCTCTGACATAGTAACCTTGACCAAACATACGATATGTTGATGGATCTGTTTTTCCATTAAAACCAGTATCGATGAATGGAGGCTCTTCGTCTGTAATATTAGTCAGACCAGCTGTAAAAGTTAAGTTATTATCAGCTGAGTATCTAACAATAATATCTGAATAGTATTGAGCATCAATCTTCTGAATATAATCAGAGAACCATGTCCAAGTTTCCAGACCACTTACGTACTCACCTAAATAACTAACTGACCAATTATCACGTGTCCACTGAACTGAAAGATTCATTTTATCTTCAGCATAGGCAGCACCTTCATACTTACCAACTAAATCTTCAAATGGTAATGCACTGAATTGCTTGAACTCACGCTCTAGCAGTTTTGTCCAAAGAACAGTTGTTTTCATGTTACCGAAACTAGCTGGATAGGTCCAGTTAAATTCAAGATCAACACCCTTAGCTGTTTCTTCAGAAATATTCAAAGCACCATCTAAAATATTATCTATAGTATAGTCAGCCTTACGAGTAACAAGTGCACAAGCATCTTGAATTTGCTCGATATAGCACTGATCAAGTATAAATTGAACGCCTAATCTTCCAATTCCATCTTCTAACTCAATAGACCAGTAATCTGCGATAAAGTTAAAACTATGCTCTCCAACTTCAGGTGACCAAACTATACCAGCAGTGAACGTATCACCAAGCTCAGGTTGTAGATTAGGATTACCACCAACGCGAGCCAATACCTGACTATCAGTTTGAAGGGTTGAACTGTTTTGAGCACAGCCAGCAGGGGCGCCCGTATCAACCGCACATGGATCTGTGTAGGTTGGGAAACTATCGACTAAACCACCAAAAAGATTGCTGATTGTAGGCGCACGGAATACAGTACCATAAGTAGCTCTTAACTTGACTTCATCAGATGGTGTAAATTCAACACCAAATTGATAAGTTGTTTCACTACCAAAAGCATTCCAGTCGTCCATTCTCACGCCGCCTTTCAATGCCAAACTATCCAAAACAGGGGCGAAGAACTCTGCGTAGTAAGCCGTATTTGAAAGTTTGCCATGAGTATTAGCGCCCACATTACCTGTTACAGCACCGATTGTCTTAGCTGAATCCAATCTAACAGTCAATTCTTGATCCCATTTTGAGAATCCAGCAGACCATCCGAAATCACCACCCGCTAATTTAGCTCCTACACCTGTAATGTTGGCTGTAATTGTCTCTTGCTTTTGAGTGATTGCATCAACAGTTTCCAAAGAAACATAATCAATCATGTCTTGTGTCAACGTTGTTACAGTTGGGTTACCCGCTGCGTCAACTGCACCACCACCAAACAAGTTCAACGGTACACAACCTGCTATCAATGTATTCGGATCATTAATATCTGTGTAACACTCTGGCTGACCATCATTATCCAAATCTGCTGATGGGCCTAATGCATTATGCAATCTTTGACCTGAGAACTGACCAAAGTCTGCATCAATTCTGGAACGGTAACCCTGATTGATCGAGAAATCCCAAGTGGTATCATCATTAATTTCACCTTCCAAACCTGCTGTCCATTGATATTGCGAAATGTCTTGTTCAAAACGGCGAGTCGTTTCAATCATTCTACGACGTGGGCCAATTACTGGTTCATAAATCAATGAGGTACCATTAGTTGCATTATAAAAATCAATTGCTCTACGCAAGTAATAGTTATTCTCTGAAATACCTTCATAAGCAAAAGTAGTTCCTGTAGTTGGATCTGTATAGAAACCATTGTGCATTGGATCGCCACCAGTATATGGCATTGGTGCTAATTCTTGTGATGAAGTTCTTTTGTTTCCTCTGAACTCAGCATTGAATGAAACACTGTCAGAAATCTCAAAATTGGCTTCACCAAATACATTAGTACGCTCATAAGGTGTTTGCATATAGTTTACTGGTGCGTAGTTATAAGTACGGCCATCATGACCTGCCATCAAACCTACTTCATATGGCGTAGTAGCTGGTGTACCAATCAGGAAAAGTCCTTGGCTATAAAAGCTCAAACGACTTTCTGGAATTCTCGATGAACCTAAAGGCAAACAACCACCCTGTGGAGTAAAATCCCATGGAGCATCAACCTGATTTTCACAACCGCCTGGATAGATGTAGTAGGAATCTTGCATAAATCCCCAAGGCGTATCTCTTTGGTAAGCTTCTTCTTGCTTAACATGCTCAATACCAAATACCATATTACCACGATCAAAATCACGGCCAGCAATTACTGACACAGAATCAAGACCAGCACCATCTGTGTTGTTCCAGCCAGCAGTTTGTGTCATTACTTCAACGCCTGTGAAATCACGACGTGTAATAATGTTTACAACACCCGCTACCGCATCAGCACCATATACAGCTGAAGCACCATCTTTCAATATCTCAACACGCTCAATCATCGTAGATGGAATAGCTTGATAGTCACCGCCATCAACCACACGACGACCATTTACCAATGTCAAAGTACGCGCAGTACCTAAACCACGTAAATCTATTTGAACAGAACCATTACCACCGTTATTAGTAGTAGTACCAATTGGCGAACCAGACATTGAAGGAATGCTTTGTAGCAAATCACCAACATCTAACAAACCTGTTAATTCCATAGCTTCACGGTCAATTACTGTAACAGGGGTAGCATTTTCTACATCCGCACGAGTAATACGAGAACCTGTGATAACTACTTTTTTATCATCATCTGCCTCTTCATCTGCAGCAAATACCGCTGGAGATGATATAGCAGACAGCGACGCACCAGCTATCAAGGCTAACCTTATAGCTTTTGCAATCGGATTGCGTTTATCATTTAATGTACTCAATTTAATTCTCCCTAGTTGTTGTCATGGAGGTTTTGTTAAGTGTCCTTAGCATATTTTTATTAACAACATGTCACAAAGACACAGTGAAAGGGCATATAACCCACAATTCCTTGACAATACTAACCGATCGCAAATGGAGCGGTCAATGGTTTGTTTGTACAAAATTTGGTTTATTATGGCTGTTTATCAATAAGCATTCCAATCATCTT
>Ga0224501_10002069_pt1 | contig 15671 bp, 6 predicted proteins | sample SF_Oct11_sed_USG_4_FD_169105 | JGI IMG/M metagenome (GOLD analysis project Ga0224501, IMG submission 169105) | Sediment microbial communities from San Francisco Bay, California, United States - SF_Oct11_sed_USGS_8_1 | ecosystem: Environmental > Aquatic > Marine > Sediment | place: USA... | reverse complement strand
AACAATAGACATCAAGTCTCTTTACCATTACGGATACTAGGATAGCAACCTGCCTACCACCTACTTTGGTTCGTATAAATCTGTCTCTATGTGGGGGTGGAAGGGTGGAAGGGCGGAAGGGCGGGGGAGGGTTAGGGGCCGACAAGGTTTGCAGGGTGGCAGTATTTAACAGTCATAGCGAGCCTCCAATAAAGGTTAGGCGAAGTTCTATTTCGTTGAGTATGCTGAATCTCAATAGAAGGAAGCAACCACCTGTTTGAGTTTTCTTATCAAATTGGTTTGTCGAGCCCATCATGTGTTAGTTACACCCCACAGAAGATGATCCAAAGTGTAGAAAAAAGCAGTCACTGATAGTGAATAGGCCATCGCATGATGCCATGAATTGGGGTGCTGGTAATGTATGAACTTACAGATCTGATAAGGAATATCAACTAGGAAGTGGGATGGGGTGAGGGTTATGATCTGGCTGGTCCATCCGACACTGAATTTATTCAACTTCTGCCCCAAATCCCATGGTGTTTAGAATAAAAGTCAACTTCTTGATTACAAGATTGCGAAGGTCATTTAGATGTTGCTTGACTAGTTATATGTCAGCTAATTCTACTAGGCTTTGAAGTTCACAGAGGGCAGCTTGGCGACCTGTTAATTAGTAGTCAACTCATTGGCTGCTGTTAGTATGAAGGCTATTGATGAAGTAATCAGCTTGTGTCATTAGGTGATCAGCTAGTTGCCTTCCTGCTCGGCGTGACTCTTTGAGGATATAGAATGTAAGTTAAGAAATGGGTTCTATTAACATGCAATAGTAAATATAAGATGGTGTATCTACACTAGGCATATCTACAATGTGGTCTAGGTTATCAGCTTACTATGACTAGTATAATGAGCTAGTCAATGTTTTCAGTTTGAAGGCTGTGCACACACAGATAAGAAAGCTGTCATCTGGGGCCTCAGCCATTGACTTGCATTGGTTTACAGTAATTAACCAGTCTGATGAGCTGTGGTTGCTGTCTGCTGCCATCGGAGTTCATTTGATTAGTCTCAGCTAGATGACTGTGTATCTATTCTCAGCCCACCCCACCACCATCCCCCCAAGAAACAGTGGTTTAGTGGATGGTGCGTTGGCTTTGGATCACGCGTCTTGGGTTCGATCTCAAGTCTGTGTGCCACTTTATACTTTCTCCCTCGTCGGATTCGTATCGCTACGTTAAATAAGCCCAACCCATGCTAAATGGAGTACCGGCCAAATGGGGGCAAATCATGGGCCATTCTGAAAAGAAGCCATGTTGTCACCCATGTCAAACAAAATGATACTCTATAGGCAGGCAGAAAGGGAGGGGGATGGACACGAGATTCTGAGATTGTCCCATCTTTATTGGGTGGTATGTTCATCACATTTCTTTAATTTCCATCCAATGAGGTTGAAGCCACCACAAACATTTCGGCTACATATAATTTCACATCGGCAACTCAGTTATAACTATCCCGCCAGACAATAAAACAATGCTGGTTGTATTGTAATTAAAATCAGTTCACCCAGCAAGGTTTGATGGGTTTAATGAGCTATGATTACAGATTACCAACTAGTAGTAAAGCTTGTGGGACAGGGAAAGTCAGTCATTTTGAATGGCCATCGCCAGAGATAATCATACAGGATGCTGACCCCCTGACTATGGCCTGCATTCAATTACCAAACTGTCACCTGTGATTTTACCCACAGGCTAAAATAGAATGTTCAACTGATTACATTTTTGGCTTTAAATAAAATTCTATTGACAATTTACGAAGTGAAATTGAAACGATATTCACAGTGGAAGCATCCGTTGACTGTGGGCCATGTATTGTTCGCGAGCGCATCCATTCCTATTCGGGCGATGGCCTTTTGTCATTTGATCAGAGAAAACCTCCCATGACCAGCTACAAAACCTGTCTAAGTGGAGAGATAATTTTTGCTTTTGTCTAGATTGAAGATAAACTTTGTTGGATGACTGGACATTCATAAGGTTTCTTTATGTTTTTGTTCTTAGTTTGGTTATGCTACTCGGTTACATTAGCTTCTCGGATCACTATGAATGCCTCTTGAATAATAGATTCAGAATCTCCTTTATCTCTTGGTTATCTGTGCTTGCGATCACAAGTTGACTATTGTCTTAAATTTAACACATTGACTTATAGTTTATTCACTGAGTCAATTTGACCAGTCTCCCGTGTGACCTAGACATACCTGGCTCATCTCCAGCTCCTAACTAGCCTATTTAGCTCAAGACCAGGTCTTTGTCGTCTCAGGCAGCCCAATTTGGGAATGATTCAACCACCTGTTAACCAGGAATTTCCAATAAAAAAGTTGGTCCAGCAGCCTCGTTGTGGTTATTGGGTTCCTACCATCTCTGGATACTTCAGTACCTATCAGGAGTTGAGTAGCATAGTCCATAGAGTTATCCTGGTCCAACTATCTGCCAGATGGTCTGAGGCCGGATTCAGCCATCGGAATCTATCAATGAGAACTGGCGTGATCTTTAGGCAGATCCGACTAAAAAGGCTGTCACTGGATTTGATGTTAGCACCGACTGATTGAACCCTAAGCCGCAGGTTTAGAGGATAACTCTATGGTATAGACTTACATCCCAGCGATTCACCAAGGGGCAGAGTCTGTGAGAGGGAGATGCAGTCATTCTGTTATCCCTTGTCATTATTTGGCTCCTAATCATCTATCTCCGTGGCATATATTATTAGTCAACGCCTTAATCCAGTAAATTTGCTTTTATGATTTACAGAGATGTGCACACATACGCACACATTGAGTGAGTGCTTCACTTCAAAATTACGCTGACAGCCTAATTAAACTTGGTCTACATGCCCTGCCCTTCTCTTCGACATCGACTTTGTAATAGCTAATTAATAATGCGCTGTAGCATGGCTAGGTGACACCAGGCCCGATGTTTGCTGTTCTGACATGGAAAGTTAAAGCTCAGTGTTAATTATTTAAAGCCAGGATTAAGGATTTTAATATAACCTAAGTCTTAATTAACAGTCAAGAATTCATGGTCTCAATAAATGGTCTCAAACATGAGCTAATTACTTTTCGGTGCAAATGAATTATATAATAACTTTAAAAGAAGGCAGGGTCTGTACTGAGAGAGCTCCCCACAGGGAATCCTGTGACACATAGAGGGTCACATGTAACAGTTAGCTAACAGTTCAGAGTATACCATTGTCTTATGAGCCTCTGCTGAGTTTTTGCTCTGAAATTAAAGCCAACAGATAAGCCTATCCTTTATGCACCCTGAGAAGGCGGTTATTACGGCGCAATCTTGTCGCTGCTCACATGTAATTAAGATGGAACCTAGCGAAATCTGAGTGTGGCAATTAATGTTACCCTTTCAGGCTCAAAGCAAAGAATGCTAGGATGTAATCTTTCTCATTTTACAGTCGTCATTTTGGACTAGTTAGCCGTGACCAGTGATGCAATGAGTGAGTTTATACAGTGACAAATAAGTTGGTTACTTAATAATGGAACCTTTCGTTATGATCAAGATGAAAATTGTATTATCTTGTGATAGTGGCATTGTATGAACTTAGACACTGTTCAAATATGGATTCTAACTAAGACTAATGGATGTCATAGTCTAATTTCCCTTTTTGTATCATTCTGTATGCTTTAGGAAGACAGGTATGCGAAACCACCTGTTAATAGGGGCAAAAGTTCTATATTTGTTGGCTTAATGGCCACCATTGTTTTATTGAGTCATAAATTACAGAATGATTTGTAACTAGTTGTCATTACCTGTGTCCAGTAATGAGCTGGTTTTTTTTTACAGGTATGGCTAGTACAGTGTCAGCTTCCCCCATTGCCACTACCTCTACCACCATAGAATCGATGGAGGCAAGCGACCCCGAAACCGAAAACAACAACCATCTCTCTGTCATTAAAATGGCCGCCAAGAACATACTACAGCAGAATATCTATCTAGAGAATAATCTCCCTCTGGTTCCACGACTCCAAAACACCGCAGATGATTCCCCAACGCACCCAAAACCTCTGAAAGTCTCGCAGAAACTCGAGACAGATGAAACCTCATCAGAAATGATGTGTGTTTTGTTTAACTCGGATCACGGTCACGTGATTATCCTGCCCGATTCGCTAGCCTCTACACTCTCCAGTCAGGGTGTAACAATCAGTAACTCAAATGATTCATCCTGTCCAGGACTCCCTATGTTTGCCAAACTCATATATTTCTACCAGGACAGCCGAGAAGAGCCGGAGAGACCGTTTCTCCGTTTGGTCGTTCATCCTCTTCAATCAGACCGACTCTCCATCTGTCTAGAAGAGCAAGTTCTGTACTGTCTGCTATGCAAGACAAAATTTACCGATGCAGACTCTCTAGTGACCCACGCTGCCAGCAAGCATGACATCAGCTGTGAGGATTTTCCCGATTCGGCGTCAGCGATTATACAGAGTATAGGTCAGCAGGCAGCCGGTCTTCATCGAGTATCTGTCGAGGAGCGAGTCTCTCCGGACACAATACAAACCACACCTAGACCTCCATTATTCTCCTCTGGACTACTCTCTCCTAGAATGGGATGCGAGGAGCACCCAGATGGTGGCATAGAATGCCCCAAATGCGACCTAACGCTCAGTTCTGCTCGTTCCCTTGGGGGTAGGTAACGCACATACACTCCGGTATGCTAATATATACTGCACCTCGCTATTCTGGGTATGAATACAAGATCAATAAACTAATTAATATATAGAAGTCTATACACATGGCTGATCCTAGTCCGTAGATAACATGTCACCAGTTACTACTTAAATTGTATTAGTTCTTTGCATACGCTACCATTTCTAGAGCATGCACCATCATTTTTATATCTGTTTACAGGGCATATGACGATGATGCACTCTAGGAACTCATGCAAAACCCTGAAGTGTCCCAAATGTAACTGGCACTACAAGTACCAGGAAACTCTGGAGATACACATGAAGGAGAAGCATCCAGACACTGAACAAACGTGTATCTACTGTGTGACGAAGCAGTCACATCCCAAGCTAGCTCGTGGAGAGAGCTACATGTGTGGCTATAAGCCCTATAGATGTGAAGTCTGCAATTACTCCACCACAACTAAAGGAAATCTCAGCATCCATATGCAGTCCGACAAACACATTAACAACATGCAAGAGATCCAGAGCAACGGAGGATCACTTTCCTCCCCAACGGTAGTAAAATTACCTCTTTTTCCTGGATTGGGTATTTCATGATTGATTTGGTCTCCAATAGCCAGGAAATTCAGCAATCAAGTCAACATAATGAATAAGGGGTCACTTTTGTGCCTGACACATTTTATTAGATTACTGAATGTAATTAGGAAATTAGCCGCTGCTATGGATTTATTCCCTAGCATCGTGTGGTGACATGGGCTAATTTTTACAGGCTGTGGAATCAGTAGCCTCTTCCTCCCCCACTACTCCGGCGGCATTGACCTCACCTCCAGCCTCGATCGGTGCTGTCGCTCTGGCTGGTCTGAACCGACAGAAGCCAGGCAGCAGTAAAAATACATGGCGATGTGACGTATGCAACTATGAGACAAACATCGCCAGAAATCTTCGCATACACATGACGAGGTGAGAATAGCGTCACACAAGTAATGCACAACATGTTGTGTTCGTGTTATGCCAATCAAACAGTATCATCAGGCACCTCTGCAGTGTCACTTAAATGACACCCAGCGATCCTCTTGTTTACCGCCCAGTGATATGTATTTCAGCGAGAAGCACACACATAACATGCTGATACTGCAACAGAATGTAAAGAGTATGCAGAGAAACATGCATCTCACGATGGGTAATATGGCAATGGCTCCGGGTGGCCAGCCAGACGCCGCGGCTCTTCAGCAGCTTGGCACCATGTTCCCGTTTGATCCAATGGGAATTGTTGGTCAGATGGAAGCAGTCTCTCAACAGCAGGTAAAGGCATTCACCACCTGTTGTCCTTTATCATTTTGTGCAAATTGGTGGATTAATTGTTTAACTGTTAGGGAAGAGTAGTCAACAGTAAATTAGTTGACATATAGGTAGACTAATTGCTGCATAACATTTTAATTGCTTTACGACCTATCTAGCGTGAGTTTTATATAAGGTAGGTAGGAATTATGTGAGGACCTCACGCTCACTGCCTGGGCCTAAATCCCAGCTGTCAAGCTACTTAGCTATTCCGGCATACCTACAGACTACTGTGGGTCAAACGATACATAGGTTGACCTATTGTTGAATTACAGGGAATGGATTGTGATTTATCTAAAGTTGGAGAGGAAGCTCTGACGATACAGAACAAGAGATCAAGAGACACATATGGCTGTGTCATCTGTAACACTTTCACTACCGATGATTTGAATCAACTGGACCAGCATCTTAGCATCGACAGATCCGCAACGACCAGTGCGGAACACGTCACCATCACTCCGGAGAACCACTACCTGTGTAACCTCTGCCAATATAAAACCAGTCTAAAGGCGAACTTTCAGCTCCATTGTAAGGTGGGTAGGCTCCCCCAGTCCATAGGGACCCAGTCTGAATAATGAACTAGGAACAACGAGTGTGCCATATTCTGCCATTATTTTATACTCACAGCTAGTAACTAGCTTACTGCTAATGACAAGTCACTGTTGCAGCTGACCCTCTACTGAGAGTAATTGTTTTACCATTAGTATCTGCCATCCTGTCTCTATACTGGCATGATAATGGGAGGATGCAGTGCTAATGACACCGTACTGATAGCAGCAACATTAGCTAACTGGTGCAGCTTGCTCACCAAACAACCCGGCTGTGATTTTTAGGATTCAGTCATTAAAACTCAGTCTACTTATTGGCATGACATATATAGAGACAAAGAGAGTGATGGACGTTGACCAACCGGCTGAACCCTGACAGAAAAACAGTCTGGTATATTTATGCATTGTCACTTTACCATCACTGGTAAATAGCGCATAAGGGCAGCGAAAATAGCCAGCCAGCCAAGAAAGAGAAGTTTTGTCAACCAAATCATGAACACATTTAGGGGTACACAAGACTGATTTTAGTGCAATCCTTTCAATGGAATTATGGTTGTGATTGACAATTTCAGCACTTACATCACAGTCCAGTATATTAATGACAGAATTGTCATAGGCTTTGTTCCTGAGAGCTTATAAGCCTCTTGGTATCTTATTGTGTGGTTCTCCCACACATTCAGTGACAATCCCTCATACTTAGTGCTTTATAAATAAGGGTAATCTTCTATGCAAGCAATCCCAGTCACCAGCTCGCCTCTCTATTAACTCATCCGCTGATTACTAATGAGACATGTTGGGAGGTTGATATAGGCCTGTAATTTAATCTCTTCTGTTGTAATTTACTAGGTTTAACAATTATTTGGTATTAGGATTGCTGGTGTGTGCATAACGTCTTTTCCCTAAACAGCTTCCCTCGTTAAGTGGATGTAGGCGCTATCTAGAGAGACGAAAAACTTGATCATACTAATTTGATATGCTAATTAGTCATGCCCATATCTGACATAACGATCCATCTGGTGGCCGATAAAGGTAGAAATGCCTTAGGGCAGTCATGACCAGAAATACATCATATGATATATAACTGCCCTATAATTTCAGTTCCAGCACCTAGCAAACTAAATGTAAATTACACCAGTGTTCCATAATTGTCCACGGTTGTCATAGAAACTAATTATGACATTTAACTTTGACAGGAAATGTTCATATAACAGTGGCATAACCAGAAAGGGTACACTAAACTGTAATTTTCAGCTCCAACCTGTTGGCGGAGTTAATACGACACTGCAATTAGGGACTGTATGGACCAACCAAATGCGGGTGTTATTTTCGCAGTCTTGATGGGCTCTGGTTCACAGAAATGTTGGAGGTGTTAACATATTAACGCCTATAGTAATGCGCTGATTGTATGATACCAATCTATAACGAGTGTGATCGTGATAGAGTTATCATGACCAGGGTGTGAAGCTGTCATAGAATTTTCCATCTTTTGCCTGTTGACTACCTAGTATGACATCACCATCGTCATTTTAGACTGATAAACACGTACAGAGAGTTCAGTTAGTAAACCATATACGAGAAGGAGGCAGCGAAAATGAGTGGAGGATGAGATATCTAAACATTCCCAACCCGGTGCACATTGTGTGTAATGTCTGTACCTATCAGTCCAACAATATTCATAAGGTTAGTGTGTAGAATTTATACCCTCTCTTCTGTGTGATTTCCAGCGTATATTGCCCGCAAACTTTTCTTTTGACTGTATTCATCACTCCATTCACTGAGGCTGCAAACCGGTATGACTCAGTGCCAGTCCTCAGCCTGTATGAAGGGAGAGTGTTGATGTCAAATTCGGAATGTCGCCTCCAAGAGTTCGCAGCAGCAACTCCACGCAGGAAAAAATACAGTAGTAGAAGAAACAGAAGATTGTGTGCATACTTTAGTAAACGTAAGGTTCTTGAACACACCATATCCATTTTTAAACAGCTTCTTATATGCACTTTTTGTATGAGCCCCACCATATATTGTAGTAAGTGTGCTGATTTTGAACACATGTTATTCTATTCTAAGCAAGCTATCGGTGTTGTGCATCATGCATTATGTACCGCTTGTAGTTTTCTGTAGCTTCTGGTCAAGAAGGTGTTTGGTTTAATTGTAGATGAGAATCCACGCATTGTCGCCGAGCCACATCACCGGAGCCTCGCTCTTTGTACACCTCCGAAGAATGGATGAGATCAGCACTAAATACCACTATACATGTGGTGTTTGCCATGAGAGAACCTTCACTAAGATTGCCATGGTATACTTCTAGCTCTGCCCCTATGTACTGAGCCCCACCTCCAAACCCATCATTGCTGTGATCACTTGTAAACTTGTCATGACATGGCATCTACACTCCAGTGGCTCACTGGTTGAAAACTTAAAAAGCTTCGAGGCACAGACATCCTCACTCACTGTGGTAGAGTGCTGGACTTACGACCCTGAGAACCTATATACTATACTATAATCTTCATATTCCCGTCCATGGCGCGCTCCTGTTGTATCATTCTTCAAAACAAAACCAAACCTCACTATGAGGTTAGAGTGTTGTTATTGACCCATTCGTGGTGCCCCATGCTAAGCCGAAAAACAAATATCTAACCGGCAGCTTCACCATAACAGTGAAGACATTATACAAGAAAAAAAGTCACTGGTTTATGGTAGGCTGACAAACTTATGGTGGTCATGATTAGTAGGGGATTGTGAATGAAATCACAGGGCTCTCCGAAGAGTTTCTGCCATTGATATTGTCTTTTGTTGCATAGATATGTATCCAGGGGACCTGACTCCCCACTCCTTCCGCATATATTCCAGGTGAGTCACGTTCGGAAGGCTCATGCGTCCATGATGGAGCAGATGTGCGCAGAGAAATGGGTTCAGTTTACAGTCCGGGTAGGATCGCCAGAACCATTAACCAGTAAGTCACTCACTGACTCATGAACAATCAGCGTGTAACTATAAGTCCCGGTCACAGCAGGCTATTGTTGCGAGTGTAAGCTTATCGTATATCCTAGGCCGGTAGGTCCTACCGCTCCAGCAAGCCCCAGGCTTAGTTGGTGCGTTAAATAGGATGGCCAAGTGTCAAGTGGGAAAAAGGTGAGGAGTGATGAAAGGGTTGGTGATTGAATAATGCTGGCGAACCGTCATTTCTAATGAAATCATTTCTGATGAAAGGTGAATGCCAGAGCCGTTTTATTCTACCATTACCTCATAGAGTTTGGGATTATATAAAAGAATGAGCGGTTGTAAAAACACTAGTCGTCTCTTTGAAAAGGATAATAATGAGTAGCTGGACTTCTTGAGAGTATCAAATCTCACACTCTCTACCACTGTCCAGTGTATTGACACCTAAATAATATTTTCTGATTAGCATCTCGTATTAATGGCTGTAACCCATTACTTGTATCAGATTAAGGCCACAATATAGGTCAGTGACTACCATTCTTATGTCATAGTATATCAGCGCAGTGTCAGGAGGCAACCTTCAGACATGGCTCATACTGTTTTGGCGAGACCCTAATTAAAAATGCTTTGAATTTATACAATGGGGTCCATGCTAACACCCTCAGCTTCGGAATCATTTCAGAATCATTGCGTGTCAAATGAGTTGCAACTGAACAATGTGACAGCTAATTCAAGTGGGATGTTCAAAAGTAATGCACCAATTAAAAGTATCTTCAATTGAATGAGTATTATGGGGATGGCCAACGAAGCCTGCCCTTGTTGACAGAACCCGTTTCATTAACTGAGATTAGTTACTAACACAGGACTATTACAATCAGTGTGTGACTCAGTAAGTATATTGTCAGGGGATCGCTAGGTCAGCATCTGTGCTGATTGCGAGCGCCGGCAGCACTCAATGTGACAGTAAGGATCAATATGTCTGTGACCCAAAAGAAATAGTGAAGCTAAGAGTGACTTCAATGGAGAATGAGACATGGCAATAGTCTGCCTCCGTGAAGTGTGATTACAACAATCATTCGATTCAAAGGACAACATGAAACTCCAATACTGAGGCCTTCGATTTGAAATAATTTGTGTTGCTAGCTATGTAGCCCCAATCTCGCTCTCCAGGATGCTCAGCTTTTTGTCGAGTATGTAACACGACAGTATGTTTTGCTTTATACGCGATGTGAATATTCGTTATCCTATGAAGCTGGTGGAGTTTTAATCATCACTTTGGGAGCACTAATCACCAATGCAATGAGCTGATCACAATTCCCATCTTATATAGAAGAATTAAAACTCGATGGTAGGGTGGCAGAGTGGTATTTAGCGTTTGATAAAGAGGAATATTCATTGAATCGTATAATCTAATACGTCCGACTGGTAAATAATTACTAGCGTCATTGGGAGATAGAAGTTAATAACTCTGTGCTATGTCCCCTCTCATTAACATACACTAAACTCGAATAAAATTAGCCGAGACCTGCTAGGCCCATTATCAGGGTAAACTTGGGGGTGACACACCATCTCTCTATATATAGGGGAGATAACTGCTGATGCTGCCCTTCGTGTAAACTGGGTTATTTGGCGTGTGTATTGTTTTCACCAGTCGTTGAGAGGAAATGAAAGCATAACACTGAGTCACTAAACCGAAAATTCATCAAATCTGCATAATATCCCAGACAGTGAATCCGTATTACCACCAACTGTTTCATTAAGCGGTTTTTTAATATCATAACATATGATTAGAAATGTTTAGCTGATAGCCACATCGGTAGTTGGCCACATGTCTCCAATACCTCTCAACTGGTTAATATATAGTGATTCAACCCATAATGATGTACCTTGATAGCAACAGTCTGACTTAAACAGTTAGTGTAACAGTAATGACTAGTTAGTAACTAGACATGAATCTTGTGTTTTCATTGTCATGTTATGTGTAAATCCAATATGAAAGCTGCACCTGATAAGGCCATTATTAACTGAATAATCTCAACGCAGCTGGCTTGTTGGGACCTCTCCATTAATTATAAGATGAGACATGACCTATGATTCCTATGGATAGGATTTTGCTATGAACCCTTAGGCCTGATTTGGTCAGTAGACCATATGGGGGGGGTGTTTTATACCCGTGTAGGAACAAAAGGTTAATTAGTAATGTTGTGAAGCATTACCTAACTCTGTATCTTTTGCGTGGGAAAACATTTTGCTTTAATGGGGAAACATAATTACTAAAAATTGGTCTAATCACTGTAATCGGTGTTAATAACAAAACGTGATGGACCTCTATAATATCGAAGCCAAGCAAAGTTTATCCTCTATTAAGTGTCAAACGAAAATATTAAGTTACCTAGAGACGCTGACAAAATCACCATATTCTTATCATATATTGAGGCAATTTAGGCCATTTAAGATGTGGCACACATTCCGCAGCTTCAACACGAGTTCACAAGATAATTGTAAAATGATGACTGAGTTTTTCTCCTCGTATGTAAGACTATCCTGGGCCGATTTAATTTAGTACATAGTCACTTAAGCATCCTTCCCATACTGTGTCATGTTAATTGTGTCAATGTAGTGTAATTCATGACAGACCAAGCCTGTCTAACTAATTAACAACTAAATTGGTTAAAAAATACATAACCAAATCTGCACATCTTGAATGTATTAGCTTGACTCCCTGTGGCGTCTTGTGTAAGAGACAAATGTAAAATAAGCTGCAAAAAATGCTAGCAGGATAATTGCTAGGTCAGTGCCAAGAGAAATATTGCCAATAGAGCTGTTTTTAGTTTGGTCTAATGTAAATAACACCGTAACTACTGTTAATTAGTTAGGGCCGAGGTCAATGTAAGTAGTTCCAACTGTAACACTTACAGTTACGCACTTACACAGCTGTTTAAGGTCAGCCTCGGAAAGATGGGGAGTTTTTTAATGACGCTGATACAATGGGCTGCCACTAAACCTTAGTGCTTAATGAGCATCTGTAGACTTACATTCAAGTGCTAAAAGTGGCCTGTCAGTTTACTCCACTGAAATTTAAGGGAAAGACAGGATTAGCCAATAGATTCTATGCTGTTAAATTAAGTTTGTTCGGTGTGGTGCGGTGTGGTGTTACATAAATAAGTGATTCAGACGTACAATTTGAATCTTCACCTTACTGCATGTAAATTATGTAGTCTAACCACTGAGCCACGGCTGCTCCGATTCCTAGATGTGACATCTAAACTCGTATATTTTATAGTTGCAGAAGAAGATACAGATAAGCAGGAAAAGGAATGCTCAGGTGAGTAACGTTAGAAAGAGCACAGTAGCAAGGTTATCCCTGTCGGAACTAACCGTGTGAGTTTCACAACTGACTTATGATCTGCCGGAGTGGTGAAGCTGGGGCTTAGTGGACACTGGGTAGAGCGCTGATATGAAAGTCAAGGGTCCTTGGTTTGATTCCTGTATGGACACCACATTCGCATTGTCGTGTTAAATAAATAATTTTATGGGGCATATATATATATATATATATATCTATATATATATGTATATATATATATATGGGTGGTACCATCAGGAGACCCAGCCACTTTATTTAGTTATTCACTTCACTCCCAGTACCGTAATCTATAAAAGGTAATGACTGATTGAGCAGAACAATAATTCATAGTTAGATATGCATAAAAGGCAGTAATAAATTCATAGGAGTTCCACTGAATTCGGCTCACTGGTGGTTTGATGTATAATTATGCCACCTACTCAATGATTAGGGTACACTGAAGGGCCTGACTGTATATGTACACTGCCCTCTGACAAATAATGAACAGTTAGACAGGAATAAAAATCAGATGCTATTACATAATCGAGGGAATATGTTTCATGTCTGATAACATGTATTTATTAAGCAGGTGTTCGGTTTGGGAAATCACATAATTTCCTTAATTAACGTGCTAAGGCAGTCATATTGTCAAAAGGTCTCAAAATTATCCTATCTCAGACATACCACTTGAGATGGTTGCTGTGATTTTTACGATCTGTGTGAGAACCTCGCGCCATTTCTCTTCGTCTAGGACTGGGCAGTGACATAAATTCCTTTATGTCACTGTACAGGGCCACTGCCCTCTTCCTCCCATTGCCTTAGACAAAAGATGAAAGACTGGGTATCACACCGCTTTCCTTCCACCTCCTGTAACAAAAAGGGCAGTCATTGGTTGAACCAACAAAGTAATGGGTGTCTGGTTCATCAGTCAGCGGAACAAATGATTGTCTGAGGATATTTTAATTTAGTCAGCAAACAACCCCGGATGCTATTCCATGAATTCTCTCCCAGGAAGCGGGGATGTGAATTCGTTCTACTTGTATAGAGTAAATGGTAATGGAGCGCATCTGTTTCTAGGTGAAGAGGTGAAGTGTCCTCACTGCTCTTTCACTACAGTCAGTGAAGTGATTCTGGGGACTCACATAACGAGTAAGCACGGGGAGGCAACCCTACCATGCCCGTTATGCTCCGATAGACTCCCTCAAAAAGACCTACTCGAGCAGCATCTTTTCTCCACTCATAATGTGAACAAGGCTGGAGCGGAGAGGCTGATTGCTATTATTGATACTGCCAACTGGAAGCCTAAAGAAGGTGGGTGAATGAGTAAGATGTACGGAGTTATCACCTCATACAGGAATATCTGCATGTAATGAATATACCGGTGATAACATGATAGCGCTGTGTTACAGAACCGGAGGATGCCTACAGATGCCAAACATGTATCAAAACATTCAAAGACTTTGATACTCTATCTCAGCATCAAAGTGAACAAGGTATGTTCAGATGAGTATGAGGCGGGAACAGCATTAACAAGAGAGCATAACTCTTTGACCACGGCGGTATAATAATATACTTGCCTGATATATTGTTTGTAGGTCATTTGGAAATGAGGTCTACACCCCGTGGTCCAGGCTATCTTTGTTGGAAAAAGGGATGTAATCAGTATTTTAAGACAGCACAGGCACTGCAAGTTCATTTCAGAGAAATTCATGCTAAATCTACAGATCACTCGACTTCCACCAACCAGGTGAGCAGACAACTCCAAAATACTACAGAAATGCTACACGCGGCAGTGATGCGCGGTAAACATCCAAGCTGGGCTAGAAGCCAGTAAAACAGAACTCCGAATTTAATGGATTTTGATACTAGTGGTTACTGACTCAGATTATTGTTGTAAAAATGATGATGACATTATTAACAGACCACCAATGACATCGTTCACAAGTGATGATGTCACTAGTGATGTATGCAGGCCATTGACTAGTTTGAGACAGTTCTATGGCAGTGTCTAAGTTTTGTCATTCACATGGGAGACAGACTATTGACCCTTACCATCACTGACCCTTATGAGGCCTGATAATGGCTGATAGATAAAAACCTCTCAGCTAATCCATATTAATAGGCTTGGTACCTCTTCTAATATAGCATAGTTTGGCATAACTTCACATTGTCACTCCAACTTTATCTGGACATCAAACGCTTAGTGAGTCATTTTTGTGTGGGGTGGGGTTTATTAGGAAGCCCTGACTGGACCAAAACGGAATGATGGCCCAGTGGACACTGGTGTAACGATAATCCGACGAATAAGGAGATAGTTCTTCCCCTTAAACCATTTTCACTGAAGGGTGTGAATGATTTGGTCCATCACACGTTCGAAATCAAAGCAGAACTAGCAATGATGTTGTGTGCTCTCGAAATCAGCATTAAGGGAAGCCATTTTGTGAAAGAATCCATGCATAATATTGGATCTGAAATCCCAGCGGGGCCACTGTTATGCACAGTATATGGGGTTTTGTGGCCGATTGCTTCAGTAGTAACACTTTTTAGTGAGCAAAAAGACCATTATCTATATTTGATGTAAATCAGTGACACAAGTTTAGACAACCTGTTGGTGATGGACAGTTAGTTTTCTGTTGCTATTCATGTTTCTGCCAGCATGGATTCCTCATCGCCTGGTCTCTGGTTTGATTCCTAACTCGGGCATCATTTTGTTTTTCACCCCAATCAGACTAAGATTGCAATGTTGAAAAGTAGAGGTCAACACATAGAGTTGACTTTTCTATGGGGAACAGAGGTGTAAGTAAAAAGTCCCCTAATGACACACCCTGGAAAGCCGAGTGAGTGA
>Ga0224501_10002068_pt1 | contig 15680 bp, 18 predicted proteins | sample SF_Oct11_sed_USG_4_FD_169105 | JGI IMG/M metagenome (GOLD analysis project Ga0224501, IMG submission 169105) | Sediment microbial communities from San Francisco Bay, California, United States - SF_Oct11_sed_USGS_8_1 | ecosystem: Environmental > Aquatic > Marine > Sediment | place: USA... | reverse complement strand
CCTCCTAACAGGACTATTTTCAGCTGTGACCGGCCCGTCCCACCAGCCCAGCCAGGCCTACACGAATTACGTCAATCGGTGCCTGCAAGAGAAAGGATACGAAGTGACCGGGTGGCAGTGAGGGGGAATGGTTGCGTGTGGGAGAAGTTCCTGTGCTCACGCATCGCGCACGCAAGATACCATTTGAATGAAATTTGGGTCTGTGCTCGATGCATGTGCGCAGTGGGAACCCCTCCCACACGCAACCTGAAAAGGTGAAGCAGAGAAAAGGATCGTTGGCTGGTAATGATTGGTCATGCGCGCAAAGGAAACATCCTCGATGCCCAATCTGAGTGGTGAGGAGTGTAAGAAGGAATGTGCGCAATTCAAAAATCCTCGACATTTACTCCAAAGGGTGAGAAGTGAAGCACATACAAGAAAGCATCCTTAGGAGACTTTCGTGGCCACTCACTCATGGCAGCGGCTGATTGGAATCGTACTGCTGTTGTCTGTCGTATCCTGCTCGGGGCCCCAGCCGATTTTGCGGTCGAATAAGCACCTTCACCTGCATGGCAAGCAGGTCGCTCAACAAGAGATTAAATCCTGCCGGAAAAAAGTTGAAGGCACCGGGTTGCGTCCAGGGGTTCACCAAAGTGCCAACGTGGGGTCCGGCGCCGTGCTCGGCCTGTTGCTTGGCGGTGCCATGGGCGCGTCGGCCGGGGTGGTCGGGGGCTTGCCGGGTATGACGATCGGGGCTGCTGCCGGCAGTGGATTAGGACTGGTCATTGGCGTACTCGGAGGCACGTTCAAGCCGCTGGAACCGGACCCGCCGTATGCCGATGCCGTGACAAGTTGCCTTAAGGAAAAGGGCTATGAAGTTAGTGGGTGGGAGTAGGTGTGTCGGTTGGCGAATCTTCCTCTTCTGCCGTGTACACAGCCTCATCTGATTCGGCGCTTTTGCGTGATTTGCTCCAACACCTCTTGGAATCCTTGCTGAGCTTGTCGCTCGAAGTCCCGTGGCTGCAGTTTATCCACCAGATGTTCCAGCATGTTTGACGTGTTGCGCGCGAACTCGCCGATCAACTTAAACTTCCGAAAGAACTCAGTTCCGACCGCCGCGACGTTGCTCTCGACAAGCGGCTTAAGCTTCGCCTCCTGGTCGGTCCAGTGAATCGCCCGTTGCAGCCGGTCGGGCAGGCTGTCGATTCTCGAATCGGACAGGATCATTGGAACCACCTTCCTCAGGAAGCGATCCGGCTTATCCGCGCAGTTCCGATAGATACGGAAGAGTTCGTACATACAGTACTCTGACCGCAGATACTTGTCGCTGACGACGACGAGCACGAAGTCGCCTTCGGCCAATCGATCCATGAACTCGCTGATGAGATCGCCCGGCCGCATGTCATCGCGATCGCGGCGGACCTGAATGCCCTGTTGACCGAGCACGGCGCAGAGATCATCCACTACCTTGGTCCGTAGTTGGCCGGCGGGTGTGTCATCGCCCCAGGCGTAAGAAACGAAAACCTGAGGCTCGCGCGACGGAAATAGCGACGCAGGCAGCTTATCGAATGATGGATCTTGGACGACTCGCCCGGTTGTAGTTTTCCCAGCAGGATCTTGGGAAGATCGCTCGGCTAAGGTGCTGAGTGTATGCCCAGCACCCGGTTGCATTTCGGTCGTTTCCTGAATTCGGAGCTCCTTGTCGAAGTCATCTACCGCAGGTTTCAACTCGGGATAGCCAAACAACCGGTTACGCTGTTCAATCCGGGCGCGCAACCAACGGACCAGGTCCTGGTGCTGCCGGCCTTGCACGGTGAGGGTGATCCGCCCGCGGCGCTCATCGAGCATCTGCTGTTCAAGCAGGGCACGGCAGCCTGTCGATTCCGCATAGAGCCAGACGCCGTATTTCCAATAGACGCCGGCTTCCTTGGACCGCGCTCCAATGTCGCAGAGCAGTGCGCGCATGAGGCCTTGATGCAGGAACGGATAGCCGTATTCGAGTTTCTGGCTCGATTCGCTGTCGTCCCATCGCCCGGCCAGCTGATCAGCCACAGCCGCTTTCTCAGGAAGCAGATCCGGTGCAAGGTATTCGGTGTCGAGCCCCATCGTCGGATCCGCTTGACGATGGACGAATGCGATTCCACACGATTCCATGAGGCTCAAAAAGAGCCGTTGCTCTGATTCGGAATAGTCGCGCCACACCGTCAACGCGAGGAGTTCACGCGTGAACCGCCCGCGCTGGCTCAGAATGAGCGGATAGGCCATCTGGCGCTCGAAGACGGCGTAGACGGCATCCAGCGCCCAGGATTGGTCCAGGATGATCCGCCCGTCGAACAGATGGGGCTGGTAGAACACCATACCGAGATTGTGTAAATACGTAAGCAAACTGTCCGGCGACCGCACTCCGCGGGTCTGTTCGCAGAGACTGCGGAATTCCTCCTGGGAGAGCGTCCGGTAACGTCGCTCGCTTGTCGGGCGTCCTTGATCCTCGTTCCGCCAGGTCTCCAGTTGTCGGATCACCTTGGCCCGTCCGATCCCGATCGTGACGATCCCGTCCCGCTCGCGCAGATATTGGATGGCGTCCCCCAGTGCCTCTTCCAGCGCCCCATGACCCCGCTTGTGCTTCGCGCTGTACCAGCAGGGCTTGAGCGAGGGAAACGAGAGCGCGGCATCATCCGCCGGCAGGCGGCGGACTTCCTGGTCCGGCCGGTCGCAGCGTGTCTGCACGACAAGGACCGGACAATCTTTCCGACCGAGCGTCCGCACATAGTCCAGCCAGTAGGGCAACGGATAGTTCCGGAACAGAGTGCCATCGGCCGATTGTTCACCGGTGGTTTCGAACTCCGGATGCCACACGATCAGGAAAATCGCACTGGTCTTCATGAACAGGGTATGGGCGCCGTGATAGATATCCTGCCCGCCGAAGTCCCAGATGTTGAGCACCGCCCCATCCGTTGACCCGGCCCAAGGCTCCGCGGTCACGGTGATGCCGTGCGTGGAGGCCACCGTCTCGTCGTAGGGCAGGCCCCGCAGCCGCCGACAGATCTGCGTCTTGCCGACTCGGCCGTTCCCCAGCACGACGAGCTTGGCCTCACGCACCTCTTCACTCCCACTTTCCACATCGAGCAAGTGGGCGCGGAAGTCTTCAAGACAGCTGGAAAGCAGGTCGGTGGACAGTACCTCTGCCGGTATCCCGGGAATGGTGACCTCGTGAAGGGATAGTTCACGAAGGTTGTGAGAGAAAAGCAACTGCCGTGGGAAGTCGTCGAGCCGACAGCCGTTCAGGGTGAGCTCCTCCAAGCGCATGAGGCCTATAAGCGGCCGGAGCTCACTGACCTGCGTGTACGAGCAGTACAAGGTTTGTAAGGCCGTGAGGGCCTGGAGTGGGCTGAGGTCGCTGACTTGAGTTCTCGCGCAGTTCAACGACTGTAAGGCGGTGAGGGCTTGGAGCGGGCTGAGGTCGGTGACCTGGGTGCTCGCGCAGTACAACGTTTGTAAGGCGGTGAGGGCTTGGAGCGGACTGAGATCGGTGACCTGGGTGCTCGCGCAGTACAACGTTTGTAAGGCGGTGAGGGCTTGGAGCGGGCTGAGGTCGCGGACCTGCGTGTGCGCGCAGTACAACGTTTGTAAGGCCGTGAGGGCCTGGAGTGGGCTGAGGTCGCTGACCTGCGTGTGCGCGCAGTACAACGTTTGTAAGGCCGTGAGGGCCTGGAGTGGGCTGAGGTCGCTGACTTGAGTTCTCGTGCAGTTCAACGACTGCAAGGCGGTGAGGGCTTGGAGTGGCCGGAGATCGGTGACCTGGGTGCTCGCGCAGTCCAACGACTGTAGGGCGGTGAGGGCTTGGAGCGGGCGGAGATCTGTGACCTGCGTTTCCGCGCAGTCCAACGACTGTAAGGCGGTGAGGGCTTGGAGCGGGCGGAGATCTGTGACCTGCGTTTCCGAGCAGTCCAACGCCTGTAAGGCGGTGAGGGCCTGGAGGGGACTGAGATCAGTGACTGGGCTGCCATTTATCGATAGCATGCGCAGATTACCCAATGCGCCGATGGCATGCGGCAATGTCTGTAGGATGTTGGCATTGCCCTTGCGGCCATTGCTGGATATGTGAAATTCCCCGCTCTCGTCTAGATACCAGCGGGCGAAATTTAGCCCTCGCAAATGGGTGAGTTCGAACAACTCGACCGGGACTTCTGTGAGCTCCAGGTTGCCGAGATCGAGGAAGCCGGTCTTCTTCTCGCGCTCCTCGGCGATCAGCCGCCGAGTGATGGCCATGCCGTCCATATCTATCACTTTCTCGGGGGAAGTTTTCGCAGAGCCTACGTATCGACTCTAGGCGGGAAGGTATCGCTGGGTCGGCAAGACTGTCAATGGTGGAAGGCTCAAGGCTGGAGCAGAACTAGGGCCGCGCGAAATCGATGTAACGGATGGTTGCTTCCACCGAAAGGCTAGATGTGCCTGAGTTGATGGGTCTGTTGATCAGCACCAACAGATTGATGTGTTGGCCGACCTTCAACATGGGTGCTTTGAGTCGGCTTCGATTCCATCCGCAGGCTCCCTGATCGATCACCTCGATCTGTCCACTGTCATCTCTTAACGTGAGGGTGGTCCGTTCGTGGGGTAGGACACAGGTGAGCCGAGTGTTCACGACTTCTGTCTGAATGGCCGTGACACTTCCAGCCAGTCTGATTTCTCTCATGTGATACTGATCTGGATGGGCTAAGACTTTCTCGATGGGAATTCGTTCGTACGAAGTGAGGGGGATTCTCTGGGGCCCTACTCGAGACGAGTAAGGAAAGTCGTCAAAAGCGATTCCAGATTGGTAGGTCATCACCCACGCGACGAGGGTCATGAAAATCGAGCGACGAATGTGGACGCCAGGATGAGTCATGATGCCTCTCATAGAAAAGGTATCATAGCTCCCGCATATCGGAGCCGACCATTCGGCACGGTGCCGTTCATTCGACAGTAGAGAAAGCTCTTCCATCTCATGAATCAGTGGAACAAACTCAGAAAACTCCATCTCTTACGGCAGGATCCGGCGTTCTTGCTGGGCTAGGATTGCCTGGAATACAAGTTGCCTGTGTAAGATTCGGTGAGGGTAGCTGAACGGACTGTTGGCTTGCTGGATTGAAAGATTAAGTAAAGAAAGGAGGGCCTCTCATGTTTGTCGTGGTTGGTGCGACGGGGAATACAGGATCTGCGGTCGTGGAGACCTTGTTGGGTAGCAAGCAACCGGTGCGGGTCGTTGTGCGCTCGGCCGACAAGGGAGCGAGCTGGAAAGCCAAGGGGGCGGAGGTTGCCGTGGCGTCCCTTGATGATGTGCAGGCGCTAGCCAAGGCGTTCGATGGCGCGAAGGGGGTCTATTTGCTCGTGCCGCCGAACTATGGAGCGACCGCGTGGTTGTCGGAGCAGCAGGCTCGCATGGACAAAGCCGCAGAGGCAGTGAAGAAGAGCGGCGTCAGCCATGTGGTGTTTCTCTCGTCCGTCGGCGGCCAACTGCCCGGCGGCACCGGCCCGATTCGCGCCGTGCATTACGGCGAAGGGAAACTGGCGGGAGCGGTCAAACATCTCACGATCCTTCGTCCGCCGTACTTTATGGAGAATTGGGCGCCGGTCATCGGAGCCGCGAAGGCTCAGGGGGGCTTACCGACCTTTATTGCCCCGCAGGCGAAGATTCCCATGATTGCCACGAAGGATATCGGTCGAATCGGTGCGGAGCAGCTGATGGCGGGTGGACGTGGCCAACAGATCGTCGAAATGGCAGGCCCGGAAGAGTACAGCCCCAATGATGCGGCTGCCGCGCTGAGTCAGCTGTTGGGGAAGACTGTGACTGCGCAGCTTGCGCCGCTGAGTGCGGTGGTGCCGACCTTCAAGTCGTTTGGATTCTCGGATGAGGCCGCGGCGCTCTTTGAGGAAATGTATGCTGGATTCGCGAAGGGTGCGATCGGGTATGAGCACCCAGCTCAGCTGGTGCGTGGCCGCGTTACGTTGACCGACGCCTTCAAGGCGATGGTATAAGGAGGTCACTATGGAGACGGACGTCATCACTGCCAAAGGAGTCATCGGGGTGTATCAGCCCGGTTCTACCCATATGGTTGGAGATGGGTTCCCTGTGCGGAATCTGTTTCCGAGCAACGACCTCGATCGAGAAGTCAGCCCGTTTCTCATGCTGGACTATGCCGGGCCACAGTATTTTGAGCCGACCGATCATCCCCGTGGAGTCGGTGAACATCCGCATCGTGGTTTTGAAACCGTGACGATTGTCTATGAGGGTGTGGTGGCTCATCGGGACTCAGCCGGCAATGCCGGCGTAATCGGGCCGGGTGATGTGCAATGGATGACGGCGGCGTCCGGGGTCGTGCATGAAGAGCTGCACGAGGCAAACTGGGCGAAGAAGGGTGGCACGTTGCACGCGATTCAATTGTGGGTGAATCTGCCGCAGGCTCAGAAGATGTCGGCGCCCAGATATCAGACGATCCTCGATGCCGAGATCCCGGCGATCGCGCTCAACGGCGGAGGAAGATTGCGTGTGATTACCGGATCTTTTCAGGGGCACAAGGGACCGGCATACACCGTGACCCCCATTCAGCTCTACGATGTCGAATTGAAACGCGGGGCGCGCGCCGACCTCACGTTTTCTCAGGGGCACACGGTGTCGGTCTTTGTCCTCCAAGGGCGAGTGGTGGTGAACAGGGCGCACTCAGCAGGAGAGGCACACTTGATTGTCTGTCAGCGTGAGGGAACGCAGGTGAGCATCGAAGCGGACGAAGACAGCCGGCTCTTGGTCATGAGTGGTGAGCCGATTGAGGAGCCGATTGCGCGGTACGGTCCGTTCGTCATGAATACCAAAGCCGAACTCGTACAGGCCGTGAACGATTATCAAGCGGGCAAGATGGGCCACCTGTCATGAACGAGCGAGCGCTGACGGTTGACGTTTACTCGGATGTGATCTGCCCCTGGTGCTATGTGGGGAAGCGACGGCTGGAACGAGCCTTACAGCAAGTCGGCGCAACAGTGAAGACGCGTGTCGTGTGGAAGCCGTTCCAATTGAATCCGACGATGCCGCAACAAGGGATGGATCGCCGACAGTACCTTGACGCGAAGTTCGGCGGTCCTGAAGCGGCTCAATCGATCTATGATCAGGTTGCGGCAGCAGGAGCTGCCGAACGCATCCCGTTCGCGTTCGATCGGATTGCCCGAACACCCAACACATTTAGCGCGCATCGCCTCATCTGGCTGGCAGGGCGTCAGGGGAAGCAAGACGCACTGGTCGAGGCGCTGTTTCATCGCTATTTTGTCGAGGGTGGAGATATTGGGAGTATCGAGACGTTGTCTCTAGCCGCGGCTCAGGCGGGGCTTGATCGTGCAGCGGTCGAAACATTTCTGGCTGGTGATGAAGGTGTCGAAACGGTGAAGGCGGAGGAAGTCGCGGGCCATCGGTTGGGCATTCGAGGCGTGCCCTATTTTGTCATCAATGGAGCCCATGCGCTGTCCGGGGCGCAACCTCCTGAACAGTTCTTGGCTGTCTTCAGGCAGATCAACGCGGGCTCGGTGGTGGGAAAGGCAGGTGGGTAATGGCCGTTCAAGTCTATGGCTGTAACCACGTCGTCATTGAAGTTACCGATGCGAAGAAAGCGGTGACGTTCTATCAGGACGTATTCGGGTTGAAGATGCTGCGAGGCGGAGAAGGCGCAGCCTGGTGCAAACTGGGCCAACATCAGTTCATGGCCATTTTTGAAGTCGAGACCTTGCAGCCGGATCGGGTCAAACATTTCGGGCTCATGGTCCGTGATGCGGAGCAAATCAAAGAGGTTCGCCGCAAGCTGACGACCAAGTACAAGTTGAAGCTCCATCCAGATTTCCGCTGCGACTTTCGCGATCCATGGGGGAATCGCATCCAGGTCGGGGACCTCAGCGATGAGTCGTTGGTGTGGCTCCTTCCCTATCAAGAAGTGCAGAAGGCTGGGATAACATTTGCCGGTAAACCTCGAAAGGAGACACGATCATGAGTGCGACGAATCTGCAACAGCGGTTGAACGATCTGTTCGGCTACATCCGTCAAGGCAAGATCATCGAGGCGATGACCGAGTTCTATGACAAGGACGCCAAGATGCAGGAGAACGCCAATCCTCCCACCATCGGTCAGGCCGCCAACATCGAGCGGGAAAAACAGTTCATGAGCGGCGTCAAAGAGTGGAAGGGATTCAATGTGACGGCCTCGGCTGTGGGTGACAACGTGACATTCTACGAATGCAGCCTGGACTTTATCGCCACCAGCGGACAGGCGGTGCATATGGAACAGGTAGTGGTATCGAGATGGAACAACGGCAAGATCGTCCATGAGCGGTTCTACTACGATTCGGGGGCGACGAAGTAGGATGCGCGACTGCTCGCAGCAGTAATCGGTGAACGGGGCAGAGGTTCGTCTAAGCGTCCACGGGAGTGTGTGATGCCGGATGCGCAATGGGTTGATATCGGAGACGTTGAGGACCTAATGGTCAAGTCATTGCAAGAAGTGACTGTCGGCAAGACGACTATCGCCTTGACGTTTAAGGACGGCTCGTTTGCCGCGATATCCGGGTTCTGCAATCACGTCGGTGGTCCGTTGGGCAAAGGCCGACTCGACGGCGACTATATCGTCTGTCCATGGCACTATTGGAAGTTCCATCATCGAACCGGCCATGGAGAATCTGGATATGAGCAAGACCAGGTTCCGACCTATATGACAAAAGTGGAGAACGGACGGGTGTACGTCGATCTTTCGTCTGTCACGAAGCGCAGGAAGCAGGCGCACAAGCCACACCCCCTTGCTCGTCCGGTGGTCCGCCAGGCAGGATCGATTCGGGTTGTGGGGATCTCCACCACAGCAATGACGCTTGACCATCCGCGCTTCAGCGGATCGGATGCATTGCTCGAAGCAGCGTTGGAATATGCGAAGAGCAAGTTGCAACTTGAGACTCAATGCATCAAGTTGCGGGAGCTGAACTTTCGTCCTTGCGAAGGGTTCTATTCGAAGTCCGCGCAAGCCTGCACCTGGCCCTGTTCCATCACCCAAATGGATCCCACGGATCAGCTCGATCGCGTGTACGAAGCAATCGTGCATTGGGCCGATGTGATCCTGATTGCCACACCGATTCGATGGGGCAATGCCAGCAGCCTGTACTACAAGATGGTTGAGCGGATGAACTGCATCCAGAATCAGGAGACCATCGCAAACAAACATTTGCTCAAGAATAAAGTGGCGGCGTTCATCATCATGGGCGGACAGGACAATGTACAGGGGGTGGCAGGCCAGCTCATGACGTTTTTTTCAGAAGTCGGCTGCCAGTTCCCGCAGTTCCCTTTTATTGCGCACTCGAGAGGCTGGAGTGCGGAGGACATGGAACGGAACGTTGTTGAGGTTCAGAACAGCCGGGAGCTGCGCGAAGGAGCACAGGAACTCGTTGCGCGCGCCGCGGATATGGCAAAGTTGATGGTCTGCGGGAAGTTGCCGGAGCACCCGCTTACTCGGGGCGGACGCAAAGCGCATCAGCTCGATAGCGAGCCGACCGGATAACGAGGAAGTACCGCCATGCCGGAGCCAAAGAGTCGAGACGTCTCTCTAGACAATCTTTTCCCTGCTCTGCTTCGTCTGCACAAAGCCCTGTTGGACGACGAACGGGTATCCTATGAGCGTGTGCACGGACGTATTCCCTCCAATGGAGCGTTTTTGCAACTCGCGTTGAACGATGCCTGGTTCGCCTGGTTGCGTCCGCTTTCTCAATTAATCGCCAACCTTGATGAACTCAGCGAATCGAATGACCCCGCACTTGGCGCTGGAATCCCCGCTCTGCTGGCCTCTGTGCAGACGCTCCTGATACCAACGGAAGAGGGTGATGGATTCGGTCGGCAATATTACGATGCGCTGCAGCGTAACCCCGATGTCGTGCTTGCGCATGCCGGCATCAGAACCGCACTCATGCAGCCTCTTCCTAACAAGAGGGAAGTCAGATGAGAGCCCATTACCTGGGCCACATTGTATTCTATGTGAAGGATCTGGAACGATCGCTCGGCTTCTACCGAGACCTACTAGGGTTCAAAGAAGTCGGGCGTATCTTCGACGGGGCTGCCGCTGCTCTGACATCAGGCCGGACGCATCATGAATTGCTGTTGATTCAGGTTGGTGATGCGCCAGGTCCTTCTTCTGGAAGGCGTCGAGGTCTTTATCATATCGGCATCAAAGTCGGTGACAGCCTCGATGAGCTGCGCCAGGCTAAATATGAGTTGGAACAAGCGGGGATACCGATCGATGGCCTGAGCGACCACACCGTGAGTCAAAGCCTGTATCTGAAAGATCCCGACGGGAACGAAATCGAGCTCTATGTCGATGCAGATGAATCTATTTGGAAGAACAATCCGTCAGCAGTTGTGGCGCCCATCAAACCGCTACAGTTGTGATACCATTTATGGAAAAAGGAAAGAGCACAAGACTGATGCTCATTCAGTGTTGCCCTTTATGTGGAAGAAAGCGGCCTGCAGAGCGCGAACCTGGACGACTGATGATTAACTCGATACCAACGGATCGGATCAGGGGCTGGGCAGTATAGGAATCGATCTCTTGATGTCGGATATCAATAACATTCAAAGAGGTGCGCAATGAGTCGTGTGATTGTGGTGTCGGTGCTGACCGGCCTTTTGTCATTGGGAGCTGGTCTGGTCGGTTGGGCAGCATATGAAGATGGCAGCCAGCTCACGATCGTGAGCCCGGCGCAAGGCGCAGTGATCAAAGGGGACTCTGTCCAAGTACGGTACAAGTTGTCGAAGGGTACGGAAGCCACGCACATCCATTGTTATGTGGATGGAGAATATCAAAAAGGGTTTAAAGGCGTGGTTAAGGGGCTCACGCGTGGATCGCATGAGATCAAGCTTGTGGCGGCAAGCCATGATCATAACGCGCTGAATGTTGAAGCAATAGTCACAATTGAGGTGGACTGATGTAAACGAGGTAGCGTCTCTTGTGATGGAAGAAATCTTGTATGGCACACGGCTCGGTTGTCCATTCAGAACATGGAGGGACTCGCAGTTCTGTGCTGTTCACCGTACAGTCAATACTGTTCTACATGGTCTAAGATTCTCTCCTTCGGAACCCAGAACCAGGCCAAGGCATGCCGGATCAATGTCGCCGATGCCTCGACTTCAGGTTGAATGACCTCGGTTGCCCCGACGGCATCGAGTCGTTCCGCTTCCGCTACTCCATGCCCCCGGGCTAAAATCGGAATCTTTGGATTGAGGTCGCGGATGCGACCCACCGTCAGTGCAGCGGGCTCAATTTCAGGCAATGCCACGATGATCAGAGGCGTGTTATCAGCCCGAGCCTTCATAAGCAATTCGCGGTGGGAGGCATCGCCATGGAGGCAGGTAGTGTGTCGGACTTGTAACCGGCGAATGATGTCCGGATGTCGGTCGATGACCACATAGGAAAGACCGAACGCGTCCAACGCTCTCCCGAGCGAGCTGCCGACTCGTCCAAATCAAGAGTTTCCCGGCCACCATCAAGCCAATTATTGTGGCAAGCAGAGAAAGGTTATCGACGATGACCCGCGGGTCGATCAGAACGTTGATGGTCACAAAAAAGAGCGCGACGAAGGCATCACGCAACGAGAGCAGCCGGGCCAAGGTTTCGTGCCCATAATCGGACGCGCTGATAATGAGGCCAGCCAGGAAGGTCCCCAAGGCAAGGGAGAGTCCGACCATCTGTGTCACAGCAGCAGTTCCAAGGCTAATGGCCGGTGTGACGAGCAGGAAGAGTTCTTGGTTCTGGGTCCTGGCGACCTACGTCATGATCGGTGGAATCACTTTAGCGCCCAAGTATCCCAGTGGCACAAGAAGCAGCAGTGCCTTCACATCAGGTCGTGCAAAATTCTATGGCGAAAGCATATACTCAGCCGCGTGAATTCATCTCAATCATCCGGAGGGAGGAATGCTCATGGGACAACCACGCATTTCAGCCAAGGAACCGTCGGTGCTGACTTTGGAGGCAGGAACGTACTACTGGTGCACCTGTGGGCGCTCAAGGGACCAACCGTTTTGTGATGGCTCTCACCAGGGAACCGAGTTTGAACCGGTGGAGCTTACGCTGGAAGAGACGAAGGAAGTCGCCTTGTGCCAGTGTAAGCACACAAAGACCCCACCGGTCTGCGACGGGACGCACCAGACGCTTTGACGGGGGGAGTTCTTTCCCTCGCAAGTTAGCCAAGCTGGCCTCTTGAGCCTTCGTGAGTCGATGGGTCATACTTGGTCTATGGGACAGTCATCCATATCTCCCTGCGAGACTTTGGCGGAACGCTATCAGGCTCTGTTGGAAGTGGCTCAGGCCATCTCCTCGCATCGAGATTTGGACACGCTCTTTCGCGAGCTCGCGCAACGCCTTCCTCGCGTCGTGCAAGTTAACTTCGTCGCGCTCTCCTTGCACGATCGAGACAAGAACACCATGCGATTGCATACGATTCAAGCGAATGTACCGGCCGATCTTGTCGGAGGTCATGAGGCGCCTCTGGCGGAGAGCCCTGCCGGGTTGGTTTGGCAAACCCAGCGGCCTCTGCTGGTTTCGGATCTTGCCGATGAGGTTCGATGGCCGAACGTCACGGAATGTATGAAGGAGGACGGCGCCAGTTCGTTTGGTTTCGTGCCGTTGACCACAGCGGCACGCCGGTTGGGTGCTATGGGGTTCCTAAGTCTGGAGAAGCAAGCGTATAGCGAAACGGACTTGGAATTTCTTCAACAAGTGGCCAATCAGGTGGCTGTTGCGGTCGAAAATGCGCTGGCATTTCAGGAGATCGCCGAGCTTAAGGATAAACTTGCGAAAGAAAAGCTCTATCTCGAAGAAGAGATACGAACTGAGCACGGGTTTGAAGACATCATCGGCGAGAGTAGTCCTTTGAGGACCGTGCTGAAGCAAGTCGAAGTGGTGGCTCCGACTGATTCGACCGTCTTGATTCAAGGGGAAACGGGGACGGGCAAGGAACTCATCGCCCGCGCGATCCATCGATTGAGTACCCGAGGGGAACGGACGTTCGTCAAACTGAACTGCGCGGCCATTCCGACCGGATTATTGGAGAGCGAGCTCTTCGGACATGAACGAGGCGCCTTCACCGGGGCGATTTCGCAGAAAGCCGGACGATTTGAGTTGGCCGATAAGGGCACCATCTTTCTTGATGAAGTCGGCGAAATCCCGCTCGAACTGCAATCGAAGTTACTTCGTGTGTTGCAAGAGCAGGAATTCGAACGGCTGGGCAGTACCAAGACCATTCGGGTCAACGTGCGCTTGATCGCTGCGACCAATCAAGACCTCAAGAGCTTGGTAGAGACCAAGCAGTTTCGGAGTGATTTGTACTATCGGCTGAATGTCTTTCCTGTTACCTTGCCGCCTTTGCGTGAACGACCAGAAGACATTCCAATCCTTGTTCGCTATTTCACCCAGCATTATGCCGTCCGCATGAAGAAGAACATTCAAGCCGTGCCTGCCAAGACCCTTGAAGTGCTCTCTCGCTATGCCTGGCCGGGCAACATTCGGGAACTGGAGAATCTCATGGAACGGTCTGTGATATTGACACAAGGGACAGACTTACAGGTGCCGATCAGCGAACTCCAGACTGCGACGCTTCTGACGAGTTCCACAACAACCACATTGGAAGACGTAGAGTGTGGGCAAATTCTTCGTGTTCTGCACGAAACCAAGTGGGTTATCGGAGGACCAGGTGGGGCTGCGGCTCGGCTGGGGCTCAAGCGAACGACCCTCCAATCCAAAATGCAAAAGCTTGGCATTACTCGCCCTCTGGATTAACGATCTTCATCGTCACGTGATAACTGACTCCAAATGATGTGCTGAGCGCTGCAATCGGAAATTCTTCCGGTTCAGTGACTCGATATCTGTTGTGTCACCGCCCTTTGTCTGGAACGCCCTGTCCCATGACCTCAGCATGTGCCGACCTTTCGGCGCTCTGCCGGGTGTTCGGCAGATGATGCCGATTCTGTTCAGCCTCCCGCTCCAGTGAACGTGACTTTTCATCGATCAATTCAAGGAGTTTCATGACCTAGGCTCGCTCAATCTTTGCTGGAACATAAGTTGCCAATACTAAGAACAGAGCCTTCAAAAAGGGAGGTCCATCATGGTTGGAATCGCAGAGTTACCCGAGGAAAAGCTGAAGGGCGCTGAAATGAGGGCGAGGTAAAGCTTTGCATTTCGCGAAATTTAGAAGGGAGGCCGAATGACATCAACGAATCGTTATCTGACGTCTTGGGAAGGTTTTTGGAGTACCACGACCGGAACACCCGGCGAAATTTTTTGGGACGCCGATCCTGCGTATGCGGCCCAACAGGATCTCGCGCTGTTTCACAGCTATGCCGATCCGCAGCTTCCGTTGATCGATTTGGGCTGTGGTAACGGAACGCAAACACGTTTTCTCTCGGATCACTTTGCGAGGGTCATCGGCACCGAGATTGCGCCCGCTGCCATTGAGATTGCCCGGAAGAACAATGCAGCCCCCAATGTTTCCTATCGGGTGCTTGATGTCCTGAACTTGCATGATGCAGGCGCTCTTCACGAAGAAATAGGCGATGCGAATGTGTACATGCGGGGGGTACTGCATCAATTGTCGCCTACGGATCAAGTGACGGCGGTTCAGTCCATCGAACGGTTACTGGGGAAGAAGGGTGTTCTCTATATGATCGAGCTCTCTTCCGCGGCAGAACCTTTCTTTGAACGACTCATTCAGCAGCATGGGCCGCCTCCCGGCCTTGCGCGAGTCTTTCAGCATCAGATTACACCAGGGTTGTTACATGAAAATAAAATGGAATCATTGTTCCCATCGGATCGCCTTACCCGTCTTGGTACCGGCGCGAGCCATATTCGGACTGTCCACATGCTCCCGACGGGTGAAGTGGTGAAGGTGCCGGCCTTCTATGCCATTTTTCGACTATGTTGAAGATTACTGAGCAACGGGGTTCAGAGCCAGACTCCATGTCGCTCATCCTCGAGGGACGACTAGCTGGTCCATGGGTTGAGGAGTTAAGCGGGTATTGGCGTAAACTATCCACGAATCAACAGCAGTGTACGATAATCGATTTGACCGTTGTGACGTTCATCGATGCTGAGGGCAAAGCCTTGTTGGCTCGTTTATGGCGAGAAGGTGCGGAGCTGAAAGCCTCGGGATGTTTGACTCGGTGTATTGTCGAGGGGATCACTGGAGCCGGGCGCGTCGATCGATCGTGTCGACATCGTGAGAATGTTGCTGCGAAAACGGCGCGCGATGAAATGTGAAGCGAAGCTACCAAGCATCCATGCACCCGTACAAGGCCGAGAAGTCTTGTCTGGCTTGGGCTTGCCGTTATCTTCTGTGCCTAGGTAGAATAGATCGTTTGTCTGTAAGGAAACCTGATAAGAATTACAAAGTAAGGATAGATGCCATGCTGATGGATCGTCGGTTGGCGCAACATATTTCGGCAGGGCTTCTTCTCGCATCCCTGATCTTCTGGACTGGGTGTAAGCAAGAGGCCGGTTCGATGCCTGCGCAGGAAGTGCCGCAGGTTGAGGTCGTGACCGTACAGACACAGACGGTTCCCGATGAGCCGGAATTTATCGGTCAAGCCGAAGCGTCCCGCCCAGTGGAAATCCGCTCGCAGGTGACTGGCCTTTTGAAGGCGGTTCTCTATCCCGAAGGTCGCGA
>Ga0224501_10002066_pt1 | contig 15681 bp, 19 predicted proteins | sample SF_Oct11_sed_USG_4_FD_169105 | JGI IMG/M metagenome (GOLD analysis project Ga0224501, IMG submission 169105) | Sediment microbial communities from San Francisco Bay, California, United States - SF_Oct11_sed_USGS_8_1 | ecosystem: Environmental > Aquatic > Marine > Sediment | place: USA... | reverse complement strand
CTGGTCGGACAGATGGGGATGCAGATCCCATTGTGGGTGCAACGGTCGGCATGGCGCACGAGGTGATCGCGGGCGATCATCATGGGTTTGACTCCTTCAAAGAGACCTTGTGAGAAGATCTCAAACATGTTTTTTTCCGGTAAACTACTCACTTCCACTCCTGCACGAGCACTTTTAAGCGATCTTTCAATTCAGGGATCTGATCCACGTTGTTCTGAATCGCCCCGATGATTTTTTCCATTCTGGCCAAACGGAGCGACTCTTTGTCTTTCTGCACCAGCCGGTCGTATTCCTGGTAGGCCGCCTGGTGTTTTGGCTCTAAGGAGGCTCTGGCATCCACGAGGGCCTGACCCAGTTCCCAGGCTTCAGGTGCCATTGGGGGCACGATGACAAACGAGCCGTCGGTGAAGGTGATCACGGCAGCACCCTGCTTGCCGGTCAGGGGAGTCACGGCTTCGACCGTTTTCGCTTGGCAGGTTGCCCACTCTGCCATGAGCCCTGGAAAACGTTTGGCGAAGGCCACCTTTTCCAAGTTGGCTTTCCATTTGTCTTCTGTCGGCATCAAGTCCCGCCTATTCTGAGGTGTGTTTGAGGGGAATCAGTGAGTCCGGCACTGGATGATCCGGGATCAGCAACCGGGTGACAATTTCGCCCTTGACGACGTGCTGTTCCATAATCTCCGTCACATCAGCTTCCGAGCCCACCCAGTACCAGACCCCTTCGGGATAAATGACGACACTGGGGCCCATGTCGCAATGGTCGAGGCAACCGGCTTTGTTGGCTCGTACGACCCCCTTCAAGTTTAAGCGCTTGGCTTCGCTCTTGAAATGCGCATGGAGTTTTTCCGACCCCAAGTTTGCACAGCACCCGCGGGGGTCGTTTTGTGCCCGTTGGTTGGTGCAAATAAAAATATGACGTTGAAATGGCGGCATGGTGCAACCTGGTTACGCCGGCATGGTCGCGGTGTTCAGCCGCTCCATCAGTAGTTTGACGTCCCGGTCCGTCAGCAGGGGCGACGGTTTCTGCGTGGAGCCCAGAATCGTGAGTATTTCCCGCAATCGGATTGATGAACGGAGAAATTCGTCACCCTTGGTCAATTCCGATCCCTGACCGGCGATCAATTTATCATATTCAGTATGGATGTCCCGAAAGTCGCGCTGAAGATTCTTATGCATCGAACAGATGGGACAATACCATTTCGGGTGTTGATCGGACGCAGGGGAAAGGCGGTCATATGGTTTCCCGAAGAAGTCTTTTCCAAGGGAAAACTTCATCAGTGGTTCACTGGATGTGCCGCAGGCCTGACAGGGTGCTTGCTCCATGAACGGTGTTCCTCCGCATGCGATGGGTATCGAAACGGATACGCTGCGGGCGCATCTTACACCAGCGGTTTTCGAGGTGTCCAGCATGCAGAACGGCTCTGCTATAGTTCATGGGAGGAGCTCATGGTGAGGTGAATCATGACGGGATATCTTGTGAGTGCCGTTGTTGTTGCTACCACGCTGACAGCTGGGGATCTTTCTGCCGGTGTCCGAACCTGTGTTTCCGGTGATGGGACCTTGTTCTCCCAAGAGAACAAGGGATCAGGACATTGTGAGGCCGCTGTCCACCCGATCCGATTTTTTGAAATGCATACGCACAGTGGGCCGCAGCGTAACACCGGATTAGGGCAATCGGTGTTGGTGTCGGAGAACGTCTCGAAGCAAACGCTTTCCTCCAGCCCCTTTACATCGGCTTCTCGCATGGTTCCGGCATTGAGCTATCACGATCTCTCGCCGGGAATGCGCGCCAAGGGCTGGAATATCCCCAATAAAGGTGATATCCAGTTGTTGCAGGTTGATGTCAGTTATGTGCCGGCCGGTGACGGCCCTCATCTTGCCACGGATCATCATTTCATGAACGGGGCAAGGCAAGCTTTGGTCGTAGCAGTGATGGCGGCGGCGAAGGCGACCGGATATAATCCTCGATTCCTTCATGTCAATCTGTCGATTCCCATGGTGGCCGGGTCATTTCATCGTGGGGTACGTGTTGATGGAGGCAGTGCCGGCGCAGTCTGGGCGGTGGCGGTCGTTTCTGCCATTCTCGGCGATGAGGTCCGTGAGGATCTGTGTTTCTCAGGCACAATCGATATGAATCTGACCATCGGCCCCGTGGGAGGGTTAGAGGATAAGATCGAGGGGTGTCATATGCTCCCTCAGTTTCAGGAGTTGATGGTACCGGCCGGACAAGGGACCTTTTCCTTGAAGGAAAAAGGGATGGGTCGTTCCATCAATGTGACGGAAGTGTCGACGTTGGCAGAAGCGTATGAAGTGGCGACCGGTCAGTATCTCAGATTTGCACAATAGGTGGTAAATGATTATCGGGGTACCCAAGGAGATCAAAGATCACGAATATCGCGTCAGTCTCACCCCTGATGGTGCGGCAGCGTTGCGCCATGCGGGGCATGAAGTATGGGTCGAGCCCTCCGCCGGGCAAGGAAGCGGGTTTTCGGATGATGAATATCGGAATGCCGGAGCGTCAATCGCCGAATCAAAGGAAGAGGTCTTTGCAAAGGCCGATATGATCGTGAAGGTCAAAGAGCCGTTGCTGTCGGAGTCCCCGTTGTTTCGCCCCGGCCAGGTTCTGTTTACCTATCTCCATCTAGCGTCGTATCCGGAGTTAACCCGGTCGCTGTTGGACCGGAACATCACGGCGATTGCCTATGAAACGACTGTGGCGAAAAACGGCGGCCTGCCCATGCTGAAGCCGATGAGCGAAATTGCCGGGCGTATGTCGGTGCAGGTCGGAGCACAGTATCTTGAAAAGACCCATGGTGGTCGTGGAGTGCTTCTGGCCGGGGTACCGGGTGTGGAGGCAGGCCGTGTCGTTGTGCTAGGCGCCGGGGTTGTCGGGACCTCGGCGATTCGGATGGCTGTGGGATTGGGAGCCCAGGTGACGGTGCTCAATCTCGATGTGGACCGGCTCCGGTATCTAGATGATCTGTATGGCGGTCGACTTGCCACGCGCGCCGCAAGCTCCGCCGCGATCGAACAGGCAGTCTGCAATGCGGATTTGGTCATCGGTGCGGTGCTGGTTCCTGGTGCGAAGGCGCCGAAGTTGGTTTCGCGATCGATTGTCTCAAAGATGAGGCAGGGTGCGGTGATTGTGGATGTGTCTGTGGATCAAGGGGGCTGTTTTGAGACGACCAGAGCCACCACGCATTCCGATCCGGTGTACACCGTCGACGGAGTTCTCCATTATTGCGTCGCCAATATGCCCGGTATTGTGCCTCGTACCTCGACACAGGCGTTGACGAATGCCACGCTTCCTTATATGATCCGCCTCGCATCGGAAGGTGTCGATCAGGCGATTCGTTCCGATCGAGGATTGGCAGCGGGCGTCAATATTAAAGACGGCCGGATCACCTGTCAGGGGGTAGCGGATGCCCATGGGTTGCCTTTTACCCCTGTCTTGTAAGACAATCCCTTTCCCGCTTCCTTGTTCTCACGCTCTTGTCGGGGCGTAGCGCAGCCCGGTAGCGCACTGCGTTCGGGACGCAGGGGTCGAAGGTTCAAATCCTTTCGCCCCGACCAAACCGCACTTCGTGTGAACCGGCGCCTCTTTATCGTCGTATCGAATTGAGGCGCCGGATAAACACCACCAGTGATCCTCTTTCCCATTATTTAAACCAAGCTTGCTCGTGCCGCCGGCCTTTTCATCAGGGCCGGCGGATAAACACCATCAGAAAGTTCTTCTCGACTACCAAGCCAAGCTGGCTCGCGCCGCCGCCTCATCAGGCGTAATCTCTCTTCACTACGGCGGTGGATATATGTCTTTGCAGTTTCCGATTTGTATATCAAGCGTACTCGTGCCGCCGGCCTTCCTATCAGGGTCGGCGGATAAAACCCTCAGGTTGAGTTCCATCCGATTCCTAAACCGCACTTCGTGTGAACCGGCGCCTCTTTAGCGGCATGCCGAATTGAGACGTCGGATAGACATCACAAACAACGGTTGCGAGGTGAGCATAGGAAGGCTGATTCTTCTTCATGGGGAGGATGTGGATCGTCCTTATGTCCGCGCGGAATTGCAAAATACGTGACGGGTGTAGGCAGGTATGAGAATATCCGGTGAACATTGAGCCGGGTTCGCCTTGCAGTTCTGATGTTTCAGTAAGGGTATGACAGCGTCAGGAAAAAATTCGGCGGTTCATGCGCAGATATTTGTGAGCGGACGCGTGCAAGGGGTGGGGTACCGCGCATTTGTGGCCCAGGCGGCATCGAACCATGGTGTGTTCGGTGGTGTGAGAAACCTTGAGGATGGGCGTGTTGAGGTGAGGGTCGAAGGCGCGAAATCCGCAATCGAAATGCTGTTGGAAGATTTGAGGCGAGGTCCGTCTGCGTCCCATGTCTTGAAGGTAGAGGTTGAGTGGAGTGCGTGTGCCGACGGATGTTCGTCGTTCAGCATTTGGTATTAGCGCGTAAGGAAGATGGGGAACAGGGAGTTGCGTACATGAGCCGGCAACGAGTGGCACCTCTTGAGGTGAGTGATGTTCGAAAGCGGACGGTCGATGAGGCCGAGGACTCCGACCACGAGCAGGTACCCGAATATAGCGGAGAGAAGGAATCCGGTCGTTCGGAAGGGCTTGATACGCTTAAGAGCTACTTGCGGGAGGTTCGACGCTCGACTCTGTTGACCTTCAAACAAGAACAACAACTCGGCAAGCAGGTGATGGCCGGCGACGAGTTGGCACGTCAACAGATGATTGAGTCGAATCTGCGGCTCGTCATCAGCATCGGCAAGCGCTATATGCATCGAGGGTTCCCTTTTTCGGATATCGTGGAAGAGGGGAATTTGGGGTTGATCAAGGCGGTCGAAAAATTTAATTACAAACGTGGGTTTCGATTCAGCACCTATGCGTCTTGGTGGATCCGGCAGTATATCGAACGAGCCATCATCAACCAAGGCAAACTGGTTCGCCTGCCGGTCCATGTCGTGGAGCGGCTGAATCGGTATCTCGGAAAATCCGAACAACTGGTGCAGGAGCTTGGCCGCGAGCCCTCGGCAAACGAAGTCGCCGTGAAGATGAAAACCTCGGAAGAAGAGGTGTTGGATCTCAAGCAATTGGTTCGAACCACCTGTTCGCTGGATAGCCCGATTAATGATCGGACCGATACCTTTTTACGCGATGTGATCGAGGACCCGACGGGTCTATCTCCGGATCAGACGGCAGACGGTGTTCGTCGAAGGACGGAACTGATGGCCTGGGTAAAGGAGTTGCCTGAAAAGGAGCAAACTGTTATTGTAGCCAGGTTCGGGCTCGACGGAGACGAGGGGAAAACGCTGGAAGAGATCGGTCGTGCGATGGGGTTGACCCGCGAGCGAGTACGGCAGATCGAGATGGCCGCGTTAGTGCGCCTTCGTCATACCATCGAGCGAAAAACCATGACACAGGCCGATTTACTGTAATTCTATGACGGCTCTTGATTACCGATCACTGATCCGCGAAGTGCCGGACTTCCCGAAGCCCGGGATTCTGTTTTACGACATCACGACGCTGCTTAAGAATTCAACCGCCATGAGGAATCTGTCCGATGAATTGACGGAACGGTATCAAGGGCGGCGTGTCGAAAAAGTCGTGGGGATCGAGTCTCGCGGGTTTATTTTTGCCGGTATCTTGGCTGCACGTCTGGGGGCCGGATTCGTGCCGGTTCGAAAACCGGGAAAGCTTCCGGCCGACTGTTATGAAGTAAAGTACAGTCTTGAATATGGTGCGAATTCTTTGGCCGTTCATCGGGATGCCATTGGAATGGGAGAGCGTGTGCTGATCATCGACGATCTCTTGGCTACCGGAGGAACGGCGGGCGCGACGGTCAACCTCGTTCGGCAACTCGGTGGAGAGATTATCGGACTAGATTTTCTGGTGGAATTGAAGAGCTTGAACGGGCGTGAGAAACTTGCCGGATACGACGTGCACTCGACGATCATGTATCCCTAGCCCAACCTGTCCATAACCTCTTGTCAAACGCGGACATGCCGTGGTATAGATGCCGAACTTTTTTCGGCCTCTGGGTCGAGTAGCGAGGAGCAGGTTTCGCATGGCAGCAAAAACACCGAGCAAAAAGAAACCGATAGGAAAATCCAAGTCGGCTCCGTCCGTCCAGGGAAAAGCTAAACCTGCACCGGTTGAGATCGAAAAAGAAGATGTGAATGAGGTCGTTGCGACCGAGCCGGTACGGCCGAAGGAGACGGCAAAGGAACGTGAGGCGCGGGAGCGTCGACAAGAGATCCTACAGAAGATGCTGCTGACCAAGCGGCAGGAGATCATCAAGGAAATAGAGGGAAACCTTGGAAAGTCACTGACGGAAGATCAGCAACGACGGTTGGAGTCGGCGCGGGATGTCGGTGATCAGGCCTTGATGGATCTGGAGCGCGAGCTCGGTATTTCCTTGATGGAAATGCGCAATCGCCGGCGCCAGTCGATCGATGAAGCGTTGACTCGTCTGCATGAAGGCACATACGGTATCTGCGCCGAGTGTGGCGTGGAGATCAGTGAGCGGCGTCTGCAGGCGGTTCCGTTCGCCAAGTTGTGTGTGGAATGCCAATCGCGCCAAGAACTCTTAGAGAAGATCGAACGAGAAGAAGATCGCGATTAGAGATCCGTCCCTCCTCAGAATTCATGTGTTTTCGCTTCCTTTGGACAGTGATCCATCCGACCTATGTTTTTCATGTCGTGTACGGTGGTCTGCCTTGATAGGGAATCAAAGCTGACGAGTCGCGATGGGTAGTGACGAACCAAAACAACGAGCGGTCATCCTTGCAAGCGGCGGGTTGGATTCCACCGTGACCGCGACAGTCGCGAAACGCGATGGATATCGTCTGTATTTCTTGACGGTGGCCTATCGGCAACGGCATGCAGTGGAGATTCAGCGAGCCGGTCAAGTTGCGGCGGCATTGGGGGCGGATGCCCATCTTGTTCTTGACGTGGATCTACAGGCGATCGGAGGATCGGCCCTGACCGGGGACCTTCCTGTTCCCAAAAACCGATCTAAGGCCGAACGAGACCGTGAGGTGCCGGTTACCTATGTGCCGGGGAGAAACTTGATCTTTCTCTCGCTCGCTGCCGCGCATGCGGAAGTGATCGGTGCATCGGTGATCTATTTTGGCGCGAACGTCCTCGATTATTCCGGGTATCCGGATTGTCGCCCTGAATTTATCCGGGCATTCGAAACGGCGGCTCGATCGGGAACAAAAGCGGGAATGGAGGGAGGCGGCATTGAGGTGCGTACGCCCCTATTGACGCTCACAAAGGCTGATATCATTCGGCTCGGTCTTTCCTTGAACGTGCCCTTTCATCTCACGCACAGTTGCTATGATCCTTCCGGTGATTTGGCCTGCGGCTTGTGTGATAGTTGTCTGATACGGCGGAAAGGATTTTCTGAGGCGGGAGTCGCAGATCCGATCTCGTATGTGCTATCCTGACATCTCTTGATGTCATACAGGTTGGGAAAACCGCGAGTGCACGATTGGTTTTCTGTCGCGTGTTTTCTTGAATGCCGGAAACCGGACGAACCAAACACACTAGATCAACCAAAAAACCAATATCATGAAGATTTTACCGTTTGTAGGAATGTTGCTGGCCGTACTGCTGATCGGGGCGACCTCTGCCTGTAGTCAGAGCGATGCTCCTCCGCAGGGAGCCGCAGGGGCAGCCCCGGCAGAGTTTCGGGACGGCGAGCAAAAGTTTGCCGCCAATTGTTCGCGCTGTCACGGTGCGGGTGCCATGGGAACCGCTCATGGGCCTCCGCTTGTTCATAAGATTTATGAACCCAATCATCATGCCGACCAGGCATTTCAGAATGCCGCGGCTAACGGAGTCAGGGCGCATCATTGGCAATTCGGGAACATGCCGAAGATCAACGGTGTGACACCAGACGACGTCGATCAGATCGTGAAATACGTCCGTTGGCTTCAGAAGGAAGCCGGGATTTTTTAGCGGAATGCTGAAATCGTGTGCAGACGACCGTTCTGACAGATTGTGAAACGCAAAAGGTACCGAGAAGAAGATCTGCCGGTGTGATGTTCTAGAATTTCTTCCGTGTGACGCTTCACCCGCCTACGCAGGAAGCCACGGCCGTGAAGCCGTGGGGCTCCACTTCTCACGGAATGAAGCCAGCCTTTTGAGCATCCTCCGGTCTTTCCCACCAAGACTCGGATTTCCTATCATCGTGTATGGTTTCCGTTTGAAAGTGTTTTTCTGCTCCCTGATATGTAAACCCTACCGGTCGACAAAGATGCTGCCGGTTGCCGGTGACAGCGTAGCGCCGTTTCTCGGATGGTGATTATCAAATAATGGCGTGAGTACGTTGTAGGTGTCGTGCCCGTCTAGGTCGATAAAACCCGCGAAACTTTCCTTCGCTCCTTCACCAAACCCGGACCGGATCGTGTACCGGTCGTCTCCCCGTTCATCGATAAAGACGGCCCAACCGGTGTGGTCGGCTTTCCCAAGCCCGGTCGTTCGATCAAAGGCGTAGATATCGTGTCCGTCTCCGGCATCGATTGCCAGGCTGACGCCATGATCCCACGCCACGCCGGCATTATAATAGGGGCCCGTTGAGTGGTAGCGGTCATTGCCATGATGATCGATAAACAGTGCGACTCCGTAGTGAGCGGATGCGCCATGTCCGTAACGGGCCGCGGCGTAGCGATCGTGACCGTGAGCGTCGAACAGGACACCGGCTCCAAAAAAATAGCCCATGCCTTGGGAAAAATTCGCACTGGTGTATTGGTCGTTTCCGTCGAGGTCTGCCAGGAATCCCCATCCGCCGGCGAGGCTCTTTGCTCGCCAGTCCCGCTGGTGTGTCAGAATTCGTGAACCGGCTCCTGTGCCTAGGCCGAAGCAGTCGTACTGAAACAATGGGTCGCCTGGTTTACCTCCAGGCGCATCCTGTGCGTTATAGGCGCTGGGTATGGCGTTGCCGCAGGCATAGAAATCATTTCCGGACACATCAATGAGCGTACCGACTCCGAGCGGTCCTCCGAATCCGATGCCATATCCGTGGCTGGTATAGCGGTCATTTCCTGAGCCGTCGACTAAGAGGCCGAGTCCTCCGATTGCCGTACCTTGCGTGAATCGTTCGCCGAGATACTCATCGTGACCTTGTACATCGAAGAGAATACCCAGGCCTCCGAATCCTGCGCCGCCGGATCCCATCTGCAGACGGTAGGTGTCATTGCCTGATCGGTCGAACAGCAGGCCGACTCCGAGTCGGCCCGTGGCTAATCCCAAGGGTGCACCGTCATAGGTATCATTACCGGCCAGGTCAATAACTACGGCATTGCCATGTGTGTCGTCGGCCGAGGAGGCGATCATCCCATGGTAGGAGTCGTTCCCTCCGAGATCAATGAGAAGGGCAATGTGTTCATTGAGATGATAGGTATTCGGCCCAGGGCCTCCGATGATGATGGCGCCGTCCGGTGTGTCATGAATCAATCGAACGTCACCGGTGATGCCGGTCGGCAGATCGGCTTCGGGGATTGTGTCGGGAAAGACAAGTGACAGGTTGGCCAGCCACTCATCGTGAGTCAGATGAGAGAGAAGCGTGGCTGCTGTGATGAGATGGTGCATACCGAATTTCGTGTTGAGGAGTTCGGCGAATTGGGTCGTTGCTTCAATCTCGTTCTTTGCCTGCATGGAGAGGACGGAAATCTGTGGGGTAAACCGTTCTGCGAGCACGTGCCCGTGTCTGTAGAGGAACTGCCTTTCTTGCTCGGACAATGCGGCCAGTGCTTGATCGCGGTGTACTGATGCCAGACGGATTGTCTCTGTCATGAATGCCAGGGTGTTCTGAGGAGTGTGTTCGGTCGGCACGGGTGGCAGGTAAACGGGAGAAGAGATGGGATCTCCATCGTGCATGAGTGCGGTCAAGAGCGTAGGGAGCCCTATCATACCTTGTGTCGCCGAACGTGCGATGTGGCGTCCACGTGCTTCCCATTTCATGAGTCCGTCCCATGGTTGTGTCAATGTGTCGACGACGGCCTGATGTGGGTATTGAACAGGAAAGGTATGCACGGCCGACCGTGTCGCGCTTCTCGCGATACGGGGTTCTTGGGCTGCCGGATCGAGCACGTGCTCAACCGCAGGGCGAAGACGCTCGATTACGGCATGAATCGTGTGATCAGGAGGGGTGGGATGAGGTTGCTCGTGGAAGGCGGCATCCTGAATCATGCTGCATCCGGAGAGGATGAAGATCAGCACCAACGGGAGGTTAACCCCCCCCATCCGTATCGTTTTTGCGTCGCGCAGATCGCTGCTCTTGTGCGAATGATGAGGTGAATCGTGACGCGCCGGGCCAGGATGGGGGGCATCCATGGATTGTTCGATCACCCGTAGATGAAACGGAAGGGTTTCGGCGGCGAGCCGCCTGTAGGCCGTCCAAGACATAGAAGGGTACGGTACTGAGAGGGGAGAGGAGATGCAAAGGAAAAAGGCCTTTGCGCCTCGAGAGAGTGGGAAGGGCATGCAGTGAGATACTGCAGGGCCTGTCGTGAGAAGAATACTACGCGGCTTCGTTGATGGAACGTTTGGTGGTGAGCTGCTCGATAATGTCTAAGGCGGCAACGCGATAGGCTTCGGCATAGGTGGGAAAATTGAAGACGTTATCCACAAAGGATTCGATGGTTGCTCCTTGCTGGAGTGCCAACTGTCCGATATGAACCAATTCCGTCGCCGAGTCTCCTACGATTTGTACACCTAATAAATGCTCGCCGGTCGGATCTGCGACCAATTTGAGGAGGCCGCAACTGCTTCCGGAAATCTGTGCGCGCGCGACCTCTGCGAATCTGGCTCGTCCGATCATGGGCTCTCGATAACGTTCACGGGCGGCGGCTTCGTCCAGTCCGATGCTGGCCATTTCCGGAATCGTATAAATTCCAAGCGGGATCGTCGAGGTGATGTCTCCGAGAGGTAAGTTGAGCGCATGACGAACCGCCCGCCGGCCTTGTTCCATCGCTTTTGAGGCGAGAGCAGGTGGACCGGCCATGTCGCCGACGGCGTAGATATGTGGCACGTCCGTTTGGCAATTCTCATTGGCGGACATCGTCCCTTTTGCCGTCACCGCCAGTCCTGCGGCGCTCAGATTCAGATCTTCGACATTGGCTTGCCGTCCCAATGCCACAAGGAGTTTTTCGCTGGTGATTGTCTGCCCGCTTCCTAGCGTGGTGACGACATGGGCCACGCCGTCCCATCGGACCTTCTGTACGGTTTGTCCGCTCAGATACTTTCCGCCATGGCCTTCGAAGCTGGTGATGAATTGGCGCACCAGCTCTTGATCCATAAACTGGAGTGGAATCGGTGCTCGATCGACCAGGGTAACTTCTGTCCCAAGCAAGGCAAAGATTGAGGCATATTCGCAACCGATGACGCCTCCGCCGATGATCATCAGTGAGCGTGGGAGGTAGATCATGGAGAGGAGCGAGTCACTGTCGAGGATATGCTCGTGATCAACCGGAATCTCTTCAGGGCTTCGTGGGCGAGAACCGGTTGCAAGGATAATGGTGTCGGCCGTGAATTGCTGGGCGCCTCCATCGACGGTCTCCATCTCGATGACGGTGGGGCTAAGGAAACGCGCCCGTCCATGAAAGAGGGAGATCCCGTTTCGGCGAAGCTGTTGACTCATGAAGGTATCATGGGCCATGACGACTTCCTCTAAACGGTTGAGGAGGGTGGCGATTTGCGTGTCGGGCCGTAAATTGAATTCAAACCCTGCGCCGGCACGTTTGAGACGGTCCAAATGAAGCGCGCTTTCGCGCAAGGTCTTGCTGGGAATCGTTCCCCGATAGACGCAACTGCCCCCGATCCCGCGTTCTCTCTCGATGAGCGCGACCCGTTTCCCGGCTTTGGATCCTTGGATCGCCGCTTTTTGGCCGGCGGGGCCGGCTCCGATGACGATGATGTCGAAGGTAGTCGGCGTACTCATAGATTCATGGCATTGACGGTGGCCAGTACCTTGTCTTTGCTCTCCAAGAGTTGTTCGATGTCATTAGGGTAGAGATTCAACTCTCCGAACGATTCATGGTCTCGCAGCACTTCTTCCGGCATGTCGTCGGGTGTAAGGAGGTGAGTGGCCAATCGATCGGCGACACACGTGAGGAGGCATTCCTGGCGAAAGGAAGGCGCATGCTCATAATCGATGTAGTACTGGATCACCTCTACGACTTGCTTGGGGAGCCCCCACTTTTCCCCGATGAGGCAACCGACACGCGAATGGTACCCTTCGATCAACATGTGGAGCATCGACTTGTCTGCAGGAATTTTTCGATCACGCGCAATGGATGCTGCGGTTCGAAGTACGACGGGTTTGCCGATTGCATGCAGGAGGCCGCAGAGAAATCCGCTTTCGACATTGATTCGTCTTGTGCGGGCGACCTCTTTCGCGAAGGCGCCGCTGGCGAGTGAGTGCCGCCAGAGTTGTTTGACGTCGTCTTCATGCCCCGGAACTTGAAATGCGCCGGCCTTGAGCGAGGCGGTGAAGGCGATTTCTGATAGGAGATTGATTCCCAACATTGCCACGGCATGTTGAAGTGAGGCTACCGGACTTCTCGGCATATACGCAGGAGAGTTTGCGATGCGTAAGACATGTGCCGCAAGAGCCTGATCTTGATGAATAAGCGACGAGAGTTTCGCCGCATCGGCTTCAGGGTCCGATGTCAAGGCCATCACTTGACTTGCCACTTGGGGGAGCAGAGGCAATTCGATCTCGCCCTGTTCAATTTTCTGAACAAGAATGTGTTCGATCTGTTCAATCGGGGTTGAGGCCGTTTGGGGTTCAGCAGGCATAGAAGTCGTGTGCGATCTTTCCCTTGGTGAGTGTCGGTACGTTCCTTTGTCGGTTCATCATCGTTGAAAGTTTAGTGGGTGAGAAGGAAAAATTGAACGACAGGTGAGTTGTACGCGTTCTCAACACGTTTGCCGCTCGGTGTTGAGCGTGATGGGTACAGGTGTGAGAGACGATCGGACGGATAGGTAGGTCGATTTTGCCTAGATGAGGGGAGTCAGGTAACGGACACGCACGAATTTATGAAGAGTCGGGTATGAATGTGCGGAGGTATTCGACGTTTGGTGTTCGGCCTGCTGGATCGGAGACGCATATGAATATCCGGCAAAATACAGAGGGGAGAACACAGGTTGTGCTGTGTTCTCCCCTCTAGTTTGCATGAACCGTCTCGATGGATTACGGCTTGTAGTCTGAGTGCTCGGAGGCCTTCCCATCATGTGAGAACATGTGTTGGTAGGCGATTACCTGCCAGATTTGTTCTTCGCTCAATTTTGCCTTGTTGGCCTTCATTTTTGTCTTGGGGATGCCTTCCGATACCCGCCAAAACCAGTAGCTGTCGGAGTATCGTGAGGCATTTTTCGGATCTCTGAGGTCTCGTGCCCCCTTCTTCTTCGGCTTGCCGTCGGTACCATGGCAAGCTGAACAGTCGACGTCATTCACTGCCTTGCCTTCATAGATTTTCTTTCCCTCTTCAATGGCTTTGGCATCTGTCCATCCGCCTGCCGGCATGTGCTTGTCTGCATATTCAGCAGGAACAGGAGCCAATGGGGCCTCTCCAGCTGAAGCCAATCCTCCTGCGAATATCAATGCGCATCCAGCTATCACGACTGACAACCCCATCGATTTTCGTACCATTCGCGCCTCCTTCCTCTTGCAGATGAAATGGTTATGCGACTGTCTCTGCTGCTCTCGAAAGTGGTGTCTAGGTAAGTACCTAATCCATAATGACCGCGGACTATAGCACACTCATTCAGTCACGAAAATATCTTATCGAATAATTTATGGAGTTACCAGGGTCTCATAGTTTGAGTGTGAAAAGGAACAACTGATTTGTCACTTGGTTCAGGGAGCCGACGAGATGGACCCAGCCTGGTGACTTTACCGGTTCAGCTGATTATACTTTTGTGTACAGTATCTTGTGACAGGTAAGGGGGAGAATCATGAACCGATATCGCTACTCGTTCCCGGTTCTCTGGGGGGTTATTGTCGGGTGCGTGGTGGCCATGGGGCTAGAGACCGAATCGCAAGCCGGGTCTGATGCAATCTCGAAAGAGGCGAAGGAGACGGTTGAGGCGACGAAGAAGTACACGGCTCAACAAAAGGAGGCGTTCCAACAGAAAGTGCAAGAGGAACTGGCGGCGGTTCAAAAGCAGATTACGATGTTACAGGGTAAGACTCACGATGTTTCGGCTGGTGTGCGAGCGGATCTTCAGCGCTCTATTCATGAGCTTGAAAAACAGAAGGAAAAGGCCAAGGAAAAGCTGGTGACGTTGCGGGGTGCAACGGATGATAGGTGGAGCGCAATGAAATCCAGTGTAGATTCCACGCTCACCGATATGAAGCAAACGTACCGGAAGGCCTTGTCCCATTTACCCTGAAGGCCGTAGCAGTCTTGGTCCTGTAATCGAGTAAGGAGGCGTAGACGAGAATGGACGTGGTGAACCTTGCGGATTCGGTACAGTTCAATCCTGAAAAGATGAAGAAAAACAACCTGTTTCAGACAGAAAGATTTTTCTGTGATGTGTACTGTTTTGAGCCGGGGCAGGAGCAAAAAGGCCACATCCATGGGGCACAGGATAAAATTTATTTAGTTATTGAAGGAGAAGGGACCTTTCAGGTCGGAGCGGACAAGCAGATTCTTGGACCTGGACAAGGGACAATGGCGCCGGCGGGTGAAGAGCATGGTGTAAAGAACCATACCAATCAACGACTCAGGGTGTTGGTGTTTGTCGCTCCCAATCCCTCATGACGGATGTGGAGTAGGGGGATTCATTGCGTAGCATCCTGTTCTGAAGATCAATGCTCCACACTGATGGCTTTGGCACGTATGGTACGATGCCGGAGAAATTGAGTAGGGTGATTCGCACATGGTAGGGAGATGGGGGAGATCAGTCGGAAGCCATTCTCACACTGCTGAACTTCAATAATTCTTCCTGAGTGAAATAATCAGGATAATGAATTTGCTGAGTAGGTTCGCTGACGGGGGAATGATTTGGGAAGGAAAGACGGGCGGCGGACCGGAGTCCGCCGCCCCATCGAGTCCCGTATTACTTCTTTTCGACGATATCGCCCTTCATGGGGCCTAACACCCCGAGCAATTCGCCCTTTTCCTTGGCCGGGACGTTGAACGTATCCAACGCTTCGACCAAGTCCTCGACCAACGCCCCGAAGGCGGCGTCCGTGACGCCCATACCCTTGTGGGTGGTCTTCATATCTCGACCTGTGTATTCACAGGGGCCGCCGCTCGCCTGACAGACCATGTTGATCAGGTGCTTCTTCAACTGCACCAAATCGGCCTTGGCAAAATACCCGTTAATTCGCTTATCGCCGCCCACGATGGTCACGAACTTTCCCACCACCGCGGTGATGGGGCCCGTGCCCCCCAACCGCTCATAGAGCGAACGATCGTCAGCGGCCTGGCTCAGCGCCGGGACGCTCATGGTGGTGGCCAACACGGCCACGGCCAATAATGTCGACATACGCGTCATGGATGATCTCCTCTGTTAACTGGTTAGCGTGTGTTTACGGCTTCCATGGGGTCAAGGGCATCAACGGCGCATCATGCGCCACCGGCGTGATCACCAACGCCGCAATGGCGCCCCGCAAGGCCGCCGTCAGCTGGTGCGTCACGATCGGATACACGCCCGGC
>Ga0224501_10002065_pt1 | contig 15686 bp, 14 predicted proteins | sample SF_Oct11_sed_USG_4_FD_169105 | JGI IMG/M metagenome (GOLD analysis project Ga0224501, IMG submission 169105) | Sediment microbial communities from San Francisco Bay, California, United States - SF_Oct11_sed_USGS_8_1 | ecosystem: Environmental > Aquatic > Marine > Sediment | place: USA... | reverse complement strand
TATGGTCTGGCATAAACCGCAATGCAGGTAAAACTTTACTAAAAGTGATGCCAGCAACGCATTGTAACCGAGTACAAGATGACTGAGATTGTTTCAATGTGATGATGGTCTATTGTGTGTTAGAAGCTCTATTTCTGAATTGGCCCAACTCAAACTGTTTGATGCTGAAGAAAAAAGATGACACACAGTGGTGATATGGCATAGTACATGTATCCATTTGGCCGTTGGCTCTGTTTTAGGAAATTTTCATATCTTATCTTGATGACTGTCAGAGGGAGAGGAGCCGACACTCTCGCCAGAAGCACCTTCGGTTAGTGAGGGCGACCAGTGGGTCGCTTGGTAGTTTGATGCACCCACGGTGGGATAGTAGTCACCCACGGTGGGATGGTGGACACATATGGTGGGATAGTAGTCCTGCAGCCCGGTGATTGCCTGGTTCGGATGGTTCCGTAATGGCACTCGTCCACTATATGGCATCCAGGCCAGGGGACATAGCTGTAACAATAGGCAATGTATAACATATAAGCATACCAATCTGAAGATCAGGCAATGCCCAATTCAAAAGGTTATACGCTTCACGAAAATTGTTTGTTACAATTTATTACCCCACCCTCGGCCAGATGTTCTCACTTGATGGCAGAATGGCCAACCCACCTGCGTATTGTTTCATAGTTTGAATACATCCTCATCGGTCCTTGGCACGCATTTGTCAGATCAAAACCAGATGGAATTGTAGTCGTTGGTTCCTCAGTGGTGGAAGTTGAGTGGAAGCAGAAAAACCCATCCCAATGAGTTATAGATCCACTTGAGCAGTATGCACCAGAAATACAGTCTCCGTCCTGATGTCTGCAAATACTCCCATAGATCATGCTATACCATCACTTTCACAATGCCTATTGGGCAAATAGCATTACTTACTCTCTTAATACCGACATCTGTTAAAGCCTTAACTAGTAAATTTTAAGTGTTAGTGAGCTGAAAAACATGGTCTCACATTGTACCCTTGATCTCATTTCTTGGAAGATCTCGCTCAAAACCTCCTGCCTCAAATGCTTGATAAGGTATGACAAAATGCGATGGTGGGCGGAGCATAGCGATTTCCGTCGGATTCGTTCCTCTCTAAACACGGATCCGGTAGTCAAGCTGCTGACTCACTATATAGGCTTATATGATCTAAACAGAAAATGAAGTTGTTTTTGCTGTTTTAGCAATTTGTTTAAAAATTCGCTCAATGTATTCATGATGAGAATACAAAATATGGAAAAATAATTTGAAGTCAGCATGGCCGCCGATTGATCTCGCTTAGCAAGGCACCGGGTATAACGATCGTTCAGCCATTAGCATGGACTATTGCGTACAAACTGTCCTTGGGAAGCATTACCAATGAACTGAGTAACAAATAACCGCAAAAATTTCATCGCCCTAGCTATCGGGCCTCATGAATGCCTGCCCGCAAGTGGTAGAAAAACATCGCTAGTTTGCTAAGTCAACAACTTTTCGACTGGAGGGTACAAAGAGTTTGCCCACCGTGTTTTTACCGACTGTCTAAGGTGAATCCGAGGCAACCTCTTAACACTTTAAAGATAATAGCAGTTGGCTTTTGGGCTGAATAGCTGCAGTGCTGGACAAACTTACTTGTAGACTTCCTGGCCATCGTGATATAGTTTTCCTTCCCATATGCAGTCCATAGGCGACGGTGTGTTAGGTGGTGTGTTCATTGAGAAATCTGGTGTAGATTCCTCAGTTGGTCTCCGCGTCCATGGAAAAATTGACGCAAAAGATACTCCGAAGCAGAGAAACAGTGCAATCAGTCTCATCTTCTCAATCACCTTCAAACTAATGCTCTAACAGCGTGTGAAATACCATCTGCGATCCGCACTGCCAGTGCTGGCACTGGTACCCACGGGATTCATTATCTTATCACCACCAGCCTGTGGGTTCTTAGTTTCTTAATGTGTAATACAATGTCAACCTGTTTGTCGTAGAGAAAACTACATGTTTAACTGTGACTGCACGAAATGTGAGGAGGAGAGGGAACAGCCTGATCTTACCAGTGATGAGGAAAGTGAAGAAGAAGACTGAGTCATTATACAATGTTATTCTTATTTTTAATGCATTGAGGTAAACTATGTGACAAAACAATAGCATATAAAAAGAAATCGAAGTAATACTGTCATCATAATGGACTGAGGGCAGATGCTGAGGTTTTCATCTCGGTCACATTGGCGTCATTGAGCAAGTAGAGATCATTGTCACTTCCCTTTACACATGCGGGAAGCCACTTAGGTCGGATGATTGAGAGTCCAACTGTAAAATCAAAATAAACAGGTGCATCCAAAAGTGTTTCAAATACTTTGTCGTTTGTGTCGATTTATAGCCATAGGGTTATCCTCCTGTGTATAATTTGATTGTTATGGCTCATTGACATGCTAGTAGATACTAACTCGAGTAATTGAATTTATGCAAGAAACTCCTCTACAACCTGTTGTAACCAATTTGCATTGGTTGGTTACAATGCAAAATCCAATGGTATCCAATTTAACCTCTGGAATAAAAAAAAGTCGCTGGTATGGCCTCACTATCCGAAAAGCGGAAGCTTACCGATCGCCGGGGAGATTCATAGGGTGGACTTGCGTGCGGCTTCGTCTTACTTTTACTATTGCCATTCTTGGTGCCACCTGCCAAACGAAACCGGTCTTCAACTTTTTTAAATGGTTTCAACTGTATTAACGACCAGTAAGAAATGTGTGCCTACAAATTTATTTTTAGTAGCTGGATTATGTTGCTTGGGACCAGAACCCGTGAACAATACTGTAAGCAGTAATATTATTGCGATCCAGTATGATTGTGAGTCTTTTGAGCGCGTGGGTGTCAAGTCGTTAAAAACTGATGCTAGCAATTATGTAAATATACTGGCCTTCAGCTACCCGAAGCTCGGGTAAAGATATGTTTTTCTTTGACTCCGCTCCTGTTTTTTGAAAGCGTGATTCCGACTTGATATCCTGCTTTGAAGCTTTGGCTTTCACTGGTTTCTCTATACTTATTCTAAAATGATACCATTACTGCATAGGCTCCCTATTGATCATTTCCTGTGTATGCTGGAAAACTGATGTCTCAAAAGAGCACACAACTCTAAAGCATTGCTTTCCTTATTGTTTTTTTTGGAAAGCACAAGATATTACAGCGAAGGGTGTATCAGCTATCTTCACTTCCATCATTTTATGTGCCCGCATGTACGAAGTTCTTTTTACCTGGTGGGTGATAGCTGGCCATTTATCAGTGCCATATGAGGTGATATTGCTGGCATACTGTCTCTCCCCAACTCTGCTTTTGGTGGACTGCCTCGCTTTTCATCCATCAGTTCCTGACGGGGATAGTGGGATAGTTCAGTGGTTGGGCGCTGAGCTCGCAACCGTAAGAACCAGAGTTCAAACAGAGACATAGAATGGTTCTGTGACAAGTGTGATCGTTTGAACCTAGAGACATAGAAAGTTCCTATGTCCCTGGGTTCAAGCAATCACACATGTTTCACTGGTTCAAATCCCGGTCATGACGTCTCCTATCGCAATTATAAGTTCCTCATACTATTACTAGTTCAAAACGAAAAACAAGCCTCAACAAAAAGCTCTTGGTGCTCATGCTAAGCCATTCCTGCATTGCGAAAGACAAGTATCTAACCCATCAGCTTCACGAACAGTGAAGGCGCCATACGACAGAAAAAAGTTCCTAAAAAGAGTTACCGAATTGGCATACTTCGTAGGATGGCAGTTACTACAAACCACCCACCTGTACTTTTTCTCGCTTTGTTTTCCTTCGATCCTCGCCAGCACTCTGTCTGTTTAGCGGCTTTTTCTCATTCTCCTTCTGAATTTTTATTTTTAGTTCTTCCAAGAACTTCTCTGAAAACTGATCTTTTGTGAAAAACTGATGTGCTAATAGCTGTGTACAGGATGGGCGTAAATCTGCATTCAGCGCTAACGCTTGCTACAAAATACACATATTAATATATTGCAGAAAAATTAGTAATCTATAGCGATGTCATTTAGTAAGCAGAAACATCACAGCAGAGTCACTTGTTGATGTATGAGTTAAACTGCAAATGGATCTGTCTCTCAACGGTCTGTCAATAAGTCCTACCTTCATGAGGTCAATAAGATCTGGGGAACACTTGGCAGGGAACTTGTTCTCAAAAGGCTCAACTGATTTAACTTCTGGTAGCTTCATGCCCACATAAAGTGGATTTTTATAGAATATATCTTTATATCTTCGCGTTAGGTTGCCTAGAAATAAAAACAAAGGCCATTTGATACTTTTCAGCCAGTGAATAGATTGGCAGAAGGGCTGACAACTTATGCTGGAGTATAACTACAGACATGTAATCAATGAGCACGGTTTCCTATTTATTTCATCCAATTATGCATAAAATTTATTCATCTAGCTCTTTGTTTTATTTTGTGCAGTGTGGCAATTCTTACTGGTGGACAATTGCTGATCAGTCAATGCACGTAGCATTGATTTATAATCACTGGCATGACAACAGTATAGACTAATCATGCGTAGCTCCTGATTTAAAAATGCGATATATACATTTGCGTCACATTGTTTGTCAACCAGTGCAGGGTTAGGCCTTTCAGGTTGCCACTAATAGTAATAGTAAATCTCCATGTTCTGGGTTGAACGCATGAATTTCATTTGTGAAACGATCTCGATTGATTGGGTCCGGTAGGTATGACCTGACCTACCCTTATCCCTTGCAGTTAGTTCCCTGGGTGAAGAGGTACATGGGAGGAAGTGTGGTTTGGAGAGAGTACCAGTTAAAGATTTCCCAGTGCAATCCTGCTCACCGAAACATTTGATGATATGATAGAGCTGATCAATGTCTGATTCACCAGGAAACAATGGCACTCCTGTGAGTAGTTCAGCAGCTAGACAGCCAACTGCCCAGATATCTACAGCTCGGCCGTACTTGGTATCCCCAACCAAAAGTTCAGGTGCTCTGTACCATCTTGTTGCCACATAGTCTGTGTATATCTACGAAAACAATATACACCATATTGCGCGTATTATAATCTGTATATATATATATATGAGTATATATATAAGTATGTATATGTACAAGTAAGTATCATAGGCATGGGCATATATGAAAACGATCCACCATGCTAAGTATATCTATGGGGGTATTAGCAAATGACATGGATAGCGGAAATGGCTGGCTATCTACTCATCATCCATAAGTGTGCATGCAATACATCTATGGTAGCATGTTTGCTCAGATGCTCTCCATGGAATTCGAGTGTGACAAGACCATCTCACCTCTCCAGGCTGTGCCATTTGTCTGGCAAAGCCGAAGTCACATAGTTTGACAACTCCAGACTTGGATATGAGAATGTTCTCCGGTTTTATATCCCTGTGTATAATCTACAGCAAGTTTTAACATGTGTTCACAAAACCAAGACTATGACTGTTTTTATAAGAATAGTCAATCTTATTGACTAGCCCGGAGCGCCATACATGTGGGCTGATGAGGAGCAACCTTGGCTTAGCCATAAAACTGCGAAACTTATGGACAATGAGTCATGGATTCAAATCCAAAAACCGCGATGGTGAACTCCGGCGAAGTCACCCTGTTAACCAAGGAGCGAACTCAACAAAAACACACAAGGAAAGGCATCGAATAAACAATGCCTATTATTTCCACATATGGAGTTACGTGTATCACATTATACTGGTCATTCATTAGCTCAGATCATTTTGTTTCGAATGGATGGCGTCACTAAGCCAACAGTGTGTTTCCAGAATGATCCGTGGTTTATCCTATAGAATTGGTGTTCTATGGGCGGGCTCCCTTTACTTAACGTCACAATCTGACAAGGGAGAAAGCACAACGATATGTACAACTTTGGAATCAAGTCTGGGTCACTAGGTCCAAAGCAGGATGCACTACCAAAACCACCATTATGCATATCACTCACATTATGTAGATGACAGAACTCTATGCCGCGTAGCACCTGCCAAATAACCTTCCTAATAAGGGACTCTTCAAGGCCTGATGGGCACCTCTCCAGCTCATCTAGGATTGTATGATCCATGAACTCAAACACAAGGTACAGTCGCTTCTTTTTCCTGAATACTTCTATCAGATTCACCAGATTTTCGTGCCGTAGTTGCTGTATAGAACAAGTGAGAAATGATTTCACAGGTGTCATCCTGATACATGATGTAGACACCTTTCAGGCACAGGTGTCATCCTGACACATGATGTAGACACCTTTCAGGCAATTTTCAGCAAAATCAAAAAGAAAATTAAACAGCCTATAGTTGTCAATGCCCCAGTGGGGCCCCCCAAATTAGTAAACTCAACTGCACATGACCAATCACGAACGGAACCGCAGACCCCATAAAGACATTAATGATATCAGATACCGGAGATGGCTGTTCAATCGAGATTCACACGAAAGTTAGGTATTATTTGAACAGACAAATGAGATTTCATGACCTGCCCCGCAATATCAACCACAGACTATACACTGCATTCATAATAGATTAACAATTGCATGCGCTCCATTGAACTATACAACTTCATTGTACCTATAGAGGCTGGCCAGTACTTCATGCATGAATGCTTAATCCGAACGTTCTACATTTGTATGCAAATTAGCTAGAACCACAGTGGTAGTAGTAGTGAAAGGAAGTAGAATAAAACTCATTCATTCACTAGCGTTAAACAATCGTTGCAGAAGTCATACTTTTGTTGTGACGGATTCATCTGCTGCAAGGTGTGGATTGAGGATGCGGAGATCGGATGCTCGCTGCTTACAGATCTTGGTTTTGTCTGCTCTGATACTGTCTCTTTATCTTATCGCTCACAGAGGATTTCCACGACCAACACAAGACTTCGGTGAGATCGCCCGCAAACTATTACAGTATGAGTATAAAGCCAACAGGTTGGCGTGTGGCAGTTCCACAGCCAAATCTTCTCTGACGGTGATAGTACAAGCTAACCTCAATGAGCAATCTATGCTCACTCAAACAGTTGCTAGTGTACTAGCTAGCACTGATGCTTATACAATTGAGAAAGTATACATTCTAATAGACCACACAGTCAATGAGGAACATCGGACACTGATACTCAAAAATATGGACGGTTTTGGCTCTACAGTAGATATAGTAGAATTAGGAACCAAGCATTCACTGCGAAGCACATTGGAAATAGCGGCTGAGAAAGCGACTGGAGATACTGTTCTTATGCTCACAGACGGCGTGATTCTCTCACCAAACTATCTTCCTCCTCTTATACAAAAACTAAAAGAATACCCAGAGGTAGGTGTTGTATGACTAAAAAAAGTGTTCTTCGTTTTATGGGCAAATCAGCAAAATCATCAGTTGTAGGTGCTTTTTCACTGTTAGTCGAGAGAGCGCTATAGCTGCAAAGTGCTTGCTTCTTGCTTGTAGTTGTTCTGTGCAGCTTGGTCCATTTCTAGCTTTGGTTACGCATGGTAAGTCTATAAATCAATTTTTATTCCAGGCTATAGCCATTCCAAGCTTGGACTATGTGTCCCCAAAAACCAACACAATTGAGTCATACTCTTCACCTATCAAGTGGACATTTAATCTCCAGCTGACAATTATTCCGTTTGAGGTGATGTTTGGTGAACTTGTTGAACAGGAAGATACCCATCCTATCACCAGCCCAGCTATGGATGGCTCCATATTTACCTTAACCAAGGTAAGGTTATTTCTCGTATGACGTCTTCACTGTGATGGTAAAGTCGCCGGAGATAATAATTATATATTCGCCTGTTACCGCTTAGCATGGAGCATCATGAGCGGGTCGGTGTCAATGCGCTACCACAAGGTTGGGCTTGTTTTTGCTCCGAGGTAGAATTAAAGGGAGTGACTCATACTCACAACGAGAGACCATCATGACCAGGATTAGAAATAATGATGAAAGGAAACTGTATTGTTTTATAGATGTGCATAGTCTGTTCTGTAATTGTGGAACATCCGTACTTTTGTAGGATTATTTACAGAAGTTACTCGTCTATGATGAGCATAAAATCACTACTCATATAGGCCTATCATTTTATACTTGGCTCTGGGGACAAGGAATCCACATTATACCCTGCTCCAGGGCTGCCCGTACTTCCTCCTACCAGGAAATTCAGGTAAGAACTATTCACAAAAATGCATGGTTTACCAAGTACCATGCACAAATAAGTTCAAAAAGCTTTATTCTTCTGACCAAGTAAAGGTCTCTGAACTCAGACTGCGTTTTATATTAAATTCCTACAACTTTTGATAGGCATTTCCTTGTGATAATTAACTTGCAGATCAATGATGTGGATGACAGAAGAAAAATAGCAGAAATGTACATGTCAAGCAATCTAATGAATGCGTATAACAAAGTGAACCCAGAGGCTTCTGCTGGGGAGCGAAGTGTCCAAGCTAAAGGTAGAGGCCAAGAGCACGATGTAAGTTTCACAATAATTCCTATTATTGTAAAATATTGATTGCTAGTGCTCAACCTATAAGCTGGGAATATAGATTTTGATTTCAGACCGGGCTATAACAATTGTCTAATAGTATCAAGCAGTGATTCTCCTTTATGCCACTGTATTGAGTAATGTATTGGTTTGGTTGCAGTAAATGTACAATGATTCCATTAAAACATTGCCAAGCGGATTCGAAACTGGACTTCTGAAGTTCAGCACGCTTTCAGCACGGCATGCTAGGCGATGCACCTTCTGGTTCGGTCATTTGAAGCAACCATAATGGTATCAAACTCCCTTATGCCACTGAATCAAGTAATATGTATCGATTTGGTTGTAGTTTAACTGGTATATAAGCCACATAGTAAAGGATAGCATGTTCATCCCAACTGATGACACAGTGGCTTATGGCCGTCTACGGAGTGTGGCCTCTTGCTTCTCACAGAGCCCAGCTATGACATTCCTGGCTCTACCTTCATGTGAAATTCTTACCAGAGGACAAATGGTCGAGTACACTAAGCATAACCAGCTGAAGGTCGGAGGTGAATGCATGCAAAAGAATGGTAAGCATTCTCAGTGAGTAATGGGGCTTTGTAGTGCCCCACCTCATTTCGTTTTGCTTAGATAGCATCACTACGCCAGAAGAAGATTGCTAAATGGGAGTGGTCGCAACCCAAGTATGATGACGACAAAGAGGTGCCCAAATCTGGAATCAAACCAGAGACCCCGGATTCTAAGCCTAGCTTGCCATTTACTAAGCTGCTGTGCCAACCATAGTGGCCAGCGACTAAATAATACTAATTGAGTTCATTTCTTACAGATAAAATGTATATAGTGACAGAGCCATGCATTTCAGAGAATGTGGATCAGAAATGGGAACGAACTGAACTGCTACAGTTTCAAATCGGAGAACTATGTTTAAGTCATGCAACGGATCCATACGCAGAACGAAATCACCGCCAAATTATCATGTTCAGTAACTGCCATAAAGCAGCCGAAGAGGGACTCAAATGGCAGAGATGGACTCATCTCTTACAAGTTCATCAATAAAACAATATGTGCCAATATTCGCTGTTGTCCTGAAACTGGCGAGGTGGATAGTAAGAGTATGATATGATTTGCAATATTGAGACAAAGACAAGTCATGTTATATGAGGTACATATTCCAAATGGTTGTCAATAGCATAGTCTGAGTCTACGTATTAGCGCCAATAATGGTTCTTGAACAAGCACTGCAACTATCAGATATTCCAGAATTCAATACTCTTCACACATTTAGATTTGTTTAGTGTCTGTGTACACAAGTTTACATGACCCAGATAATTGGTTGTCGGACATGCCTGTGTTTTCATGGAGGCAGCCATGTCGGAATCCTGTCCTAAAGAAGCCTGGTTTTCCTTACCTTAAGTAGCCGCACTTCTCTCATGGCGATCTTGCGTACCATTTTATCATCTTCACTTTCTAGAAACTTCTTAATTGCGACAATCTGTTGTGTTTCTCTGTGCCGGCACTTGAGCACCATGCCATAGCTGCCTTCTCCTACCATTCCAAAGTTCTCGTATTTCTCCATTATTCCTAAAGAGAATTATTATCCTGAAGTTCTGAAGTTCATAGTGCTATTTATACACCAAGCTTTGCTAGCAACATTTTAGACTCTGCCGGTGAAAGTCCATACAGATATCTGAATCAATATGTGTCAATAACAAACCTGCCTGAGTTATTGCTTTTCCATAATCTAGCAACTACAGCTTAAGCACTGACTTATGATGAGCAGATCTCATTAAAATCTTTACTAATGACAAAAACTCTGAATCTTTCTTCTGAGTTTTATGGTTGTTGAAAATGTATGAACGATCCAGAGTTACTGGCAGTCAGTCACTATGCAGTGATAATGGGGTAACCCAGCAGTAGAGCACTGGGCTCACAATTGCAAGAACCTGTATTTGAATCCCGATCACAGCTGTTTCCCATTGTGAGTGTGAGCTAGTTCAAAAATAAGCTTCTCCGTGAGGTGGAGCATTGACACCGACCTGTTCGTGGCGCTCCATGCCATGCCATTTACCCGGAAACTTCACTAAATAAGGGTTAAGATTTCAAACAAAATAGGAGTCAGTATAGACTGGGTTGCTCGTGGGCTACCCAGGATTTGGTACAGTCTAAACAAATACAATCACCAATAACAAGATTACTTAAAGAGTTCCCCTATACAGCTCTAACCTATTATAATATAAAATGAGTTCTCAACTAGTATGCTAAAGTGATTAGTTGCTAACCCTTTTCAATAACTCTACGTAAAGCAGAAAATAAAACTTAATAAATGGACCAAGGCCAGCTAGCTGAAATTTTTGCTTTGATGACGGTATGCTAAACAGAGTCTTCATTGCCCAGCATGTATGCGATTAATACACAACCAACCTTACCGTCAGTGTCCTCTGAATTTTTCAGTCATTTATCTTATGCGTTTTGGTATGATATGTTGTGATACTGTATACGGATAAGATAGCGAGATCAGTGCGGTTGTTAAATATCTCTATGTCACAATCCACTGCTATGCTTTCCCCCTATGCAGTCAGAGTCGCTAATGATATTGGTTACCAATTACGCCGCAGAAGATAGATGAACTCTAAAAATCAGCAGTTTGTGACTGTCAATTCGGTCGAATATTACTCCCCTCACTTACGCGTTTCTGTCAACCTTCAAGTCAGCAGGACATGATGAAAGTCATTCTATCTAGAGCTCTCATCATCCAATGATTAACGCTGCCATGCGAATTGTGAAATTAGTTCTCATCTGTCACAGCAAACAATGCAATGTTGAGCCGACGCACTTTGAATAAGCTATAGACTGTATAGACTGCAAAACATAACTGATATGTGCGCAGCATTGCTTTGAGATTAATTCAATACACCATACAAATAACTTCATACAGGAGCTTGGGTCATTCTTTCCACTCAACTAAATAATTAGTACATAGGCTTTGCTGCCCTTGTAATTTCACCTAGATGAATTCCTTCTATGTTGGGCTTGTGGAAATAGCTTTTATACACCAACCATGCACTACACAGACTCTTTGCTATGCATTTTTGTAGTCACAGGACTTATAAAATAGATTGGGCGATAACTTGGCTTATAATCGTTGTGTAATCTGAAAATGGTATATTTGACTAGCTGTGCAAAGAAATGCAGAAAAAGGGGACACAAATTCATAGGATTGTAGTTTTTAGAGATACCATTGCTTATTTGGCATTCTATTTACTTACTTAGTACAGCTTCGGCATGTGAAACTTACCCAAAGTTTGAGATTCCAATACAAATACATAAACCCATCCGGATATACATGCACACAATTATTTTGGTTTTCTTTTAATTTCACCAATGTGGCTACCAAAGAATTTATCCTAAGAATGGACACGCTTTGTTTATAACTTTCACTTTGCCTTTTCAAATGTTAATATTTTGAAATCAACGAGAGCTATACATGGAGTGACGCAAGAGGGGGGAACAAAGCTGAGATCTACCGGTGTGCTATCTACTTGGCTAATGCTTCGCCAGTTCACCTATGCAGACCTGTTCTGGTGGCTCGAATGTAATATTGTATATTCTTTTCGCATTTCTGACAGCGAGGTACACTAAATTTTTCATTGTCTTACTTGATTGGTCCTTTTACCAGTTTGGATTGGTCCATCACCGACAACAGTCCAAGTCACTTCGCAACTTTTTACCTCGAGTTGTCGGCTCTTGGCGAGGACGGCAAACCACGAGAAGCCGCGTGAACAAGAACCGGAATCGAAGTGCGCTTGCGCGTCCTTTTCTTTTCTCGACACGCCGAGAACTGGTGTCTAAGTCAGCAGTCAAGATGCCGTATCACAAATTTGTGCAAGTTGGACGTGTTGTTATGGTAGCAAAAGGGCCAAATGAGGGCAAGCTCGCTGTCATCGTCAACGTCATTGACCAAAACAGGTAATACACGCCCTGGAAAATCGTAAAATAGTCAATGTAATTCTTACTTCGCCGTCCGAGCTTGGTACGGTAGTTGTAATGTTCACCTATGGCGGTTCACGGATGGCCTGTGCGCGCCGCCCCCCCCCAATAGAATCGATCACAGGTTACCCATTGACCAATAGAGCGAAACACCGATTTTGTTGCAGGTAACCGTCACAGTCGGTCCTATTATGATGAATACAAACTCCAACCGCGGTTCGGTTGACTGTAGAGTGTAGTGGAAACTATGTACCCTGTACCTTCAAAACCATGTACCACCTACCCTCGAAACAAGGGGCGCGTACCCCCAAAACGAATGTATATACCCAGAAGTCAAAAATGAAAACCGTGTACCCACTAACCCAGTACCCTAGACACCATGCCGTGCACTTTCAAAGTGTAGTCCTTGACTTTTTCGTATAACATAAGCGAGAGACAACTAAAACTACTTTCATATTGTAGTTTTCAATACCCAATTTGAAACCCGGCGTATTGGATCCATTTCACCAACCTTTTTTTACTATAAACTTAGAATTTTATTTACAAACCTGAAAACCATAAACATTTTGTTGAATGGTGAATTGTTACGGGTTTAGTCTTAATTTTTTTAACATTGCTGGCGCTATTCCAAAGTCCAAGGTTTCGAGGGCACAGGTTTTGAGCTACCCTCTATTGTCCGTCCACTGTTGCCCTACAATCACTGTTTTAGCTTGGAAGGTGGGCTTATTTAGATCAATTTGATCCAAACCTAGCATGATACATGTAAGAAATAATCACGCTCTGGATCACCTGCGCCAGTGGGCTAGGAAAATGTATGAGAAGGTTATATTCAATCCCAAATGAATCTAGGACGTATGATGTAGTAAATGTAGAATTGTGCAGTCTCAAAATCTTGTATTAATTCCATTGGTCGTATTTTGTAGAGTTCTCATTGATGGTCCCGAGTCTGGTGTCCCCAGAGTTGTTGCCAACTTCAAGGACCTGCAGCTGACCAAGTTTGTTGTCAAATGCGGACCCGGAGCTAGAACCGGTAGCGTCAGCAAGGCCTGGAAGAAAGCCGATATGTCTACCAAATGGGGTGAGACTGCCTGGGCCAAGAAGATGGAGCGTCAAAAGCTGCGTGACAACATGACTGATTACGACAGGTGGGTTCAGAAGTTGGATCACATTTTAACTTGTGAAATATAAATAGTTGCACGCGCAGTATTGCCAATTCGACCTTTTTTACTGTTGGTAAAACTGCATGTGCTAGAAAAAAGCTATATTTGACCCCTTGCTTCTACTCGAAGACCAAGGTTTGCACCTATCGCACACTGACCAAATTTGGGGGGCCCTTTACATTCTCGATTTCAGCCTATTGCTATCTACACAATGTATTTTCAATTTTAGATTCAAGCTCATGAAGGCCAGGCAATTGAGGAGGAAGTTGACTTCGTTCCATATTGTCAAAGCTATTAAGGTAGTCAAGCCTCGAAAGAGTTAATTGTATCCTCCATCTGTCTGCCAATAAAAGCTAAAATACCACATCACTGCATTTTCTGGATGAAGTGCTGCATGGATGTCTGCGGCAGGTACATTCAGAGACCCTCATGGCGTCAAATATGTATGGACTATAAAATAACCGTCATGTTGAAGTCTTTGTCAAACTGTACAAATCATGTTCTATGCTATTGTAAACATCGAATTCATAACATGTCATGGTCTCAGGGGTGCTAGCCCAAGCTTGAGTCTTAGAGCATTCGCCTCGTCGATGTCCAGTTGGTCTCTGGATCCTCCACTGCGATCATGGCGATCTCGTTCCCTAGATCTGCCGCGGCGTGACCTAAATGTAAGAACTGAATATGAGATGCATAGCTATACCACTAGGTTTGTGAAATGCTCGGGACTATGTAGTCATTCTAGGATAGCTTCACCTCGAAAGTTGCTTTTATAGTCTCGCTGCCTCCGATCGGGCACCTGCCCCCCCCATGTGGCTATAAAAGTCTTGTCTGATCTACCTTGGGCGCGTTATTCATCAACGAATCAAATTTAGTACTAGGATTGTTGAACGCTTTGATTTAGTTGATTTCACTTCAATATTGACTCAAAATCAACACGAAGTTGCACCGAGAATATAGGCAACTTGCAGTGAAAAAATTCAAGACTGGGCCAACTTTCTTATGAGATTGTGATCAAAAATAGTTGCAGCTTCAACATTATTTATTGGCTCACGAGTGAGCCTGGATCGGTTGTCCGAGGGATCTGTTTGGAACTGTAAAAGTACTCCGGACGCTTGGATCCGCCGAGCGTGCGGGGCGGACCGGATTCGAAGTGACTATAAAAGCACCTTAACAGGAATTACTGTTTATTGGAGGTTCAAAAAAGCACGATAGCTGTCTCTACTGCCCTTATGATAATGTTTAGGGTCAACTCTTTTGTACGCCGGTCATAATGAGAATTCTCATTGAATCAGGGGATCTGTTGTAACTTTGGCACCCTGGCCAGGGTCGAAGTATGCAGAAATAAGTCTATTGAGTCTTTGACTCCGTGTTTCACAGGGGCCTTGCAGATTGCAGAAGATGGCGATTCAAAACGGGCTCAAGACACGACTTCTATGTTACCCACTGACCCATTCGCTTCATCCCATTCATCTCATTAGTGGAGTAAAGCGATAGCTTAGAGGATTGAATAGCGTCTCGGGCTCGATTTCCAGTCTTTGCGAAAGGTCCGCGACACCCTCATTGATTTGGGCAATGTCATATAAAGGAGGCCCGTTCACAACATAGCCTCCTCTATGGGACACTTGGGTACACGCAGAAAAACCCCTGGGAAAGGCTGACTCAAAGACTCGGTGGGCCAATTTCTGGATACACCCTCGGCAGGGTACGAAAATTAAAGGGGCTATGACATGGGCAAAAGTGACTTCACTTGATTGTAGATTCTGAAGCCTACCATGAACAAATGGGCCCAATACCCAGTTCAAATGGAAATATAGATACCCTATCCAATATCCTCGGCCCATTTTTCAGACCGTCGAGATATGAAATTACACAGAGCTATTGGTGTTCGTATTGATTTCTCGGCTTTCGCGCTGATGTTTGGAAAATCCTCTTGCAGGTACACACTAGACTTGTATTACACAAGTCTATATAGAGAAAATGTTCAACAAAAATATAGATATAGGGTTTCAAAATGCAGTTTTTCACCTCTGTCAGCGAGCGTTAGTGCCTTTAT
>Ga0224501_10002064_pt1 | contig 15686 bp, 17 predicted proteins | sample SF_Oct11_sed_USG_4_FD_169105 | JGI IMG/M metagenome (GOLD analysis project Ga0224501, IMG submission 169105) | Sediment microbial communities from San Francisco Bay, California, United States - SF_Oct11_sed_USGS_8_1 | ecosystem: Environmental > Aquatic > Marine > Sediment | place: USA... | reverse complement strand
AGTTGTGGTCGTGTTGTCGGGAAGACGAAGAGGGGCTCTTGGTAATTGCGCACAAGCTTCCTCAGCAGCAATAGAAAGCAAGCACTCTTCTGTGCATGCATGCATTTTTGAGATAGCATCGATTCTGGACATTTCGACACTAAAAATGTCCATTTAGTTGTCCAACTTCAAAATTGCGCGCGTGCATTTTGACCACTTTGATAGCGTGACTCGTGATCTCTAAAGAACAAGCGTTATGTTTTACGCAGAAATTTTGACATCTTTCTGCCCAGTATCTTTCCTTATACAGAAGCCCGCATACCTCACAAGCGTATAATATCTTAGCATTCTGACATACTTTGCGAACCATATCACATTCGCCTACATGTTGCCGTGATGATGTTCATGTTCAGTTGCTTCTTCTCTTTTCATCTTCGAAATGTATTTCTTAGGATTTTCATCAAATCTTTCTTCACACTTCTTCGAACAGAAGTAGAAGACATATCCTTCATGCTCCATCTTGCTGTAGGCCTCTTCAGGCTTCACGTTCATTCCACAAACTGGATCAGTGGTTACATGCTTCTTTTCCATAAACTCTGCCACCTTAGGTTCGTATTTTCTCAGCGTCTGGCTGTTAATGGCAACTATAACAGTGCTTAAAGACATGAGCAGAGCTCCAATCGCAGGACTTACCACTATTCCAAGATTGTAAAGGACACCGGCCGCTAACGGTATAGCAAAAATATTGTAGCCTGCCGCCCACCAAAGGTTCTGAACCATCTTCGAGTATGTCTTCCTAGATAGATCTGCAACTTTGGTCACGTCTCGGGGGTCGTTCTTCACTAGAATTATGTCTGCGCTCTCAATAGCCACGTCGGTTCCTGCACCAATAGCCACCCCAACGTCTGCTGTGACCAATGCAGGAGCATCGTTTATCCCATCACCGACCATGGCAACTCTGTGGCCCTTCTCTTTCAGAAGCTTGACTTTCTCCGCTTTTTCATCAGGCAAAACCTCGGCAAAGTAGTCGTCTATATCGAGCTCTTTTGAGACCCAACGAGCAACTTCCTCCGCATCCCCAGTGAGCATATAAACTTTAACGCCGATTTCCTTCAATTTCTTAACAGCTTCAAAGGATTCCTTCCTTACCCTATCAGCAAGGGCGAACGCGCCAGCAAGTTTCTCATCAACTATTGAAAAGACAACGGTTTTACCTTGCTCCTGAAGTTCGTTTACGTTTGGGTCGTCTACTTCAATCTTCATTTGTTTTAGAAGGTTTGGTCCTCCCACGTATACCTCTTTGCCATCAACTTTTCCATACGCCCCTTTTCCTGGTATTGATTTGAACCCCTCGGTTTTCGGGATTCTTGTGCCTTTCTCTTTGGCATGTTCCACTATGGCTGTAGCTATTATGTGTTCTGAATTAAGTTCGACGCTTGAGGTGAGTCTTAGAAGTTCATTTTCAGGAATGTAAGAGACTACATCAGTTACACCAAACTTCCCCTCTGTCAACGTACCTGTCTTGTCAAAAACAACTGCATCAACATCTTTGACTGATTCGAAGGCGCTTCTGTCCCTGATGAGGATTCCACTCTTTGCAGTTATGGAAGTGGAGAGGGCGACAACCAACGGGATTGCGAGGCCTAAAGCGTGAGGGCAAGCAATCACCAGAACAGTAACAGATCTTTCTAGGGCTATATCGAAGTTTCCAAGCGAAAACCACGTCAAGTAGGTTATTATTCCAACAGTTAAGGCTGCGTAGAAAAGTAATGCTGATGCCCTGTTTGCCAGATCTTGAGTTCTCGACTTGCTCGCCTGAGCTTGTCTTACAAGATTTATCACTTGAGACAGATAAGTTTCTTCGCCTGTTTTTTCTATTCTTATCTTTAGAGCTCCCTCTCCGTTTATTGCCCCACCTATGACCTCATCTTCCTTCTCTTTGTGGATAGGTTTTGACTCGCCTGTGAGCAAGGCTTCATCAACAAAAGATTCGCCATCCACGACAACTCCGTCAGAGGGTATCTTTTCACCTGGGCGAACAAGAACCATGTCTTCCTTCTTCAATTGTGAAACTGGAACATCAACAATTTTGGCATTTTTCATAAGGTGAGCGGTCGTAGGCATTATCTTGACAAGCTCCTCAAGTGCCCGTGAAGCTCCGAGAATGCTTTTTGCTTCTATCCAGTGTCCAAGAAGCATGACATCTATAAGAGTGGCAAGTTCCCAGAAGAAATCTTTCCCTACTACGACGAAAACTGTTCCAGCTGAATAGAAGAAAGCAACTGATATAGCTGAGCCTATAAGGGTCATCATCCCGGGTTGACGCTTTCTGAGTTCCTGAACCATTCCCGTGAGGAAAGGCCATCCGCCATAAAGATAGACGGCTAAAGACAGGAGGAATAGTACTTCCTTGTGAAATGGTACCTGTATGGTGAACCCAAACCAGTTCTGGATCATTTCAGAAAGAAGCAGAATAGGAACAGTGAGTATGAGAGAAACCCAAAACTTGCGTTTGAACTGTTCTATGTGGCGACTATGATCATGATCTTTCCTATGCCCTTGATGCTTCACTCTTGAGCTTCACCACTCTTACTCTGTTCCTGGCTTCCATAGAATGGCCAATACGCCTCCAATAATCCCTAGGAGTAATCCGATTCCCATGCTGCCCATACAGCTCAACACGCTCATCACGGAGAACACGATGATCAGTGCTCCCCACAGCTGATGTTGGAGTGGGCTCAAGTAGAGCATAATTGCAAGGATAACCACTATTACACCAAATATTATGCCTAGTAAACCCATTGTGTAAGAGATTGTGCCTTCAAGGCCCCACGAATGTGTATGTTCTTCCCATCCATGCATCATTCCCTCCATCCAACCCATATCCCAATGACCATCCAACCAGAGACACCAGACCGAGCCACCGAGAATGATAAATATCCCTGCCATCAACGATAACATGAACGCTGCGACCGGTTTCTTATCTGAGTTCAATAGACTCACCAATCATAATATCTATGTGAAAGAGTAAAAATAACTATCGAATTTCGTCTCTATCAACACATCAACAATTATGTCTGGAAGAATTGCCCAAGGTTCAGAATCAATTCTTCCAGATCCGGTCAACTTCATCATACATCAACTGTGAAGCATATGATGAAAAAGGGGCTTGCCAAGAAACGGTACAACAGGATTGCAGCTGTTTATGACTCGTTAGAAAGTCCCATGGAACTTCTTTCCTACTCTCGCTGGAGAAAAGAAGTCTTTAAATGGATTCCGAAGAAAGGAACGATTCTAGAAGTTGGCGTAGGTACTGGCAAAAATCTGTCCAATTATCATAAAAATCATGAGGTTTTTGCCATTGATATTAGTGAGAATATGCTACAGAGGGCAAAGAGTAGAGCTGAAAAATCAAGGGCATTGATACATCTTGCTCAAATGGATGCAGAAAGACTTGCATTTCCTGACAGAATTTTTGACGCTGCGATTTCAACCTATGTTTTCTACTCCGTAGAAAATCCCCTGAAAGGCCTTAAGGAGATTGAACGGAGTTTAAAACCAGAGGGGATTGTTGTCTTTTTAGAACACATGAGAAGTGAAAATGAGTTTCTGGGCAAAGCTATGGATCTTTTGAATCCTTTGGTGGTTAACGCTTTTGGTCCCAATATCAACAGACATACAGTGGAAAACATAAGAAAAGTTGGTTTTGAAATACTCGAAGAAGAATACTTGCTCTCTTCGATATTTAGAATAATAGTCGCAAAGCCTCAAGTTCGATAAACAAATTATCGCTCGGGTACACTGTAGAAAACGAAAAAATGTGGTCTGTTGGAGGCTTGTAGAAAGAAGGAGGAGATTGGGTGATATCTCCCTTAGGGGAGGTTAAAATCTCTCCTTGTGCATCATCTTTTATAAAGGATGTAAACTCCGCACAACATGATTAATCCCGCAAGCAGTTGAATATGTGAAAATTGTTCTCTTAACACAACTAGCGCAAATATCGCCCCAGAAAGCGAGGATGTCGAGAATATGACACCCGTTCGCATCGCGCCTATTTCTCTCAGCGCAAAGAGAAAAAGCATAATGGATAACGCGATGCTAGAAGCTCCAACAGTCAGAAGATAAGGTAGAGAAACTATAGGCACACTAAAGCCGATTCCAAGAATTTGAGACATTGCAAGCAAAATAATGCCGCCAATGAAGCATTTTAACCCAGTCACCATGACGATGTCTCTCTTCTTGCTGAGAAACCTGCTCAGATTGTTGTCTATTCCCCAGAATAGACATGCTCCAACAATTAGCATGTTACCGTAGAGTTGCTCAGTCAGGGTGAGTCTCTGAAACCCAGCATTAGTTGTCAGAATAACCACGCCCAGGAGCAAGAGGAGAATTCCCATATAGTCTTTCCCTTGTCCACGTTCCTTCAAAAAGAAAAATGCTAGTAGAACGGTAAAGAGAGATTCAGTGTTAAGAAGCAATGCGGCGTTTATCGCAGTAGTTTCGTTTAACCCATGTAATAGAAGGAAAGGGGCAACAATCGAGCCACAAAGAATAACAAAAGCAAGAATCCTGTAATCTCTTGCTGAGATGACTGTCTCGGTTTCTGTGGGAGTTTCAAACAACATGAGAAGTTTCTTGTGAAGGGGGGAATAGTGGATTGCTAGCAATAACACACCCCCGACAGAGTAGATCATGCCGGCAACTATCAAAGGGTTAACATTTTCTAAGGCAATCTTGTTCAGTGTAGAACTGACACCAAATAAGATGGCTGACGACAGAGCACCGACATATCCCCAGTGATGAGTCACCAGATTCCCACTCAAGCGCACGTTATACCATTCCTAAATACTCAACCAATATTTTTATTCCTATAGCCATCAGAACCAAACCACCAAGAATCTCAACTCTGTTTCTCACAAAAAGTCCCACCTTTCCACCCAGATAAACACCTGCCGATCGAAAAGGGATTCCCCAAGCGCGGATGCTGACCGCAAGACCGGCAAGGATGCGGTATAATGTTCAATATCTCATGCATGCATGAAGGGTGCCAAAAAAAAGAGAAGGGATTTGTGGGTTGGAATTTTACGTTCCTGGTTGTCTTGGCGTCTGCATTTCCAGTTCAGCTTTTGTCGCCGTCTGATGGTCCCAAACGACTATGGTACTGGAATGAAAACTACGGCAAGACTGAGGAGCAGTTCCCAGAAGGGCTATGGAAATAGAGCGTTAGCGTCAGGAGCCTAGTAGGCAACTATGCGATCGATCGGTCGATCGATGAATGATCTGCACAACCTGGACTCTCAGCCCAGCCTGGCTTTTCGTCCCGAAGAGCTTACAAGACCCGTTTAAGAATTCCTTATCTTTTCATCTAGAATCCTGTCTACTATTTCTAGTCCAAGTCGTTTTAGCTCTTCTGACGTGGGGATACCGTGCTCATCCCAGCCGACCGCTTCGTAGTATCTTCTTTTGAGCTTCTCGAATTTGGTTCGGTCTACTTTTTCTCCGGCGTAGGGTCCTGAGGGGAGTGGCTCGTAGAATCTGGGTGGGTTGTCGTCATGTTCTTTGGGGTTCCATTGGAGGTCGGGTCCGCCGAGGAGTAGTAAGGTTCGCTGGAGGTGGAGTATCCGGCGGGCGGTGGTTTTAATCCATCTTTCGGGTCGGATGTTCCATCCGGTGACGGCCTTGAAGAAGTCCCACTTGAGGCTGCGTCGTTGATCGAACATGTTGAACCAGCAGTAGACGCCGGAATCGTGGAGGATGATGTCGAGTTCGCCGTCTTTGTATCTCTTGGGCACGTGGGCGATGGATGTGTGGTCGCCGGCTTGGACGGAGCAGGCGTAGGCGATCTCTGTGCCGTAGTCTTCTCCGCTTCGGAGTCCGTGTGCGCCGAGCGCCACGCCCTTCTCTTGGACGGCGTATTGCGTCACATTTTTTCCGGTCATTTCCTGTATCTTGAGTGCGGCTCGGTAGGTGCCCTCGGCGAATATGTCTCCGATTCCTCGTCTTGTTGCTATGTTCTTGGCCAAGGTGGCGAAGGCTTCGGCGTCTCCCCACTTCAGTTCTATCCCGTCGAGGTCTTGCTTGGTTAGAATGCCTCGCTGGTAGAGTTCGCCGGCGAATCCCAGCACGTTTCCGCCTTGGATGCCGCAGAGTCCGAGATCGTCCAATAGAGCTGCGAGGTAGACGTTTTCTTCGGGAGTGAAGATGCCCAGATTCGTCCCCAAATACCCCTGCAGTTCGTAGTCTGGGTTGTCGCCTATGGCGCCTTTGAACGGCCCGACCTTTGTCATTGCCAGCTTGAGACAGGTTGTTGGGCAGCCGAAGTCTCCCCAGAACCGCTTTATCCAGACTCTATGCTCGAAACTGTCAACTCCAAAGCCCCGCTCGTCGTGCCACTCCTCCTGCCAGTTTCTAATCGGCTCCGAACTGGTCCTGAAGCCAACCTCGTAGCCAGCGGAGCCGGTTCCCCACATTCTGAAGAAGTCATGCTCGTAACATTTTTCGCAAACCTCGTCTATCAGAGCCTTCACCTTCTTCATGTTGGCCACTTCGGGCAATGGTCCTGTGCCTTTTGCCACCACGGCTTTGAGGTTTTTTGAGCCCATCACGGCGCCGTATCCGCCGTAGCCTGCGGCGTGGGTCCACTTCGCCATGACAACCGCCATTCGTACGCGGTTCTCTCCAGCGGGTCCGATGTAGATTGCCGCGGGTTCTTTCCACTCTCCGTAGCGTGGGAACCTCTTTTTGAGTTCTTCTCTTCCCTCGCGGGTCAGTATGCTGAGGGTCTGTTTGCCATCTTTCCCCCAGATGTGGCTGGCGTCTCTGATTTCGGCTCTGGAATCTGTGATAAACAAGTAGCATGGCTTGGAGGCTCTGCCTGTGACTATCAAGCCGTCGTAGCCGGCGCATTTGAGTTCTATGCCGAATTCTCCGGCGACGGTGGAGCCAATGACGCCGTTGCTCTGCGGAGATTTCCCGGAAACGCAGACTCTGCCGCCTGGGAAGAAGCCTGTTAGGGGACCTGTCAGGATTAGAAGGATGTTTTCGGGTCCGAGTGGGTTGATTGTCTCCCATCGGCTGCCTAGTCGGTCCCAGAGGATCTTTGTGGCGAGGCCTCTGCCGCCGATGTACTGCCTGAGAATATTCTCGTCAAATGTTGTGTCCTTTATCTTCTCTGCGGACAGGTCGACTTCAAGATATTTCCCGGCGTAGCCGCGCATCTAGATCACCTCTTTTCCTGCTTCTCCGTAGAGGTTTACAACGAGGTCGCGGGTTATCTCCTCTGGGGTGCGTGCGTACACTCTGTAGCTTCGATCTTTTCTCTCCACTGTTTTTAGGGCGTTCCATTCGCCTTTTCGGCAGGCCTCTACGCAGCGGGGCGCTCCGCCGCAGAGGTCGCAGATCACTGCGTATTTGTCGGTTGGGTGGATGTGGGGGACTCTGCCAGAACAGGCTTTGATGCATAGTCCACATGCTGTGCACTTTGCTCGGTCTACGATGACTGCTTCGGTTTCCTTGCTTATGGATAGGGCGTCTTCTGGGCAGGATTTGACGCATGGGTAGTCCTCGCACTGAGCGCAAAAATGGGGAACCTCGGCGCCGGGGACGAGCATGAAGACTCGGATTCGGGATGCTTCGGGCCAGATTTTGCCTTCGTGAAAGAGGGAGCAGGCGATCTCGCATTTTCGGCAGCCGCTGCATTTGAGATAGTCTCGGGTGATCCAGATGGGTTCTACTTCAGCCAATTCTGAGGGGTCTCCTTGAAGGATGTTGAAGGATGAATCTTGAAGCTCACAATTTAACCTTTACTAGGCTTTGAATAGAAGCGACCTTCCTTAGGCGATCATGCGAATCAGGCAGGGTTTGAGCTTGTACAGTTCTGGATGGGACATACTGTTAAAGAAGGCGTAGATGAACACTACCGCCCTACTGATGTGGAATTTCACAGGAAACTGTACGCTGAGAAGGCGATGCCATTCCTAAGGCTTGAAACCGCCACGCCTACAGAGACCGAGAAGACCATAGAAGAATTGAGAGCGCAATTGAAAGAGAGAGACGAAGAAATCGACGCCTTGAAAGGAACAGTAACCAAGCTGCAGCCGTTAGTAGAGTTTGTGAACAGCTTCAACCACCCGAAAGAACTCAGGAGAATTTTGGACTTCCTCAAAGACGATTCTATGATTCAGTCCTCATATGACCCAAGAGTACAATTCGATAAACACATCGCAGATAGAGTTGACGAGATTGCGAAAAAGAAAGGCATAACACAGGCAGAAGCCCTAGAGCAACTAGCAACAGAAGAATGGAAAACTTTCGAAGAAGCGGATGAAAGTAAGAAGAAACAAGCCAGAGCGCGCGGACTACCGATAACAAAGGAAGACTACGAAAAACAAAAGAAGAAAAAGGGGTAGAGAATAGGGAAGCCAGACGATTCAAAAAATAGGCTCACATGCATGAGTATATCAGGCGGCAACAGCTCTCCTCAAAGCTCTCTCTACTTCTTCAGAAATCATTTCTCCCTTCGATTCTCTCAATAATCTTCCAACGCTTTCTGCTAGCAAGACTTCCCAGCTTTTGTCCAATAGCTTTTGCTTTTCACCCAGATCTATCTTATCTGGCGACAACTCGCCATTCTTTATTCTCTTTGAGATAGCATTCACATCCATTCCAAGAGAATACCTCTGGTCTAGCTCTTTCAAGGCTTTTTTCAAAAGTTTCTGCGGATAGTAGCTTTCGATTGAGCCTTGCCTCCAAACATGATATTTTCCTGGTTCTATCAGCTTGTCTTTCTCCAGCTCTTTTATTTCAGCTTCAGCATCTTTATCAAGCAATAGAAACAAAGGAAGCATTCCGCGAGTTGTTTTCAACCAAGTTTTGAGACTGAGCCTTGCTTTACTCTTTCCTTCAACAGATATCACAGCAATATCGTTTAAGGATATACCCAGTTTTTTGGAAAATACTGGTATCACTATTTCCTCGCTCTTTCCTTCCACAAAAAGAATCTTGTCAGCAAAGAAGAGGATATCACTTGGTCTTATACCCATTTCCTCAACAATCTCTTTCAACTTGCTTGCCCTTTCGAAAGTTGTTTCACCGTCATCGAATTTCGAAATCCACACTCCTTTCAAATTAGTCCTATCCACAAAAGTGGGTGAATGAGTAGTCATGAAAAGCTGACAGCGTTCGGACAAAGACCTAAGTTCATTGAAAAGCCTTCTTTGAAGGTCTGAATGAGAATGGGCTTCTGGTTCCTCGATTCCAATAAAGCGATATTTGTCCCTACCATCTATCAGCTCAAAGATTAGTTGAGCCGAAGATTGAATTCCTCCGCCTTCTAGAGATAAGGGAAAACGACGTCCTCGCCTTCGAACGTACATATGCCCCTGTGCTGGGTCTAGTCGCAGACTAGTAGTCTCTATAAAACCTGTTTGAAATTCCGCAGATTTTTCCTCATCGTCGACTTTGACACTTTGGTCCAGTGTCCACAATGCCTGTTCCAATTTAGGATCGATTAGCGTTATCCTATGCGGAATGGGGTTTTTTACATCTCTGATTTGCGTGATCAGTCTGAATCCACCTCTAACAGTCTCGACTATTCTTTGCTTCACAATTTTCAATTGATCAACAGCAACAGATGGGAGTCTCACGCTCTTGGCTTTCTTTGCCTTAGCGTATTCTGTGACCAAAGGGGTGAAGACTTCTGCCCCTGATACATGTAAGTTGTCGGCTATCAAAGCCAGTCCTAGGCATCGTAAGGCTGTTGTTTCCCATGCTCCCTGAATGTTTGTGATTCTTCTTCTTATTATGAGTGTTCTGTGTATCGGAGGAAATCGGCCGACATCCACCAACAACTGTTGTGGGAATATGTCTATGATTTCTTGATCTGATAATTCGATATCAACCTCAAACGCTATCGGATTCTTAGTTTTCTTGTTGAACCAACAATACTCATCTAGGCCAGCTGTAGTCCCGCCTACAAGAGAGAACTCGCTGAAAAAGACGTCCAATGCCTCAAGCAAGTTTGATTTTCCCGTGCTGTTTCTTCCTACGATTATGTTTAGATTCTCTAAATCCGACAGTTCAACGGATCGTAGACTCCTGAAATTTCTGATGCGCAGGGATTGTATTTTCATATGAATCATGTTCCCTTGGGTTTAGCATCATTAACATGCGCGAGCGCATTCTCACATTCAATATGAACTGGATATCGATATAAATAAAGTTTGCATAATGTAAAGCTTTTGTCCATCGGAGATACACACGCACAATTTCTTTTTTTCTTTAATCAATTACGCCCTTTTCATATACGACTCCAAGTTCATATCTGACCCAAGGACATGGAGCTTCAGAACCCAATTCAGGAAAGAGCCCTTTCTGCTTCCAGAACAAGATCCTACTGCCTAGAAAGGAAGTCCACCGCCTTATGCACAATGGATAGCCAAATTTGCGTACAAATCGCTTCCACATGCGCACGAATCCTCTGAAAACCCAGCCCCAACTCCAACTCATGCGAACAAACGTTTGCGAAACCAAATAGCTGGAGATCAAGTATCGAGCAAGACGCTTCTCACCTCTGACTTCCCTAACATCAACGATTTTGGCACCATGAATTTCTTGCCAATTTCGACTCAACCACTTTTGCGGAACGAACGAGCCTACATAGACTACATGGAGAACGCCATAGCCCTCATTCGTTCTAAACTTTATGTAATCCAACTTGCCAAAGGCGCGTGCGATACGTTTTCTTAACACTTGAAAATGACTGTTCAGCTCATTCCAACTGGACGAAGGCGACGAAGTCAAAGTCATAAAACGAACGCGCTTATCCCAAAGCTCTAGCCGCACCTCGAAATCGGCCCACAACCCGACAGCGAGACACGCGTAGCATTTAACCGATGAGAACGCAGTAAACCAAATAATTGAATACGATTCGTAGATTCTGGGATCAATCATGTCAGTCGAAGGGTCTGAAAAGCAGCAAAGACTGATCTTCGCTTCAATCATCTTCCCACGCAAGTCGTCAGAAACAAACGCCCTGCTGCTGGCAGAAAGCATCCGCACCTTCGCAGGCGCCCTCTCTCAAGCCCCCATATGGTTCTTCGTACCAGAATACGAAACGCAACTCCCTTCAGCCGTCAGAGACAAGCTGCCCGCCCGGAACGTCACCCTGATCCCATTCAAGATCGATCCTGAAGTTGCACGCTTCCCCTTCACGAGCATGGCGGTTGCCGCTGCCCTAGCCGAGTCAAAGGCAGGTCGCAAGACTGACCTCCTCGCATGGCTGGACGCCAACACCGTCGTCCTACAAGAGCCAAGGGATTTCCTCCTACGGCATGACAAGAGCCTGGGCTACAGGCCCGTCCACCACGCCCTCATAGGCTCCCGCTACGACGCGCCCCTCGACGCCTTCTGGACCCTGATCTACGGCTACTGCAACGTTCCCGAAGACCGCGTCTTCCCCATGACGACCCACGTGGACAACGTAACGCTCCGCCCGTACTTCAACGCCGGCTGCCACATCACCCGCCCCGAGGAGCACCTGCTCCGGAACTGGCGAGACACCTTCCTCAAGGTCTACCTTGAGCCACCCCTCCAGGAACTCTATGAGCAAGACGAGCGCTACAAGGTCTTCATCCACCAAGCCATATTCTCAGGTGTCGTCCTCTCGACTCTGGCGACCGACCAAATCCAGGAACTGCCCCCGACCTACAACTACCCCCTCCACCTGCACGCGGAGGACGTCACAGACCACCGTCCCTCCAGCCTAGACGAAGTGGTAACCTTTCGCCACGAAGCGTTCTACCAAGATCCCGAGTGGAGCAAGAAGATGCCGGCAAGAGAACCCATGAAACGATGGATAGCCGAACGACTACTCTCATAGTGCATGCATGCGATCGATCGAGCAAAATGCCATGATCCCACTGAGTCTCAGATTGCTCTGGCAGAAAAAAGGGGAGTTTACTTGGGATATCACCAGCGACCCCATGTTTCTTGTGGAAAATAGGGAAAGATCATGAAGTCTGCGCCAATTCACACAAATGAATTGCGTACTAGTCAACAACAACTCGTTTTTTTCTGCTCGGTGTCACAGCAATTTGATTTCTGTTCTGTCTTTTTTCTACTTTTTTTGCTCATTCTTTTCACCTCCTAACAAATCATGCGCATGTGTATTTGCCTGTCTATGTTTTCGCATGTCCTGTTCTCTTGTACGCTTCGACTTGAATGCTCTTTATTTGTGCCTGCGAACAGCAGTCATTGAAGATTGTTTCCGAAACGATTCTGACGTTTTTGAATCCAGCTCTCTTTATTGTGGTTAGATACTGGTTTTTTTCCAGCGCGCCTGCAATGCACCCAGCCCATGCGTCAAAGCTTTTCCTGACTTCTTCGGGTAATTCCCCTTCGGTGACTAGGTCAGAAATCATAATTCTCCCACCCGGTTTCAAGACTCTATATGCTTCGTGGAACACCTTCTGCTTATCCAGAGACAGGTTGACCACACAATTGCTGATTACTACATCCACGGAATCGTCTTCAACTGGTAGGTTCTCTATTTCACCCAGCTGAAACTCGACGTTCTCGTAACCATATTTGGAAGCAGTGATCGTGGCTCTAATGATCATTTCCTCTGTCATGTCAACTCCAATTACCTTTCCACTCGGTCCAACTTTTTTGGCGGCTAAGAAGACATCGATTCCACCGCCAGATCCCAAATCTAAAACGATCTCTCCTTCCTTCAGACTCGCCAATGCAACAGGATTCCCACAACCTAAACCCATACTGGAATCCTCTGGAACATTCCTCAGATCTTCCTCTGCGTAGCCCATACCGAGAGATGCATCGGCCTGCGCACGCGTCGATGACCCACAGCAGGATTTTCGCGTGCGTGCTATCTCACCATATCTCTTTTTCACGAATTCCTTGACTTCTTTTTCAGAGCGGTTTCTCGCAGTGCCCTTCATGTATCTCTCACCTCTGAATCGTTTCCACACGCACGTACAAATGATACTTCTTGTTGCGGATAATTGATGACAACGCGATAATCTTTCATGAAATTGTAGCCAAGTATACCATCAACAGGCGTTCCCATCATGTTGGAGAGCGGTGTCAGATCATGGAGTCCAACATCAACATCCTTCGCTTTAGCGTCACCTACTCGTATGCATTCAGCCTTCGCTAGAGTCATAGCCACACCAGCAAAAGACCCACTTAATGCACTTCTTCGACCCCGTGCTTTCTCATAAAGACCCAGTGCCTCGCTTGTGTGTTTTGTGATGGTGGTTATACTGGCTCCTGTGTCAACTAAGAAATTAAAGGGACCCCTGCGATTCACTACGACCTCAACAAAGATGAAGGGCACTCTCCCGCTACTCTCTTTACCTTGGCTGAGCTGCTCAAAGAATATCTCTTGTTTAGGAAAATCGATAGTGACTTTGTAGTTTTTCATGAGAGTAGCCCCAATTATGCCATCTATGTGGGTTCCTATTTCGTTCGAGATTGTTGATAGATTCCCTAGCACTACTGGGACGGCTTTTGCTTCAACGTCGTCAACCTGTATAGCTCCAATGTTTACTAGAGTTGAAGAGCAACAGCCTATGGAACCTTTTTTTAGGTCAGATAGTTTCTCTTGAAAGCCTAGTGCTTCAACTGTTTCCTTTGTGATGACTGTCACGCTAGACCCTGTGTCAACCAAGAATTTGAATGGGCCTTCACAGTTTAATCTGGTTTCAATAATGACCATAGGTGCCTTTTCAGGCAACTCAAATCTCAGGTTTTCTACCTCCATCTTTGCACTGCGTCATTGCAGACTTAATGGAATTTGAATGGACTTCCATATGTTTCCGCAAAGCAGATTTCTTGAAGGCTTTTTCTGGGTCTAGGCGGAGGGCTTTCATCTGGAAGCCCTATTGCCACGAGAACAATAATGTGCATGTGTTCAGGTATTTTCAGTGTCTTCTTGACTTCATCAATCCATTCTTTTGGACGCGACTCGTAGTTAGCAATCCAACAGGTTCCATAGCCCAACGCTGTCGCCGCCAACACTAAATGTTCTGTGGCAATCAAAGGATCACGGGTGATCCAAGTCTGACGTGGACAGCATGAACTACTAGAATCGCCAAGCACTACAACAATAGCGTTCGCATCAGCGATGAAAGGCTGGGTGAGAAACGTGCGATTTTGAAAGTAGGGTTTCGCGAGAAGTTCCTTCGTTTTCTGATCTTTTACAATTACGAAGCGCCAAGGTTGACTGTTTTCTGCAGATGGGGCAAGTCGGGCAGCTTCAAGCATTTTTTGTAGATCTTCGCCCGGAATATCATACTGCCTGTATTTTCGAATAGATCGTCTCTTATCTATTACTTCGAAGAAGTTTTCCGTAACATCCAAGTTTGGTTTGCCACTCATCCATTCGTCCCTCTTCAAGCTTCTACTAACTTCCTGTAGTAGAAAGATATAAAAACCTTCTCTGACTCTTACTTATTAGTGAGAGGAAGAAGAATACATGGAAAGAATCGACCAATCTCTCAGAGGACACTTCATATCTGAACTCAAGACGCTAGGGCTTTCAACCTACGCAGCTAGAGTCTATCTTGCACTTCTATCTCATCCTTATACACCGGCTGGTTTTCTTTGCAAAGAAACTGGTATACCCGACTCCAAAATATACTATGCTTTGGATGAACTCTCAAGAAAAGGAATGATAGCCGTTCAAGAAGGAACACCGAGCATCTACAAGCCTCTCCCTCCTAAAGAATCCATAAACAATTTGAAACAACAACTCGTTGAAAACTTGAATCAAAAGATCGTTCAGGCAGACAATCTTGCAGACTCTCTTTCACCGATGTTCGAGAATGCCGTAGGCAGAGACGAAATGGAGCTAGCTTATGTGATTCGCGGGCGGAGAAACATCATAAGAAAAATAAAAGACTTGATAAGTTCCGCTAGGAACGAAGCTGTGGTTTTCATTTCGGAGAAAGATCTGCTTGATGAACTAAAATCGTTTATGATGAAAGAAACGAAGCACGTTAAGGTCAAACTTGCTGTAACTAGGGAACTGTGGAACACCATGAACCCGGAAGAACGAGGTCAAGCAAGAATTCTGGCATGCCCTATTAATCTTGCAATATCTGACATGAAGACGCTTATAACCATCTCTAGTTGGAAGAACGAGGTGGCAATCATGACTAACGATAGGGCATTGATAACGATGTCCTCAGAATACTACGCGAATCCAGACTGCTGCCAAAAAGCCTGCTAAGAGTGCGTCTGCAAGCGCATGCATGCATTGGATAAGCACAGAGTATTTCAGGCGAAAGGATAGTTTAATGCCGTAGTGGCGCATAGTTGAAGCCTTTTGTATATATCGAAAGACAGAATATGACAGAGTTTAGAGGACGATACTTATAGAAAATAATATACACTCTATCAGTGATGGAAATGTGCGTTGAAATCCCAGGGTTTCTAAAATCACATGACAAAAAGGCAACAGAAGCTCTGCACAGATTCACAGGCCAACTTGAGGGGCCGAGGGGAACGGAGTTGACAGACAAACAAGCCAAGGCTTTGGTCAAGATTGCAGAGGCATTAATTTCTTCCATAGAACAGCCACGAGGTGGATCAAGATGAAAGAGGTTAATCGATGGGGAACTCTGGGTTTCATTCTTACGGTCTTCAGTATTGCCACTTTTCTCTTTTCTCCGGAAAGTCCTGTAGTC
>Ga0224501_10002063_pt1 | contig 15687 bp, 10 predicted proteins | sample SF_Oct11_sed_USG_4_FD_169105 | JGI IMG/M metagenome (GOLD analysis project Ga0224501, IMG submission 169105) | Sediment microbial communities from San Francisco Bay, California, United States - SF_Oct11_sed_USGS_8_1 | ecosystem: Environmental > Aquatic > Marine > Sediment | place: USA... | reverse complement strand
TTTTAAATTCCTGGGGTCCACCGGAACCGGCTTGGCCCAACCAAAGTGCATGATTAGAAAGAAGACCACACCCATAGGGTCCAGGTGTTTCAGGGGATTGAAGGTTAAACGTCCCTGATTTTTGGCGGTATCGTCCCCCAGCAAATGCGCCATCAGACCGTGAGAATACTCATGAATGGTCAGAGAAATCAATATGATAGGGATTAAAATTATTGTGATTTCCATTTATCAAAAAGTCTCAACTCTTTATTTCAACAGGGAAACGATCGGGATCGGAAAAACAATGAGAACCAGGAAGGGACATCCAGACACCAAAAATCCTTCATACCTTCTTGTTTAAATTTTATCCTAATTTATTGATTTTTCATAACTCTATATATCTCAAAAATTAATCGGCGCTTTAATCGCCTTCCGGCCCTGAAACTTCCTCATCCCCCATCACTCAAACTCAGGTATTCCCAGTAAACAAACTCCAAAACCCCATCCCTCCGATATTATTTCATTACAATAGAGGAGTATGTTAATATAATCAAAGGGTTGTAATCCTTATTTTACAAAGGAAAATGCTTCCCTTCGTTCAAACATCTGTCAAATTCGCCATAAGGGCAATTTATTGTCTGGTAGCAATAGATCCCATGAATTTCGCCAGAACCGGACTGTATTTTCATTAACTGGAAAACTTCATTGACTATGGAAACCGTAGGCCCAATCCTGGGCAACCCTCTATTAATTGCGGCAATAATATTGTTTCTGGCCCTCCTGCCCCGCGCCCTTCGCCAGGGAAATAAAACGACACTCGAAAAAGCCGTAGAACGGTTTGAGAAGGAAGAATTACAAGACACCCCCATTGAAGATGAGGATGAAAATGAGAGAAATATGGAAGCCAGAGGTGAGATTTCCGCTCACTCGATAAAGGACCCCATTTTCAAATCTTCCCCCGACCAGAATAAGGACATAAAGGCACCTGCCCCCGTTTCGGAAAAAAAAGTCAAAATTGTGAAAGAAGGGATACCCATTTCCCATAATGATGAGGCCGAGCCTTCTCCGATTCCGCAGAAAAAGGCTAAAGTCATTAAGGAGGGTTTCTCCATATCTCATAATGAGGAAAAGGTCTCGCCTGCAGAAGACTCTCCCCCACCCCACACTCACCAGAAAAACCGTTCCAGTAAAGCAAAAGAATCTTCCTGGGATGAAGATTTCAAGGGGCGACACGATCAAAACATTGCGGAGGAGGAATCGTCGAGCAATTGGGTGGAGGCGGAAATACCCGGTTTAATCATGGACCCAATTCCGGAAGAAACGACCTCCAAGGGCCCTTCGGTCCAAAAAAAATCTAAGGATATGCTGGTCTTTAAGGCTTCACCAAAGACCAAGCTGAAACAGGCGTCCAAAAAGAACCTTCAAAAACCCAAGAAGCCACCTCCCCCAACCTCCACAGCCATTCCAACACCTCCCAAACCGGATAGCCGATTTGGTGTTGATGAATTCGAAGATTTCCCTTCAGAAGAAAACCTGAGCCCAAAAGTAAAGGACTCGACCACAAAAACCGTTGAGAAGAAGAGCTCCAAACCTAAAGAACCGGCCATAACCGGATGGAAAGCTGACCAGGGGAATAGAAAAATATCAGGGCCGGAGCTGAAACCTGTTGAAATTAAACCCATAGTAGTTTCTCATAAAGATATAGCAAAAAATAAAGATGAGCGGGAGAGGTCGAAATCACCCCACTCACGGGCCGAATTGCCAAAAAAAACGGAACCCGAAATAAAGCTGGAGGTGATTTCGCAGCAAAACGATTCGCGGGGGCCCGAGGTTCAGCCGGCTAAGCCCAAACCGTTTTTCCTCGACCTCAAATACCTGATCGAAGAAGAGTTGGAATCGGAAACTTCGGAGTTTCCTTCAAAGTTATCCCCGGAAATGGTGAACCGCATCGTTACGAAGTTAAACGAGTTGCAGGTTGACTTGGAAAATCAATTTGCGATGCGTACTAAAAGTTCAGGAAACGAAGGTGAATTCCTCGACGTGAAGATGCGAAAAAACCGACTGGACCAAAATTTACCGGCAGTGGAACCGGTATCGAACGATTTTTCAGGCAAGAAAGAAGTGTCGCTGGAGGAATTGGATTCCTTTTTATTCACGACAACACAAAGAGTAAAAAATAGAGAATGAGCACCCGAAATAAAATAATTGCCGTCGGCGGAGGTAAAGGAGGCGTCGGTAAAAGCATTGTGTGCGCCAATATGGCTGTCACGCTGGCGCTGACAGGGCAACGCGTGATCCTGGTGGATGGCGATTTCGGTGCCTCAAGCCTGCACGCGCTTTTGGGAATCAGCTCACCCAAGTATGGATTCCGCGAATACTTCGATCACAGCGGTCTCGATTCCAACGGGGAGGACGCCCTTCTGCTCGATACCGGCATTGCCAACCTTAAATTTGTGAGCGGAGCCGGAGATATACCGGGAAGCGCAGATATCAATATCAAAAACCAGAACAAGGTCATCTCTTATATACAAAGCCTGGAGGCGGATCACATTTTAATGGACCTGGGACCCGGGACCAATTTCCACATTATTGATTATTTCAATATCGCCGGTAAAAACGTGGTGGTGTCTACCCCGGAGATGACCTCCATCCTGAAATCCTTCAGCTTCATCAAGGCAACGCTGTTTCGACGAATCAGCCAGGAATTTAAAAGCAACTCGGATATTCAACACTTGCTGGACCTGTCCAAAAACCCAAAAGCCGCAGAAGAATGTTATGAGATATCTTCTCTTCGCCAAAAAGTGGAAGACCTGCATCCTCAAAAACTGGAGCGGGTAAATGAGATCATCCGGGAGTTTAAACCGGGGCTGGTCATCAACCGCGTTCGACGGCAAAAAGATATTATGATGGGTGACAACCTGCTGAAACTGGCTAAAAAATATCTGGATGTCGACGTCACACTCCTTGGATATCTGATTGAGAGCGACGATGTACGGGACTCAATTGATGAGATGCGGCCCTTTTTAATCAAGGATCCGCAAAGCAAGCCATCGGAGAATATTCAGCGGATTATAGGTTCGTTGACCAACACCAATATACATTTGGTTAAAAAGGACGATAGCATTTACGTGTCCCAACAAATCAAACTTTCCTCCGGATGGGGACAGTAAAGGCCTTACACTATTTAAAGCCAATTCCAAACTCCTTTCCCCAAATAATGTGAAACAGGTCCTCATAAAACAAGGCCAGGTCATTGTGGATGATATTCCCGCCCCGAAAGTGGCACCGGGAAACCTTCTAGTTCGGGTCAAGTTTTCCAGTATTTCTGCCGGCACCGAAATGGGTGTCCTTAAATCCGCTTCCGAGCCTTTATGGCAACGTGCCTTAAAAAATCCCAACGCGGTTAAATCTGCTTTGGAAATGGCGGCCACTCGTGGCTTGGCTCATACTCGTGATGTCATACAAGGAAAACTTTCGGCAGGAAATCCCACAGGTTATTCCGCATCTGGAATCGTCCTTGAAGTTGGAGACGGGATCGAGAATATCCAGCCTGGAGATCGCGTGGCTTGTGCGGGTGCTCAGTGCGCCCACCACGCAGAAATCATTTGTGTCCCTAGAAACCTGACTGTCCCCTTACCTAAAGATCTCAGCCTGCCAATAGCCAGCACGGTAACACTGGGAGCAATCGCCCTTCAAGGAGTGCGGCGCGCTCAACCCACTTTAGGAGAAACTTTCGCAGTAATTGGACTGGGAATCCTGGGACAACTGACCACACAAATGTTAAGAGCCAATGGATGCCGTATCATTGGTGCCGACCTGGATTCCTCCCGGATAGAACTTGCCAAAAACCTTGGATTGGACTTTCACCTTTCCCCTGAAGAAAACAATGATCTCGGGCATATCCAGCGCCTCACGGATGGGCAAGGCGTAGATGGAGTCATTATCACCGCCGCCTCTCCTTCCGATGAAGTGATCTCAAATGCCTTCAATATGTGCAGGAAAAAAGGCCGTGTAGTATTAGTTGGGGATGTCGGACTTAATCTTAAACGCGAGGATATTTTCCCCAAGGAGTTGGATTTTTTCATTTCCACCTCGTACGGACCGGGACGCTATGATCCTCAATATGAAGAAAAGGGATTGGATTATCCAATTGGTTATGTGAGGTGGACTGAGAACCGAAATATGGCCGAATATTTGAAACTGATTTCGGAAGAAAAAATTAATGTTGAGCCGTTGATTCATTCGTCCTTTGAGATTTCCCAAGCCGCTACCGCTTATGAAACTTTGAAGAAGGATAAAGAAAAACCAATGATCGTTTTGCTGTCCTACCCTGAATCCAAGGAAGACGTAAAACCCAACCGCGTCATCCCCAATCCTTCCGCCCGGCCATCAGAATCGGATAAAATCCATATCGCACTTGCAGGAGTAGGAGGATTTGTCAAGGGGATGCACATTCCCAACCTTCAGGCCCTGAGTCGACACTATCAAATTCATGCTGTGTCCAGTCGTACGGGAAGCAATGCTTCTAACACGGCTAAACTGGTCGGTGCGCAATACTGCACCACGGATTATCAGGAAATATTAAATGATCCTAAAGTCGATGCCATTTTAATTGGCACGCGTCATAATCAACATGCCTCCATGGTTATCGAAGCACTGCAAGCCGGCAAACATGTTCTGGTTGAAAAACCCCTGGCGCTGACCCGAAATGATCTGGAGCGGATCCGCAGTTATTATGAAACCAATCAGCAGGCCCCTGTTCTATTAACCGGGTTTAATCGCCGGTTTTCTCCTTTTTCCCAACGCGCTAAAGAAATGATTGAAAACCGAACAAACCCCATAATCATTAACTACCGGATGAATGCGGGCTACATCCCTTTGAATCATTGGGTTCATACGGATGAAGGTGGGGGGCGCAATTTGGGCGAAGCCTGTCACATTTATGATCTGTTCACGTATTTCACCAATAGCAAGGTGACATCCACACAAGCCCGGGCACTCGTTCCTAAAACAGATCATTATTCATCCCGTGATAACTTCGTGGCAACATTGGGTTTTGAAGATGGCTCAGTTGCAACTTTAACCTATACCGCCCTCGGTTCTAACCAATTCCCCAAAGAGCAAATGGAAATTTTTTCGGATGGTAAAGTTTTCGTATTAGATGATTACAAATACTTGGGAATCCATGGCTCAAAGGCAAAAGGAATCACGAGTAAGTTGACCGACAAGGGACACAAGCGTGAACTGGAAGCATTCGCCAAAACTCTGGAAAAAGGCGGCGAATGGCCCATTCCGTTATGGCAACAACTACAAGCAACAGAAATCGCACTCAATGTGGAAGATCAGTTGAGTTAAAAGGTTTATCCCATACCTCTGTGTGCATAATAAAAATACAGCACCTTCGAGATTCCCCATTTATACCTATCTCATTAACCACTAATTTTTGGTTCAACTTATGTGCGGAATTGTTGGAGCTCTCTCCCTAACAAACAGTTCTTTTAAAATTACAGAGCGTTACGTCACCGCCATGAGAGACACCATGATCCATCGAGGTCCCGATGGTTGTGGAACCTGGATTTCTGATGACAAAGAAGTTGGCTTCGGCCACCGGCGCCTGTCCATTATCGATTTATCTGAAGCGGCCGCACAACCCATGTGCAATGCGGATCGGTCACTGTGGCTAACCTTCAATGGCGAAATCTACAATCATGCCGAGATTCGTTCCGAATTAGTAAAGGACGGATTCAATCAGTGGAAAACGGATCACTCCGACACAGAAGTCATTCTCCACGCTTATGAAAGATGGGGAATTGAGGCAATTCACAAGTTCCGCGGTATGTTCGCCTTCGGCCTGTGGGATAACCGTAATAAAGAATTGTATCTAGCTCGAGACCGCATTGGGATTAAGCCGCTGTATTACAGCATTCATCATGGACGACTCACCTTTGCCTCGGAAATCAAAGCCCTATTGGAAGACCCTGAGCAACCCCGAGCAGTTTGTGAAGAAGCTCTTTACCACTACCTTTCATTTTTGACCACCCCCGGCCCGCAAACACTTTTCGAGGGTATACACAAATTGGCCCCTGGAACATGGTTGCGGATCAAGAGCAATGGAACGGTTAAGGAATATAAATATTGGGATGTCCTGGACCATACACAGCCTCTCACCAATGTATCAGAGGAAGAAATCAGCGAGCGTGTATTAGAAGAGTTGCGAACCGCCGTTCAACTCCGGAAGGTAAGTGATGTACCGATCGGGGTTTTCCTTTCCGGAGGTATCGACTCCAGCACTAATGCAGCCTTATTTTCAGAAGGCGAATCGCGACCTATAAACACTTTTTCAATCGGCTACCGGGGAGAATACGAGAGCTATCAAAACGAACTTCACTTTGCCCGTAGCATGGCTAAAAAAGTAGGTGCCGTATATCATGATCGTCTGCTCACTCAGGACGATTTGATCGATTTTCTGCCACAAATGGTTCATTTGCAGGACGAACCCATCGCCGATCCGGTATGCGTTCCTGTGTATTACGTTTCCAAGCTGGCTCGCGATAACGGGGTCACCGTCTGTCAGGTGGGAGAAGGTGCAGACGAATTATTCTGGGGATATCCCAACTGGAAACTATTGCTCGAACTGCAATACAAAAATTCATGGCCAGTGCCCACTTCTCTCAAAAAATTAGGCCTTGCAGGGCTGCGTATGCTGGGTCGGGAGAAAACTCTATATTACGAGTGGCTTCGGCGAGGGGCCAATAAGCTGCCCGTTTTCTGGGGGGGAGCTGAAGCCTTTACTGAGGCGCAAAAGCGAAACCTGCTTTCCGACCGCCTCAAAAACAAATTCAAAAACTTTTCATCCTGGGAAGCAATCAAACCGACCTACGATCGTTTCCGACAAAAAGCATGGGAACAAAAGCCTCTGCAATGGATGAGCTACATGGACCTTAATATGAGGCTTCCGGAGTTACTGTTAATGCGAGTTGATAAAATGAGTATGGGGGCCAGCCTGGAAAGCCGGGTTCCTTTCCTGGATCATAAATTCGTAGAGTTGGCCATGAGTATTCCGGAAAATATAAAAACTCGAAACGGGAACCTGAAATACATTCTCAAAAAGTCGGTTCGGGGACTGATCCCGGATGAACTGATCGACCGCAAAAAACAGGGTTTCGGTGTCCCGATTCACGAATGGTTTCTAGACCAATTGGGAACCCGCGTATCCAGAGAATTAGTTGAGTTTTCGGAGAAGACGGATTTGTTCAATTGCGCCGCGGTGAAGGAAATCATGAACAACAGAAAAACGCCCTTGGCGTGGTATCTGTTTAATTTGGCACTCTGGTGGAAAAAACATTTCAATTGAATCAACAGCCTTTATACTATTAAACAGACTACAGATTAAAAATGGAGATGATTTATGGCTCTGAATGATGAAGTCAGAACCTATTGGGAGCAAGAGGCTTGCGGCACCCAGAAGAAGGTAGTCGGGGGTTTAGAAAAATTTTCCCGCGATTGGTTTGAAAGAGTCGAAAGCCACCGCTATCAGGTTGAACCATTCATACATTCGATAGCTCAGTTTACCCGGCATCACGGAAAAAAACTTCTTGAAGTCGGTGTGGGTGCCGGAACCGATCATTTGCAATGGGCTCGAGCCGGACTCGATTGTCATGGCGTCGACCTTACCGATGAGGGCATTGAAGCCACCCGGCGACGGCTGGAGATTTATGGACTCAATTCTAATTTACAGAGAATAAACGCCGAGACTCTTCCTTTCGAGAACGATTCATTTGACGTGGTCTATTCATGGGGAGTCATTCATCATTCTGAAAATCCTCAGAAAATCATAACAGAAATACACAGAGTCCTAAGAAAGAAGGGTGTCTTCATCGGAATGATGTATGGCCGATACTCTATAGCCTCTCTTAAAATGTGGGTTACTTATGCTCTTCTTAAAGGAAAACCTTGGAAAAGCATTGCAGATGTCATTTGGAACCATATGGAAAGCATAGGAACCAAAGCTTATACGGTTCCTGAACTCAAAAATTTATTTTCGACCTTTAACAATTTTGAAGGAACACCTATAACCACCCCCGCAGAACTGCATAATATGCCCAAGTGGATCGAGCGATTTATACCTTCCTCATGGGGATTTTTTATAGCCATTAACGCTGAGAAGTAATGACTCCTGCTTATTCATTTTTTTAACTATAATTATAATCTGGCCTTAAATATTTTTTCATTATAAGAAAACCAGGCCAAACTTTCTTTAACATTGAAATCACATTTTTAATTTCAGAAAAATATTATGGTTCATTTAAGAGACTGTCCGCGAGGGTGACTGACTCATGAATTCCACACCTAGTCATACATCTTCGGCTAATAAAAACTCTCCTTCCTCCAAGCCAGCCAATTTATTCAGTCTGATTTTTTCTTCGGACATTAGCCGGAATATTCGCGAAACATTCATTACAAAAATACTGGTGATGGCCATCGGACTTGTAACCAGCGTCATCATCACACGCAGTCTCGGCCCCGAAGGCAGAGGAATCTTTACGATGACTCTTATCATTGGAACCATTGGAGTACAAATTGGGAACTTGGGTCTTCATGGATCAAACACATTTTATGTAGCTAAAAATCCATCCATCCTACCCACATTGTTGGGAAACAGTATTTTGATCAGTTTGGTTTTGGGAAGTGTTCTTGTAGGCGCTGGCGCATGTTTCTTTTTCTTCTATCCTGACCTAGCCCCTACTCAAGGATACCTTTTATATTTAGGCCTTCTATGGATTCCACCAGGACTTGCCTATTTACTCATTCAAAACTTGTTAATAGGAATCCAGGAGTTTCACCTATTTAACAAAATCGAATTGATTACCAAAATATCGCTACTTCTCCTAGCGGGACTTATCATTATTTTAAAGATTGATTCGGTTCTTACATTTTACGAATGCACCATTTTCACCCTACTGCTTGGCTTGACATGGTCACTTTGGAAATTCCGTCCCTACTTGTCCCATCGTATCACCCTATCATTATCGATGTTCAAAAGAGGTATCAACTATGGAATAAAATCCTACCTGAGTTGCTTATTTTCTTTTCTTCTTTTAAAAATCGACTTGCTCATGGTTAATGATATCTTAGGAAAAAAGGAAACCGGATGGTATGACATTTCCGTTATTCTAGCTGAAATGATTTATACCTTACCCATCGTGGTCTTCACCATACTGTTTCCAAAATTATGCGCCATGGATAACATTCACGATAAATGGGCATTAACCAAGAGCGTGGGAGCGGTTCTATTAGTAGCCATGGGAAGCATAACCATTGCAATTTGGTTATTAGCGAATCCTATGATCGATGTTTTGTATGGGCAGGCGTTTTTACCTGCCGCCTCAGTTTTCATACTTTTGATGGCGGGGAAATGTGTGGTCTGCATGAATCAGGTTTTGGGTACTTTTTTAGCATCAGTTAATGTGCCTTGGACTGCTATACCATTCGGCTTTTTACTTGTACTCGTCAACATCCAATTAAACCTGATATTAATAGAACCATATGGAATGATTGGCGCCGCCTTAGCGTCCATCATATGCTTTAGTCTGCTAATTCCATTTCATTACTATTATTGCGCCAAATATCTTCGCTCTCAAAACTCTTCAAGCTTATGAGACTGGATAAAATCGCCGTATTCATTGAATCACACAATAAACCTGCCCTAGATTCCAACACACGCATCATACCGATTCAGAAACTAGCCCAATGGGTTAAGTCGGGACATTACTGGCGACACCTATTTCGGTACAAACAATCTATTCTCCTTACGAATAATTGGGAGAACTTGACTGACCCTTTCGGAGTAGCATTGACTGTATACCTCCTCAGCAGGGGGAACGCATTCATTCAGGACATAAACCGAAAGGCCATACCCATCACCCTTCCCCTTTTATTTAAACTTTTCAAAACCTACATCGCAGCCCTTTTCAAAAAGAGAAGTTTTCTGAACCGCAAGCTAGAAGAAATAAAAAAATATATCAAAACCTTGGAATTCAATTCATCCATCAAAACATTGAACCTGACTTACCAGCCCCTTTATTTAAGAACAGATTGCGTGGTCGACTTAAAGAGTGGAGGATCCGTCGGCCATACCGCTGGAATATTAAACCATCTACCCTGTTTTACGAGACCTCCTCTGTTTTTAACCTCCATCCATATCCCAACAGTTAAAGAAAGTATTGAAATGCAACTGATTCCCCCTTCAAGGCGTTTTATGGATTTCAGGGAAATCATGTATTTGGATTACAACGATCATCTACGCAAAACCACTAAAGCTCTTTCAGAAGGTCGCTCTTTTGCATTCATTTACCAACGATATTCCATCAATAATTATTTTGGATTCATGCTGGCCCAAGAATTAAATATTCCATTCATTCTTGAGTACAATGGCTCAGAAATATGGGTAAATAAAAACTGGAGCCAACCTTTAAAATACGAATTTATTGCTGAACAAATTGAAATACTAAATCTGAGAGGTGCTGATGTCGTGGTTGTGGTCAGCCAGACACTAAGAGATCAATTAATAGAACGTGGAATTGATTCCGACAAGATATTAACCAACCCGAATGGAGTAGACCCTGAGACCTATTCCCCTGGTATTGACGGATCAGATATACGGCTTAAATATAATCTGGAAAATAAAACGATTATCGGGTTTATTGGAACATATGAAAAATGGCATGGCGCTGAAATACTGGCTCAAGCTTTCGGATTGCTCATTCAAAAACATCCTTGGTATCGTGATCATACCCGCCTGTTAATGATAGGCAATGGCCCCACCATGCCTCAGGTTGAAAGGGAGCTAACTGCTTACGGCATCACACAAGAATGCATACTGACAGGAATTGTCCCCCAAGAGGAGGGACCAGCGCATATGGCGGCATGCGATATTTTGGCCTCACCCCATGTGCCCAATCCGGATGGCACACCCTTTTTTGGGTCGCCCACGAAACTGTTTGAGTACATGGCCATGGGAAAAGGAATTGTGGCTTCCGATCTCGATCAAATAGGCGAAGTCCTTGAGCATGATCATACCGCCTGGTTGGTTACACCGGGAAGCGCCGAATCTTTAATGCATGGCCTGAAATTTATGATTGATAATCCAGATATTGGCAAACGTATGGGTGAAGCCGCGCGAAAAGAAGTCATCTCCAAATACACATGGAAGGAACATACGCGAAAAATTATCGAGAAATTAAAGGAGCGTTGTCATTGCGATTGATACAAATCATAAAATCGATACTTTCCCAGCCATTCCAAATCCTTCTGAAGAAAATCCTGAGATTGATTTATCGTCGATGGCGGTCGCACGTTGCCCAAAAACTGGATTATTTATACCCCACCTATACTCAAAACTTATCACCAATATCCGGACCCCTTGTCACTTGCATAAAAAAACAGGCACAGAATTCCCTGTCAATAAACTCAGAGCAATTACTGTCGCTCACTGAACTATACCTGGATCATACATTTGACGTGCTGGGTTCTGGCTGGGTTCAGGTCCGACACGGCATGAACTGCCGGGGCTTGGAAGATTATCAATACATAATGGAATCGCACGTCCCTGAGAATTTTGATGGGGCATGTCTGAATAGACTAATTAACGCTTCAAATAAAGGGTACTCCAAAAAAATATGGAAGCTGATTCACAACAATTATATTCCCATCGATTGGCAGCTGGATTTCAAATCCGGTTATCGATGGCAGGAAAAAACTCCTTCTTCATTTTGCTCTCCCGCTCCCTTGCCTGGGGTTGACATCAAGGTTCCCTGGGAATTGTCACGCATGCAGCACCTAACGCAACTGGCACGGGCCTATAGTTTGGCCGTAAACGGAGTGAAAGGCGCATATCCGCCAGAAAAATATTCCAATGAATTCAGAAATCAGATTCTGGATTTCATTTCATCCAATCCTCCACGATTCGGTGTCAACTGGCATTGCCCAATGGATGTCGGAATACGGGTGTCCAACTGGTTGGTGGCCTACGATTTATTCAAAGCTGAGGGAGCCTCATTTGATGCAAATTTTGAACAAGCTTTCAAAAATTCCGTGTATGATCACGGTCTTCACATAATCCAAAATTTGGAGTGGAATCCAACTCTAAGAAGTAATCATTATCTCGCGGATATTGTCGGCCTCCTGTTCGTCTCCGCTTATCTTCCCCGAGCTCCGGAAACAGACAGCTGGCTGGCTTTTTCCATCCAGGAATTCATCCAGGCCATGGAAGAGCAATTCCATCCTGACGGTTCCAATTTTGAAGCCTCAACCTGCTACCACAGGCTTTCCTCGGAAATGATGATTTATGGAACTGCTCTTATTCTGGGTCTCAGCCAAAACAAGAAAAACGCCCTGAATGATTACGCCCCTGTTTCAATACTTTCTGGTCCGAAGCATCAAAAAGCCCCACTACCATTTTTTCCGGTCCCAGGGTTGGATCAAGCAAGCCCCCTGCCCCCGATTCATTTTGAAAAGCTGGAACGAATTGCAGACTTCGCCCGCGCCGCCATCAAACCAAATGGACAGTCAATACAAATTGGTGATAATGACAGCGGAAGATTTTTAAAGTTGCTTCCAAATTTCCACGCGGTTGAAATAAATGAAATTATTGCATTGCATCGAAATCTACGCAACTATGTCGCACCTGATTCGGTAACTCAATATTGGGTCGAAGATCACTTGAATCATTCGCACTTAATTCAAGCTATTGATACTTTATTTGGAAAACCGTCTTCCACTTTAGAGTCGATCAGCCTAGAGGGCCAAGTCCTACTGAACCTGGCCGGTGGAAAAACGATTTCACCCTTCAGAAAAAAGGATTCATGTTTTGCAATAAATAAATTTTCATTTGGCGATGAACGCGCCTGGAAAACTGGAAAGAAAAAACTGGACGACCTTCCTGCAGAAAAGTGTCATACCTACGAAATTTTTGCCGACAACCATAGCATAAAATCCGGCATTAAGACCTCATGCTTTCCCGATTTTGGATTGTACCTGATCGTTTCGGAGAAAATGTTTTTATCAATTCGTTGCGGGCCAGTGGGCCAGAACGGCAACGGAGGCCACGCGCATAACGATGCCCTGTCTATCGAACTCCAAATCGACGGCACCGATTATATTGTCGACCCTGGTTCCTATCTCTACACGCCGCTACCGGACATCAGAAATGCTTACCGATCGGTAAAGGCCCACTTCGCTCCCTATATCGACCAAAGGGAACCCAATCCAATCGACCACAATCTGTTTCAAATGAGGGACCGGGCACAGGCTCAATGCCTTTATTTTGGAGACCATGGTTTTATTGGAATGCATAAAGGTTATGGCTCGCCCGTTTACCGTCTCATTCAGGTGGAGGAGGACAAATTGATCATCAAAGACGGCATCGCTGGCCCAGAAAAGCTGGCCTTACTGGACCCGCTCAACCCCACCAATGGCCTCTCCTTTTCCAGCGGGTATGGCATCCAACTTTCTTAATTAAGGCCATCCTTTGGCTTTATACCCACTAACTGATATCATATGATCATCCAGCAACTCTCCCAAATCGATTCTATGAGCCCAGCAATAAAAACCAATTTGGAATACTTAAATCAGCTAGCCCTGCGGGTGGGGAGTTCTCTATATATTGTCGGCGGAACGATCCGTGATCATCTCCTTGAGAAATCCTTCTCAGATTTTGACTTTACTTCGCCAGACGCGCCGGATATAGCTCGCCAATTTGCCAATAAAACCGGATACCCTCTTGTCCCGCTGGACGATACCCCTGATCACGAAACCTGCAGGGTGGTTATGGACCAGAATCTATATTTCGACTTCACCACACTTCAGGGGAAAAACATTCAAGAAGACCTGGCTCAACGCGATTTCACAATCAACGCCATGGCTATACACCTGGAAGATTTCATTAATGGAAAATTCAACATCATTGATCCCTTTGATGGCAAAGGCGACCTTGAAAACAATATCATTCGCCTGGTTTCAGAGCAGGCTTTTGAATGCGATCCATTACGATTGCTTCGCGCATTTCGTTTTGCCAGTACTTTGGAATTCGATATCGAGCCAGAAACCCTTGATCATATTCGAACCCATCGAACCCTGCTTGGCAAAGTCGCGCATGAAAGAATCACTTACGAGATTCTCCTTTTATTTAGCGCCCCCCGGTCCCCGCTCAGCCTGATGGATTCCACCGGTTTGATCGATGTCCTGTTTCCGGGCATTGCAGATTTAAGAAAGGCATCGGGCCATCAGTCCGACATGACCCAATGGGACGACACTCTAAATGCTTTTAACCAACTGCAAGATCTTTTGCTTAAACCAGACCGGTTTTTGGAGGCACACGCTCAATGCATCAAAGATTATATTTCTAAAGATAATCGCTACGCCTTATTAAAGTGGTCAGTATTGATGCGATCTTTAATGACGAATGCGGCCTTCGATGCCACTGAATCTCTCAAAGAATTCAGACTGAGCAATACCGCGATCCAATTTATCTGCCGAACTCTTAAATTTTCCGAGATCGTTCTTTCAGGATCCCGCAGTACCGGAGGTGGCTTCAAGGAGGACTCGACGGTTTACCAATTCATTCACCGAAGTGGCAATACAATGATTTCCTCATTATTACTGGCCCTGGCCGTTCAATTGGGAAATCAGGAGGATATTAAATATTTTATTCCCTTGATCAATCGAATCCTCAATTTTCATATCGAAAAATATTTGCCCGCCAGAGACCGCCCCTCACTCATGAACGGCGATATCCTGAAACATAAATTTCATCTGACACCTTCGCCCCGGTTCAGGTTCATCCTAGAAAAAGTGGAAGAAGCGCGGGTTTTGGGTATAATCCAAACCTCTGAGGAAGCCGAGCGCCTGGCAAATGAGTTGATCACATCACCCATGGAGTTGCGCGAATGACCGTCCACTACAAGAACAGCAAATGGAATGATAAAAAAGTCATCATCGGCGAATCGGAATTGAACCCCGACCAGCCAACACGGCTGTTGATCGGATTTCACGGTGCCGACTCGACGCCGGAAAACATGCTGATTCACGGCAACAAACTGAAACTGAGCAACACGGTCTTTGTTTATCCTGAAGGCCCCACCGATGCAGGAGAGGGGCTGTGGAGCTGGTGGCAAGATGGGCCGCGCCAAAAGGAGGCTGTCAGCAATTTTCTGGATTATACGGCTCAGGTGGTCGACCAGGCCCACAGTTACTTAAAACAGTCCACCGACCAATATCCCAATATCTGCATGTGGGGATTCTCCCAGGGCGGCGCGGCGGCGCTGGTTTATTCTCTGTTAGGGTCCCATCCTCTTCACAAAGTGGCCTCGGTATGCGGTTTTCTCCCGGAAATCCCCGACGATTGCCCCAAACAGATTCACAACACCTCTATCTTGGGAATTTACGGCCTAAATGACGAAGTCATTCCCTCGTTTCTGGCCGAATACGCCCTTGAAGAGCTGGAGGGCCAGGGTCATCGTCTCACCAAAAAGGAGACCGCTCAGAACCACGAAGTCAATGCCGACAACATTGCTGACCTGGCGAGATTTTTTGATTCAGATTGAACCCTCCCCCCTCTATTTCCGAATATTCTTGACAGTCCATAGCCTTCTGATATGCTGGCACACAAGTAAATTATTCCGCGTTCAGATGTAAGGAAAGACGGTGTAA
>Ga0224501_10002062_pt1 | contig 15691 bp, 7 predicted proteins | sample SF_Oct11_sed_USG_4_FD_169105 | JGI IMG/M metagenome (GOLD analysis project Ga0224501, IMG submission 169105) | Sediment microbial communities from San Francisco Bay, California, United States - SF_Oct11_sed_USGS_8_1 | ecosystem: Environmental > Aquatic > Marine > Sediment | place: USA... | reverse complement strand
ACTTGTGTAAAATATCCCCCTACGGATAGCACCACCGGGCCTCACAACTGCGAAAACCTAGGATAGCCGAGCTAATGGCACCTAGTATATCTCACACAGAAGCTGGGTCAAACTAGATAAATACCTAGATGTGGTGTGATGCCGTAATCTCATTTTGTATTATCCATTCACCGAGGGTAAAGGGATCAGCACTACTAGCATACAGCTACTTAAGCTCACCTAAGTATTGCACCTTGTATTTCTTCTGTCGGTGTACTGTGTCCTGTTCATAGGCGCCGCCGCTTGCTCCTGTCGGATTCCCAGCAGCGGAATTGGCCGCAGAGGCGGCAGTAGACATTGTTGGCTGACTTTGACTTTTGTTATAACTATGAAACCTGGCAGTCTGCGCTCGTCTGGTTCCATCAGCTAAAATAAATATCAGCATTCAGAAAAAAATGAGAGGCTGGTCAACCCAGTAACAGTGCATGTATCATGTAAAGGCCCGGTTTCAGTTGTTGATTCCGAATATACCACGCAAAAAAGTTGGGTTGGCAGGGGTGGCATAGTAGAAGCTATCCAAGCTGCCTATGTACACAGGCAAGCTGGTTATCACTCTCTCAGGGAGGAGAAGTCTATAGGGTTCAGCTTTTGTTCACTGGATAATGTGACCAATAAGAGTAACGGACCGTTGACAAAAGTTCCTAATAGCCTGACACTGTAATCACCAACCAATGAGCTCAGATCAAAGAGAGTTCACTGATTAGGCCACAATTTGTTAGCTGTACATACTTATAAGTATAACCCCAATTGCCAAGATCGGGAACAAAACGCGAACAAATTTCATTATGACACAAAGTAACCGGACAAGAGAGGCCATAGTCGGTCATACTCACATGCACAAGGGTGGAGGAGACAGACAGATGGTATGCGCTAGTTGGATTGCAAGTAGCTAAAGATGCAGGATTAAAATAGAGTCTTATTGAGCAAGAGGATTTATAGCCAAATGTCAACTGACGAGCAGAGCTAATAACACAGACCCTACTGCTGGACTACTCATGACTACTCCACATGATGCCATCATAGCAGATAGGCCTTTTGAAGAACCATTCACCAATCTATGAGGGCCTTGATATGGCTATTGTATACAGGTTCAAGGAATCTGTGTTGAATACACTAGCCATAAAGGTATATCTTCTATACCTTATGCTCTATGGAGGATAATTCTTAGGACATTAAAAGACAGTAACTCCCATGGTTACCCGCATATGCTGACAGGTTAGAGCATCTAGACCTATGGGTCAAACAGTTTATGGGTTTATGTACTAAACTACCAGTGATTCAACTGAAGGCGAGTTGAAGAGTTGAGCCCTTTTCATTAGAATATAGATTACCTATATAGCCCTGTAGCCACAGAGACCAACATTATGATGATGTAATCTTACTAAAAGAGACCCATTGTTAGAACCCCTAACTAGGCTAGGAAAGAGGGAAATTTATGGTTGATTAAACACGTTTTGCTGCCATTGTCTATAATTGCTCTTCATCGGCTTAGTTTTACTCTGCTATGTTCCGGTTTTGAACTAGTTACCAACCAGTATTCGACAGCTAAACTAGACTAGGCAAATTTAGTACAGACTACCGCGAGCATTATTAATAGTCCCGTGACCTTAGGACTCATTGATCCCACTAGAAAACCCTAAAAGCCATTAAACTCTGCTGATCAAAACAACTGATCATTCAGACAGCCACAACAACAATGGGGACAGTCAACCTAACCACAGAGTAGGCTAGAAGCAGAACACAGCTGGAGAACCCATCACCAAGAGAAATCTAAACACTGCATGAGCGAGCAAAACAACATCTATTGACACACGGGACTGTTTTGCAGTGATATTAGATAAAACACCCACACAAACCTGGCAATACTGAACATCAGCACCACGTTTGGGAGAGAAATAGATAGCTTTGTAGTGAAAAGTGTATGTATTGAGATAGGCCAGGGCTTTAAATAGATTTGAAGGTAATCATTGGCTGATTAACTAAAACAAACTACACTCTACAATGCACAGCTGATCCAGGGATGAGGAAATGGAATACTGATAGGATATATTTTGGATCAATCAAAACCGCAAATCAAGATGCGTTATACAATACAGCAGTTCAGCATTAACCCGCGCATAAGATACAGGTTTACTGAACCCAGGCCCTAGTATTTACACAGAGTCATTGCACATCGCAAATCGGTGCATATGGTATCAGACGAGAGAAACCAACTCATTGAAACTGCATAAGCTTACCAGACTGCTGGGTTTTAAGAATAGACGCTGGTGCTTTTAGTTCAGCCATTCTCGCATCGCTAATGGATCATGTCGGTAGCCACTGTTCTGGTGATATCCAACAATTCTCGCCTGAATCAACGTACATTACTTTATTAAACGGTGGTAGAATGGAATAGCTTGGAAACAATGTGACTTGGATGATGGCCACATAGCCCTGTGAGTGTTTGATTTGGATTGCCATACATTGGATGTTGTGGCTCAATGCTCACACGTGCAGTGACATGAATGTGCCAACAATTCAGAGACTCTTATATTAACAGGAATGATGACTCATGCTGACCGCTGAGCAGGTATGAACTCAACACAAACAAGATACAATGTAACCGGAGGTTCATGAAAAAAGGATTTGTACCATCCGATCAGTGACTGTGAGCTAGCAGAAATTAAGCAACCAGTGAACCACTGCACCTAATTATATCACATATGACAATCATATGGGCTGTGGGAGTATGGCAACTTGAGTTGATCCACCAAACTCAAAGTGGTAGCAAAGTTGCAAAGTCAAATGGTATTTTAAAATTGTTAATGTTATGTACTGTAGGACTATCAGTCACCATGACCATCACCATGATACTCACTAAGTCAGTAAGTGACTAACAGTAACTCATTGCTTATACTTAGTAGTTAGTTATACGAGTATGACTATGAGTATGAGTATGAGTCACTCCTGCCATGACTTCACTTCAAGTCCAGCCCCACTGACCGAATGACTCACTCAGTCACTGAGGTGAGACCGACTGAGAGGGACTCCGAGATCAATTTGACTCACAATCTCACACTGACTGTGTGACTCTGACTCTGACTGTGAGTGAATCTGAATGTAATTGTAACACTAACTCAACTGACTAAGTAACTGTAACTGTAACTGTAAGTCTAACTCAACTGTAACTGTAAGTGTAACTGTAAGTCTAAGTGTAAGCGACTAAGTGAGTAATTTATTTTAAATCATTAAACAATTTAGTTGAATCGAAGCACTAGTCTTGCATTTTACCTGGATATTAATAAGTAGACTAATAACTAGTCATAAAAGACTGGCGAAAACTGCGAGATAAATTCGTCTGGACTAGTTCAGTAGTTGGAACTAAATAGAAGATTGAATTACTGAAGACGAAAATGGTTAGAACGGATACGCTACAAAAGTCCTAGTCGATAGGCAGCTTCGTACCGAGGCTTTGATACATACGAACAGTCCGCGGTGTCTATCATACAGCACCCCGCTTCCCCTACTTCCTCAGCATTCAGGTACGTGTTCGCAACAACCGGTCATTTCCTTTGGTATACAACAACTCATGCGAATTCTAACCATCAAGTACATCATTCATCTAGCTGCGGCAATCCGGAATATAAAACATAGGAGCTATTACTAGCCCCACCGGTTTAACCGAGTTGACTCTCCTTTGGCAGTGTGGACAATGTATTATTAAATTGCAATGACTCAAACTTGATGAAAAAATTATCAGAAAGAGAAACGCATGATTGGATCACTCATTCATTATCAAGATCATAAAATAGATTGAAGGGCCAGGAATTTCATTTCACACCTTCGATCGGTCTCTCTCATTGACAAACTGGGCTATTAAGGGTTTTGTTGTCGGTGACTCGGGGTGAGACCATGGTTAACTATCTGAACAACTCAAGAGTCCTACTACACAGTCTACGCGGTCCCAATACTCTATTCACATTCACTAAAAAAAGGGCTCTCCTATTCTGTTTATACTGTAAAATTGGTTGTCTTCCATTTTCAGGGTGCCTGGCAGGAACTCTAGAACAATTCTTGAACGATTTGGAGAAGAACTGACTGGGCTGTAGTATCATGGGTGAGACAACCGAGCAACCTAGTGAGCATGGGTTTCATAGTTCTTTCGTATCAATTCTTTCTACTTGCGTGCTACGTCTGATTTACATACAGACCCCAAATACACAGCTACCACTAACCATAGAGTGATCCTCTCCTCTATGCCGTTAGCAGGTCACGGTTAGACAGTGGCTAGGCGCTAGGGTGTCACCACTGCAAAAGACCCCATAGGCATATCCTCACTCAGTCAAATCACTTTCTCTTTGGTTGCCGTGGCAATCCTTGAATTGAAACAGTAAAACGACTTCATTTTGGGTGGCACTGGTGTAAACTCTTTCATTATCGAATTCTCTACTTTGATCTGTGAGCCAGTAGTACATGTGTTGTGTAAGATGCATCGAGTTCTCCTCGTTACAGTTTCAGAGTTAGGAGTAGGAGGATAGCTCTATGTGTAGGACGATTTTTCCTGCTATGTGATCTATGCGATCTTATCAGATTGTTTCTGAAGCAAAAAATGGTAGTCATTATATCATCATCCTGCATTCCAACATTCCATTGAACATATTGTACGGGCCCAGGTTTGATAGTTGGTCTGTGAATGGATGTGAAGTAGCTTTTAGTAAAAGTAGGGTATTTTCCCTCTGATTTGTCATTCCCAGTACCCTCACCAAAGATCTGAGTAGACAAAGAAATATGCTTTTTCACATGCTTTAAATCATACCACAGAAAAGACAGACACTTCCAATAGAACTGGAATTGTTATGCTAGACTGGAAGCCTGGTGTCTGTCTCGAGTACCCGATCCGGACCAGACACAAAGTGGAATAAAAGAGGCCTGGACTATCAATGCTTTCCTTGATCTGTCAAATTGTCCTCACTCACTCAATACTGTGACTTCCAACTTGTGGGTAGTGGGTACTTCTGAGGTGCGCGTCTCTCTCACACCCTTTTTCTGAGGTACCTTGAGCCACTTCTTTGTCGGTCTACCATTCTTTTATCCCATCATTGTAATTCCTCTCAGCAACAAGGTACCTATTTATTTGAAACATAATCTGTTTATCTTGTAGGGAAATGGGTGAGATCTGTACGTCTTGAGTGTGCCAGTCAGAATTATCATTGGGGTAAAGTAGGATCATCCAGCACAGTGGCAGCTCTTCTCCGAAATAATCATCAGGAGTTTCATGTTGATGAATCCAAGACTTATGCAGAGGTAGTCATTTGGTCAAACTACCCTATCAAATCTTTTCTTCCGTATTTCGGTTGCAGCTGCTGAATGAGATACATGGAAAGGTAGAGCGCTAAGCAGGCAACTAGGAGAATGGCTCCTGTTATGAGTGTGAGCTAATCCTAGCTTCAAAAAACCCCACTATCACATGGAGCATTGAAACTGAACCATTCGCGTTATGCTCCATGTGAAACAGAAAATCGTCAACTAACATGTATCTAAGTCAGCAGCTTCACCATAACAGTGACGAGGTCATACGAGAGGAAGAGATGTATGATTAAGTTCCTTATCGGTTGCTTTGTTTTAGCTGTGGATGGGCACTCACCCCAGTGGACCATCAATGGTGATCGATGATAAGATCAGCCTAGTGGAGTATATCAAGGCAAGACCGGCTTGCTTAGGGTCCATCATCACAGATAAATTTGGTCAGCAGTTGCCTTTTCTGTTCAAAGTTCTGTCGGTTCAGAAATCGCTCTCTATACAAGTGCATCCTGACAAGGTAAGATATTTTTTATATTCTTTCATATCCTGGCCAGTGTCACGAGTATGCAGGTACCCCACAGGTATTCTGATCAGTCAGCGGGAGACAGATACCCCACAGGCATTCTGACCAATGTCAGAGGTGTTCTGCTGGTATTCTGGACTTTCTGCTTACACCTGCATGTCCTATATAGAAAGTTACTTTATTGGTGGGCCACCGGTATCTAATGTCGCTATCCGAACTCCCGAAGGTGTTTTAAATTGGAAAGTTTTACCCAAACCCGGTAATTGAACCAGAGACCTCTTGTCCAAAGCCTAGTAACCTTTCTATAGTTGTATATGGGACAGTCAGATATTTCAATAGTTAGAACACTCTGCTCTAGTTTGAAAGGTACTGACCAGACCAGGCGTCCACGGGGTATATGCTCCTCTCATAATTCCCAGCTCCTACTGCTCCAAAGGTAAAGCGATAGCACAGTGGATAGCATACAGGGCCAGGGTTCAATTACAGGTTTGAGCAAAAGCTTTGTCTTTTGCAGTACCTTCGGTGGTTTTGGATCCCAATGTTAAATAAAGGAAGCCCCCATAGAGTTTCTTCTCTATGGGGCTCTATGGGGGCTCTATGGGGCAGGCAGGGGCAAACAGAAAGTCTCCTAATGACGTACCCTGGGAAACACTGAGTCAAAGACTCACTAGGACTCAGACTCAGTAGGCAAATTTCTGCACTACTTCTGACAGTGTTTTTTTTTTCTGTCATAAAAGTAAGAAGGCCTCTTCAAAACAAGTCTCATACTTTATTAAGGCTATGGACCACTCGATTAACGATAGCTTGGAGCTGCTCGGAGTAGCAGAAACTATGGTCTACCCTCGCGGCACAGAATTAGATTCAAAGTCTCACGATTTTCTGATTTCGGGTCAAATGCTATATCCAGTGACTTAACGGTTGTTACCTGTATGTCAATGCATTATCTATACAACTTCAAATCTCCAAACGCTCCTTTACTAAACACCTCTGTAGACGCTAGTCTGTCGGGTTTGCCCTCAAAAATGTGGATTATCTTTTACTTAGACTCAGAGTCACAAATATCCTGTCTCGACGGCAATCTCAAAGTATTTTCTTGGTTTTACTTCACGCTGTATTTCATGAGGTCATGGAGTCTCCTGTCTGGTTAACAAAGAGAATTTGGCAGAGCTCTCGGAAACAAAACTTTGAAGGTTGAATGCCCTTCCTGCGTCTACCACTCAAGCTTTCTATTTATTTATTTTTTTTACTCTGGCACTTGACCAACCTCATTATCAAACCTCCTAAGCCTGAGGCTTATTGGAGGAGCAACAGCTAGGAATTATGTGAGAAGCTCATTCAAATAGTGGGAGCTCAACATGACTAGGAGTTCGCCCCAGGATCTTTCAATCCTGACCTATCGCATTATGCCCGGTACCCGGCTACAGAGGCCATTTGTCAACTAATATAATGTCACAAGCTTTTTTCTGCACCTTTTGACCTTGAACTAATTCAAATATAAGTAACCTTTGTTGTTTATAGAAACATGCAGAGGAACTGAACAGGATTTGTCCTGACAAATATAAAGACGACAATCACAAACCGGAAATGGCTATCGCTCTCACAGACTTTGAAGGGCTTTGCGGGTTTCGACCATTTCTAGAGATACAACGATTTCTTAAAGGTATATCAACTTCCAGCAAATTATTTATAGACTGACATTTGAATTCTTTCGTTCGGACATTGGTCATTTTGGTCCGTGGTGTCCGCTTAAAATCTGTTTGGATCCATCATAAACTTGGCAGTACCCTGATCTAAAGGTTTGATAATCATTGCACCTGCCTATTAACAATTGTCTCTATAATATATACTATTTGGGCCCCGCAATTGTGGTGAAACTGCCTTCAATGATTTTAATGGGAATGTCTTCAATCCTGTAATTCGTTCCATTAACTAAATCGAGAAAGTTAATTCCTAGTTTCGTATTATCCATATATTTCTGTCTAATTTCTAGGCTTTTTCGCACTAAACTTTCCTTCTTCTATAGAGCCCTTGTCATCTGCAAATGTTTGCATTGGTCTGCCCATGAGTTTGATAGCAGAATGATACGCTATTTTTGCGTGGGTGGCATTTGCGTAATCGGATAACTCAATGGCTAGAGCACTTGGCTCAACGTCCAAAGATCCTGAGTTCAATTCCTAGTCATGCTGAGTGCCCAGTGGAAGTAGGACTTTCTTCCCTTATTCCTAGCTCCTACCGCTCCATCATGGCTCTGACTCAGGAGATCTTTTAAACAGGATGGCCGGGTACCCTCCCTGCACGTACCCTAAAGTCTGTATGAATTTATACCAGATGTTCCGGAGTTGTCCTCTCTTATCGGTGAGTCGTCAACTGAGGCTATTCTCAAGGATAACTCGAATGATCTGTCGTCTCAGCGAACAGCCATCAAGCAAGGCTTCACCGGTCTGATGAAGTCAGATGCCGATGTTGTTTCAGCGAAAGTGACGGAACTTATCACGAGATTGGAATCATCCAATCATGGTAAGCTGGTTGGTCATAATTGCTCGGCGGGAGAATAAATGTATCTCGCTGTCTGTCCTCTCCGTGGCCCCCTCCCCCGGATCTTGACAGCTCAGTGGGAGAATAAATGTATCTCGCTGTCTGCCCTCTCCGTGGCCCGGGCCATGACAGCTCGGCGGGAGAATGAATGTATCTCGCTGTCTGTCCTCTCCGTGGCCCCCCTCCCCCGGATCATGACAGCTCAGTGGGAGAATGAATGTATCTTGCTGTCTGTCCTCTCCGTGGCTGTCTGTCCTCTCCGTGGCTGTCTGTCCTCTCCGTGGCTGTCTGTCCTCTCCGTGGCTGTCTGTCCTCTCCGTGGCTGTCTGTCCTCTCCGTGTCGGTCTGTCCTCTCCGTGCCTGTCTGTCCTCTCCGTGGCTGTCTGTCCTCTCCGTGGCTGTCTGTCCTCTCCATGGCTGTCTGTCCTCTCCGTGGCCCGGATGTGGGGAAGTATTTCAAGGGGGTTTTCTCTTGCTGATCATACTCTGCCAACCCATCCTTGGCCAGCGTGGCAGAAAATTGCTGAATCTCCCTTCAATGGCACCAGATAACCTGTGGTCATAGGGAGGAAGGCTGAAGTCCAACAATGGGCATACAATGACTGAAATAAAATTAAAATAAAAAAGAGTTCGGAAAGATAACTCGAAGATTTGCTTTATGGCAGCTCAACATGATGTAAATGTTTCGTTCATTTATTCACTAATTCATTCATTCTGTATCAATTCTTTCAGTCATTTGTTCCTTCGTTGTATTCCATTACTTATCTATATATTTTTTTACTGATTTATTTATTTGTTTATTAATTTATTTACTTTTTGTGTGATTCTTCATGAATTTATTTTTCTGTTTATGTATTTATGTTCAGTTCATGTATTTTTTTCCATCTTTTATGCAATTATCGATTTATTCATTAATTTATTTGTTAGTATTTTTTAATCCAATCCACTGTCCTGATAACATACTCCTTTTGCAGGTCTGGAGCAGAGTCTAGTTGATAACATACTCCTTTTACAGGTCTAGAGCAGAGTCTAGTTGATCTCATTCACAAGCTGCAGTCCGAGTTTCCCGGAGATGTCGGAATCTTTGCTGTGTTTTTCCTCAATCATATGAGACTGAAGCCAGGAGATGCTATGTTCCTGTGCGCTAACCTCCCACATGCATATCTATCAGGAGGTGAGATGCTTTATTAATGACTTGAATTTACCCGATTCATGCATTGATCAGTTGTTTTTTTCTCATATGATGCCTTCACCTGTTGGTAGTGTGAAGCGATAGCCTAGTGGATAGCGTACTGGGCGTTGGACCCGGAGTCCCGGGCTCGATTCTCAGTTCAAACAAAACTTTGTGTTCCGCGACACCCTCGTCGGTTTCGGATTCCTAAGTTAAACAAAGGAAGCCCATAGAGTTACCTTCTCTATGGGGCACATGGGTGCAAGCAGAAAGTCTCCTAATGGCGCACTCTGGGAAACGCTGAGCCTAGGTTTTCTGCATCACTCCTGACAGCTGTTCTGTCATGGAGATGCGAAGAAGACCATGATGATGAGCTGCCGAGTCAACTACCTGTTCGTATCTCATTAAGAGGCAATTTGCGTTTATTTTCACCTAGGTTTCATCTGAAAAGGTCCCAGCGTGACCAGGGTTCAACCCTAGGGTCCCATGGTCACGAGCCCAGCGCTCGATCACTGAGCTTTCCCACATTCCAACCGAGATACCTGTTGTGTTGCAGATTGTATAGAATGCATGGCGCAGTCAGATAATGTCGTCAGGGCCGGACTAACTCCTAAGTTCAAGGATGTCGATACATTAGTGGCCATGTTAGATTACACGCCTCGCTCAATGCAGGTAAAAAGCTTTCCATGGGTCAGCGGATTAATTGAATCTTTTTTTAGTCAAGAGAGCGTAAACCAGAATGCAGTAAATGGCAGCAACCGCCATTGAAACATTTATTACCATTCAATGACGGTCACGCTTTTGAAGCTTTTGTGTAAATAATTTGAATGACTCTGACTGAAACCACTCTGTATCCGCAAATATGAATGAGTAAAAAATAATGTTACCTGGTTCCTCTGTTACCAGGACAGCTATTGAACTACTTCCATAATTCATTATGTGAGAGAGTTTTCGAGGTCCAATGTTGGACTGCGCAATGTTTTGAGAGTCTCTGGGCTTCCCAAAGCCACTAGCAATTAGTTTATGTAATGTTCAAACTCTGCAAACTCTGTGAAAAGACCTCTAGTCTAGTTTAAACTGTACTGGAGGTCGCTTCAGATTCAGTTGAGACAGTCGTTAAAACCATGGTGGGCGGAGTCAAACTTTTTGTACCCTTTCGAAAAGTTTTTGACTTAGCAAACTAGCGATGTTTGTCTCTACCACTTACAGGCCGGCATTCGCGATGCCTCATGGCTAGAGAGATGAGATTTCTGTGGTTACTTGTTACTGTTAGTCAGTTTATAGGTAATACTTACCAATGACAGTTTGTACAGAATAGCCCTTGATAACGCCGAGCGATTGTTATACCCGGTGCCACGCTAAGCGAGATCAATCGGCGGCCATGATGACTCCACATTATTTTATTCATATTTTATACTCATCAAAAATTCACAAAAGATGGCTTATACCCTGAATACATTGTACATTGAGTGACTTTTCGGAAAAATTGCTAAAACAAAAATGATCTTCGTTTTCTATTTAGATCATATAAGTCAATATAGTGAATCAGCACCTTGACTGCCGCGTCCGTGTTTAGATAGGAACGAAACCGACAGGAACCGCTAGGCTCCGCCCACCATCATGTTGTGTATTACCTTATCAGACACTTGAGGTAGCAGGTTTTGAGCAAGATCTACTAAGACATGAGATCAAAGGAACATTATGAGATCGTGTCTTTCAGTTTACTTACACTTTAAACCATCCATATAAAATAAAACTTCCCAAATCAAAGGTACCTAGAGAAATATTCTATAGGCAATAAGCGAAATTTACTGTGTGATCTTGTTTTTCAGGAGAACTTGATGTCATACACTAAACATGAGACCGACAGTTGTGTAGACATGTTCAACCCACCGGTACCAGATTTCGCTTTGCATAGCATAAAGGTAAATGATGACAAAATAAGTTTTCAGATGCTCGTCTGAACCAGCCACCTGACCGCGTTAAATCGATGATAACGCCGGACTAGCTGTTTGATTTGCTACCGTATTTGTTCAGTGGATGAAATAACGGGCATCGTTCCATAATGTGGGCAGCGGTTTGTGGTCCCTGTCTGCACTGGCTGAGCTCTGTTTGAAACCGCCCCATTTGTTTTCTTACTGAAGACGAACTCATTGAATGGAGTAAAAGACATGTGTGTTTTGCAGGTGAAAGCCGAGGCTAACTACTCTTTCACTAAAGAGGATAGCGCCAGCATCATTCTGATTACATCTGGTAAAGGCCAGCTCGCAGAAGTCGGGCAACTACTATCGGGGCACGTTATATTTATTCCAGCCAATGAGACGCCGTCTATGAAAGTAGAAGAGGATATAACTATTTATAGAGCCCTCTGTATGCAATAAACCTATAAAGCCCTTCGTATATAGATCCCACGATAGGTCTGAAGCTTGTTCTATAGTCTGACAAAATGATGTTGTCAACTAGACTGTGCTCATTTTTCCATTTCATATGAACAAAATATTATGCGTGGATGATGCTTAGAGCCTACAAATGCCTCTTTGACCCTTTGATATTGGATTCCTAAATTGTGATAAGATAGACTACATTATGTGAATGCTGATTTTGAACTTTTCAGCAGCAGTGTGTTAACTAACGCTTTTGCCAAGCTATTTTCATAAACCTTTTCTTTTACGTTTTGAATGCAAACAGTATTCAATAACAAGTCATTAACATTATACAATTCTGCTGGTTCGTAACGTAACGTAAACTAAACACGAACATCCACATTGGCAACGTGTTAAATAACACCTGGAAGGTGTAGCAGTAAGGGGGCATTCACAATGTATGAATGAACAAGAAAACAGTTGTTATGAACAGTTACAACCAACACAGAGATCATATGTAACATCATCATACCTAAAACTATTCAGTACTAATAGTTCACGGGGACATGTTATGACATTATCATATTTGTGTACATTGTACATATATGAATGGTGTACCATTGCACACTCTGCTATTGTCAGTCGGTCACATGAGTTTCTGATGCTAAGTTGATAAGTGGTAGTTTGTCGACTCTACATTACAATGATCCAGTAGTTGGCAATAACCCCTTCAAGCGATCGACCAAGAAAGCGCGTATAGAACCGTAACGAATGTTGATCGAATATTTAAGGGGGGGGGGGCCTCTCGGATGTTCTGTGTATATCAGGCACCCACTAGATATTAGAGGAAGTTTATGTCAGCTTGGGCATGTTTTATGTCTATGAAGGTAAAGTAACGGGAGTCCCTTAGCCAATGGTCATGCACAGAAGAGAGCCCACTTGTACCAGCAGTAACAGTGTAACTGAGGTGAGGCAACACTCCTCTTCCTCACCACCTTCATCTACCCTGGCTCTGTTGAACGTCGGCTACCCATTTCCTGCTGGGTGAACAGCGACAGGTAATGTCTATAAGTAGCCTTAGTTATCATCAATCCCCTTCCTCCTTCACTTCTGACTGCTGATCTCGTGCCGTTTGTCTGCTGGATTGTCTACTAGATGGTGCTGACCCTGGCAAGGATGGTAAGCGAAACTCCGGCTCATTCACCGGTGTTGAAGATTCAGATCCGTTAGTGACAGTGCCGAGCATTTCAGTATTATTGGCCGGACTTGACTTTTCTAATGTCTCAGTCTGATCAGCTTTGAGTTCGGCATGAGTCTCTGGTTTGGTTAGTGAGTTTGTTACAGGTTCGGGTACCGAATCACCGACTTCAGAACCGGTTAGGCTATGATAGTTCGAATCCGTTTCCTCTTTCGAAGAGGCTATACTATTGCTGGTCTGTCTGCGTTTTATTCTGTCATTCGAAGGTCTCATCGCGAGCGTGATTTTATGCCGAGTACAGGTTTTAGTATGGAGTCCTTTAGGATATTCCAGACGTGGGTTACGGGCGGGAAGCTTTTTATTCTGAGTTTTGTTCACTATGATGTTGCCAGTGCGTGTGGGACTTGGTGAAGTGCCATTATGGCTCACTGGAGGATGGATTACAGACCCTACAGCAAGATAACGAGAATGTTATATTCAATAATTCAACCACCTTTAGTCCTACGCATACTGTGATATAGCTGGATAGCTCAGTGAAAGAGCGCGTGCCTGGCTCGCGGCTCACTTTTGTTCCAACTGAAAAACCCTCACTATGAGGTGGAGTGTTGGTACTGACCCACTTGATCGTGGACCTCCATGCTAAGGCATAGCTGGTGACAACGCAAATATCTACTAACCCGCCAGCTTCATCATAACGGTGGAGGTGGAGTTGCCATAGAAGAAAAACAATCACTACTGTAAAGTGGGAACTTAAACTTGATGAGCGCCTTCTAAATATTTATCTCTGACATTTCTACATAGACCTAATAATACTGACTCTTGTTCTAGAGTGGTAGGAGACTAGGAGCTAGGAATCACGTGAGGAGCCCAGGACCACAGTGGGAGCCCAATATGGCCAGGGCTTGAACGCAGGATCTTTCGATCTTAGGGCTGCAACTTTAGCCACTTTATACAGCCGAACCGATTCACCGTGAACATCAAATGCGGTGTCCTAGCGCGAGCCAGAGCGGATAGCACAATATCAATGCCGTGCTATCCGCCCTGGCTCGTGCTAGGATACCGCCTTTGGTGTTTAACTTGAGCCGAGTCAACGTTTTAATGGAATCAGCTAAAAACTTGCAAAAAGGAAGGACAACAGGCTATTTCTGGGGACAGCGTAGAAAGCATGATTTTGGATCTGCTCCAAATAAATCACTAGAAAGGGAATTGTTTGACTATGTTCGACAAAGACCATTTAACATTGCTTTCGATGATTTTCTTCCTTAAAACATGTAGTGTGAGCTTTTCAATCAGTGTATAGTTTAGGATTGAAGGCTTGAAGTGTCTGATAACTTATTTTTATTTTGTCAATGATTTTCTTCCTTATAATATCTACCCGTCATAGTGTAGCGTTTAAGATGGAGAACCCTCTGATTGGGAGTTTCTGATAAGGTTTATATTTCTATCCATTAAGCAATAAATGATTGGTGTGTGGCCTAACGCAATACAAATCAATGGACCCGGATCTGTACAGTTTCAGTAGTCGAAAGTTTTAATTTATCTTATCGCAAAATCCAAATTGCCCTACCGAGTCGTAAATAGGTAATGACTTTATATCAGTGTTGATAGTATTGCAACTTTATACCTCAGCATGATTAGCCCCTCGGAGCCTCAAAAGGGGAGACTTTGCAAATCAATGGTTAGTGCGTTCATCTCTGATGCTGAAGTACCCCAGTTTAAGACCGCTTATCCGTGGAACTTTTAAAAAGCTTCCTCCGCTTAGTTTCAAACTCACCATCATCTCATTACCTATCTCACATGCAAAATCAACAGATTTCTTCTTGGCAGATTTTCTTGCTGAAGGATTGGAATTAAAGCATACCATGTGTCGAGGGTTAGTCTTAGATTCTGGCAATGGCATTTATTTAGTTGTTGGTGCGCGGGACCAACATCGGCAACATCTCTAGCTATGCAACATAGCCTATGGTTTGGTTAGGGTACATTGCTCATGATTGAAAATTTTATGATTTAATCCCACTGCATGTGACCATGAGCTTCTCAACTAATATCTAGCTTCTGCTATACACTAGAACAAGCCTCTGGTGAGTGAGAGGTCCTTTAGTGAGAGGTCCTCCAAGCATTAACTAGATAGCTAGATCGATGACCTTCATCTACCTTTGCATATCCTGTTGCGATCGCGGGTCTGTCTCTCTGCTGGTTTCTCGCCACTGTTCTCTTGGTGAATAAGACCCAGATCTCTGACTGCCTGAGGGGTGCTGCGAGGTATTGGTGGCCGATCCAACCGAACTGCGGGTCGATGAGAGGCCTCCTGACGAGACAATCTACAAACAAAAGGTCACAAATTCACTAGTCACCGCATCATACAGCGAACCATCACATCTTTGTGTCACTAAGTTGTTTACAGATGGTCACTATTTTAGTTTGACCTGCTTTTATGCCACGCTTTTATGTTTCTAAGCCACCATGACACTGTAACGCCATGTAGTTACGATGTTATGTCACCACCGGCATACAGTCGTAAGGTTACCCCTCATATCTTTGAGTTACCAGGTCTATGATTGCATTTATTCCCCCCCCACCTT
>Ga0224501_10002060_pt1 | contig 15695 bp, 18 predicted proteins | sample SF_Oct11_sed_USG_4_FD_169105 | JGI IMG/M metagenome (GOLD analysis project Ga0224501, IMG submission 169105) | Sediment microbial communities from San Francisco Bay, California, United States - SF_Oct11_sed_USGS_8_1 | ecosystem: Environmental > Aquatic > Marine > Sediment | place: USA... | reverse complement strand
TGGATGTGTTAGTTGAAGTCCATGATGTAGAAGAGATGGAACGCGCACTCATGACAGGTGCAAAGCTGGTTGGTGTAAATAATCGTAACTTACGGACATTTGAAGTTAGTTTAAATAATACCCTGGACATGCTGGCGATGGTGCCTGGGGATCGGTTGCTGGTTACTGAAAGTGGTATCCATACCCCTGCAGATGTAAAACTCATGCGTGACAATAATGTGAATGCATTTCTGGTGGGTGAGGCATTTATGCGAGCAGATGATCCCGGTATGAAGTTGGGAGAGTTGTTTAACTTGTAGTTATTTTTATGCGAGCAAGTAGAATTGGCGGAACTGTTTAACTTTTATTACTGTTTAGTGGGTTGGCTGTGAAATTGGGAGAGCTGTTTAACTTGTAGATACTTTTATGCGAGCAAGTAAAATTGGTAGAACTGTTTAACATTTAGTTACTGTTGAGTGGATTAGCTGAGAAAATTGTTTAACTTGTAGTTACTTTGGTGTGAGACAGGAAAAAACTGGCAGAGTTATTTGAGTTATAGAAATATGTTGAGTTTATTGGTTAGCTGAACAATTTTTAAACAGTTCTATGCAGAAAGTTTCCAGTAGCCTGGTATCTGCTGGAATGATGAATCAGTAAGCCGGGTCACAAAGACTAGTTAACGAGTGCCATGTACGACAATGGTTTTGCCGTGTGCTGAAATCAGGTTGTCTTCTTCCAGTTCTTTTAGTACTCTCCCGGCCATTTCGCGTGAACAACCAACGATTTTAGCAATATCCTGCCGAGTGATTTTAATCTGCATACCATCGGGGTGAGTCATGGCATCGGGCTGTTTGCTGAGTTCCAGCAGGGTGCGTGCTATGCGGCCTGAAACGTCGAGGAAGATTAGATCACGAACTTTTTGCGTGGTCTTCACCAGACGCTCAAAGATTTGTCCAGTTAGCATAAACATGATTTCTGGTTCTTCTGCAACCAGTTTACGGAACTGGGTGTAGTTGATTTCGGCAATTTCAGAAGCTGATTTGGCAATGACCATGGCGCTACGGTCTGGTTCCTTTTTAAACAGGCCGGCTTCACCGAAAAAATCACCAGCATTGAGATAGGCAATAATAATTTCTGCGCCATCATCGTTCTCAGCCTGTACGCTTACAGAGCCCTTAATGATATAGTAGAGACTTTGAGACTGGTCTCCTTCGTGGATAATGGTTTTCTTGGCTGGATAGCTCTTTTTGTGGCAATGGCTAAGTAGCTTATCCAGGATAGGGTTAGAATTATCAACTTTTGGTAGCAATGTCATAAACTGGTAGCCTGTTCCTGATTATCCAAAATGCAATTATTTTTTTCCATCATTAATTATAGGAAAAATTTGGCTCATATGGGTGAGTATTAAGTCAGAAACTGGCTGAATCGGCAAGTTTTTTAGGTGGTTTTTATGAAAGCAAGGGTAAAATGGCTGGATAATATGTCATTTGTAGGTGAATCCGGTAGTGGTCATTCAATTGTAATGGATGGTGCACCAGATGCAGGTGGCCGTAATCTGGCAGCTAGACCGATGGAAATGGTGCTTATAGGCATGGGGGGATGCACCGCATTTGATGTGGTGATGATCCTTAAAAAAGGACGCCAGGCCATCAGTGACTGTATTGTGGAATTATCTGCAGAGCGTGCAGATGACATACCAAAGGTGTTCACAAAAATTCATGTGCATTACATAGTTAAGGGTAAAGGTTTGAGCGAAAAGCGTGTTTCAGATGCCGTGAATCTTACTGCAGAGAAATATTGCTCAGTATCTATTATGCTGGCTAAAACTGCTGAAGTTACCCACGATTACGAAATTATAGAAGAATAATTAATGTCAGATTTATCAGTACAGCAGGCTTTCGAGGCGCTGCTGGAGCAATATTATAATGCCTGGTTCCGTTATCATCCTGAGCAGGCTGTGCATATCGGAGTTCCTGGATTTGAGGAAAATTTACGGCCTTATAGTGATGATGAAATAGGTGCTCTAATTTCACTTAATGAAAAGCTGTTATCCAGCCTGGATGAAATTAATTTCTATGCGCTTGAAGTGGAGAACCAGATAGATTACTCCATAGTCTATAGTTCGGCGATTAACGAGTTACAGGAATTACATGATAATGACTGGCGTTATCGAAGACCACAGGATTTTTTACCTGTTGATGCAATATACCAGTTGTTGTCTCGACCAGTAGAAAATTTACATCGGGCATTTAAGCATCGTTTAGAAGCCATACCTGAATATTTGCGAGGTGCTCGTAGTTATCTTGGTCAGCAACCAGAACTGATTTCACCAGACTGGCTTCATAGTGCCAGTCAACAGGCTATTGCGGGTGTTAGTTATTTCCGTAACCTGGTACGACATCCTGAAGTTGTGACTAAATTTCAAAATCCGCAACGATTACAGTCACAGTGTGAAGAAGCGGCATGTGCCATGGAAGATTTTGCACGATATATTGATCATGAACTGAAACCCAGGGCCAGTGGTAATTTTGCCTGCGGTAAGAAACATTTTGAAGAACTATTAAAAAATATACATTTTCTTGATGTTGATGCCGACCAGTTACATGTTTTTGGTAGTCGATTGTTTGAACAGACTCAGCAGCAAATCATTGACCTGGTTAAGGAAATCAGGGGTGATGAAGATGTTGAGACAGCACTGGCTGATATACGTGGCAGTTATCCAGCCGGAGATACATCAGAACTGTTAAAAGTTTATCGTGATCGAATGAAAGCGGCTTTTGATTTTGTTCAGCAGCATCAGTTGGTGACTATTCCAGAAGAACAGCAGTTGAAGGTGATAGAGACGCCTGGATTTTTGCGACATGAAATTCCTTTCGCAGCATATGAAGAGCCTGCGTCCAGTGATGAGCATCAACAGGGTTATTATTATGTAACACCTGTGGTAACGGAAGATCATATGCTGGAACATAACTGGGTATCTATTGATCTGACCTGTGTGCATGAAGCATTCCCTGGACATCATTTACAGTTTGTTACAGCGAACAGGAACTCTTTAAATAGTTTGCCTCGGCTATTAAATCCTTCATCCACTTTTTATGAGGGATGGGCGCTTTATTGTGAAGAGCTGATGCTGGAACAGGGTTTTTTATCCACGCCACAACACCAGTTAATCATGTTGCGGGATCGATTGTGGAGAGCATTACGTGTGATGCTTGATGTCGAACTTCATACTCGTAACTTGACGGTGGAGCAGGCGGCTCAGAAAATGTGTAAACATCTGGGCTTTTCTATGGATCATGCCAGGGCAGATATAAGCTGGTACATTCAGTCGCCAACGGTGCCAATGGGTTATGCGACTGGCTGGGCGTTGATTAAAGCAGTCAGGGATATACAGTCTGGTAGTGACGATTTTAATTTGAAAGATTTTCATGACAGTTTATTATCAGTTGGATCATGTGCTTTGCCGTTGGTAATCAGGCGAGTATTTGGCGAGCAAACATGGCTAGAAGTTAAACAACAGGTTTTTGGTTAGGACGTATCTTTTAAAATTAAGAGTACCTGATTTTAGATATTTTGATTAAAGTGAGAATTCGGTTGAGAATGTTTAAGCTGATTTTGTTCTGACGTGTGACCAGGTAATTAATGATGCTAGACAGTATACGATCATTTTTTGAAAACAATTTTTCTCTGGTAAATACCGCTGATGATGTATCGGCTCGATTAAAGCTGGCAACAGCTGCATTACTGATTGAAATGATGCAACAGGATGGTGAAAGTCATGATGCTGAGCACAGGGCGGTAAGGACGGCATTAAGGGAAAAATTTAATTTATCTGAGGAAGAAACACGTCAGTTAGTTGAGCTGGCGCATGATGAGGCTCGTTCAGCGACCGATTATTATCAATTTACCCGTCTTATTGCACAGGAGTTTTCACAACAGCAAAAGATTAAGGTGATTGAATATCTGTGGGTAATTGCTTTTGCTGATGAGCAGTTGAATTCATATGAAGAGCATATGGTAAGGCGGATAGCCGATTTAATTTATGTGCCTCATGCCGATTTTATACAGGCTAAACATCGAGTGCAGAAATCCATGGGTTTGGCTGATTAATAACTGGTTTTATCTGGTTTGTTTTGCCAGGCGGTGAAGCAAGCGTCATGGCCTTCACATTTTACATGTTCGACTTTGATGCTTCTGCTGGTATAAGGTAAAGCTAATTCCCTGGCAATATTCGCATCATCAAAACCTGCTTTAGCCGCATCTTTTTCTGTGGCAGCAAAAACAACTCTATCAAGGCGAGACCAGTAAATTGCTGACATGCACATAGGGCATGGTTCACAGCTACTATAAAGTATGCAGCCTTCGAGGGTAAAACTTGCAAGGGTTTGACAGGCATTACGTATGGCGATGATTTCAGCATGAGCTGTAGGGTCATTGTTAATAGTGACCTGGTTGTTTCCAGTGCTAATAATAGTATCGTCTTTGACAATGATGGCGCCGAATGGGCCGCCACCCTGATTTACGGATAAAGTTGCAATTTCAATGGATTTTTTCAGGAAAGTCGTGTCTAGATCAGACATATATAATTAATCAATATCAAATTTTTTTTCAAAATGAGCAACTTGAAAAACCTGTTTAATGAAGTCGTTACAATTAACAATTTTTATTCTATGGTTTTTGAATTCTTCGTCAAGTAATAACAACATGCCGAGGGCGGCACTGTCCATGTAGTCTGTGCTGTGTAAGTCCACAACAATATTATAGGAGTTATCAATATCCTGGTATGATTTTCGAAATTCCGGGTGTAATGAAAAATCAAAATTACCACTAACAATGATTCTTAATTCATTGTTTTCATCATCTTTTCTGATTTGTATAGCCATGTGGGGTCTCTGACAGATTTGGTATGTATGCTTGGTTACATCGAGTATAGATGAGTAATTTTTATTTTTCTTTTGAGGCTAGTGTTTAGTGTTGGGGGTTTCAGGTGGGATTGCGTGGTTGAAAATTGCGTCAACGTCAATCTTATCAAATGAGTAAAGGGCATTACAGAATTCACAATTAACCTCAATATTTTTATGTTCATTTAAGATGCTTTGTGCTTCTTCTATGCCCAGGGAGAGTAGCATGTTGCTAATGCGTTCCCTGGAGCAGTTGCATCGAAAACAAAATGGTTCGGATTCAAAAAGACGAATGTCCTCTTCATGAAACAGTCGGTGTAGTAACTGACGTGAATCCAGGTTTAATAACTCATTATCGGTGATAGTTGAAGCAAGGTGAGTGGTGCGATTCCATGCATCAGTATCTGGATTTTTACCTGGCAGTTCCTGTAATAAAAGCCCGGCACAGGACTGTGCACTGGCACAGAGCCAGAGCCGGGTGTTGAGTTGTTCGGATTGTTCAAAATAAGCTTCTAGCGCCTGGTTGAGGTGATTGCCTTGCAGGGCAATGATGCCCTGGTAAGGCTCGCCTTTGTCAGGCTCAATAGTTATAGCCATTTGTCCATTACCAAATATGGCTTTAAGGTCACGTTCAGGTACAACGCCTTGCCAGCGAGCAATGGCTCTCATGGTGCCATCTGCTGTGGCCTGTACGACCAGTAAATGCAAAGGACCATCACCACGTATCTGTAAAATTAGTGAGCCATCAAATTTGATTGTCGCAGTTAGCAAAGCACAGGCGGCCAGTGCTTCACCCAGAATAGTCTGTACCTGTTCCGGGTAATCTGTGCGTTGCAAAATGGCCTGCCATGTGGCATCAAGGTGTATATGCTCACCTCGTACATTGGTGTTTTCAATTAGAAAACGATGCAGCTGATCTTTCTCTGGCATTAGCTGCTTAATTTCTGCTTGAGGATTTCGTTGACCTGTGCCGGGTTGGCCTTGCCCTGTGATGCTTTCATGACCTGTCCAACAAAGAAACCAAATACCTTGTCCTTACCAGCTCGGTATTGTTCAACCTGTTGCGGATTACTTGCAATAATTTCATCAATCATGGCTTCAATGGCAGAGTTATCAGTGATTTGTTTCAGGCCTTTGTTTTCGATGACTGTATCTGCGTCACCTTCACCAGACCACATGGCATTGAAAACATCCTTGGCGATTTTGCCTGATATGGTTTTATCGTTGATGCGTTTTAACATGCTGGCAAGCATGTCGGCAGTTACAGGTGACTGGTCGATGCTGATGTCTTCCTTGTTAAGTCGAGCAGATAAATCGCCAATAACCCAGTTGGCTGCAAGCTTGGCATCCCCGGAAGATTGCTGGACAACAGACTCAAAGTAATCAGCCAGGTCACGGCTGCCGGTTAGTATGACTGCATCATAATCTGTCAGACTGTATTCGCTGATAAAACGTTCGCGCTTTTCTTTAGGTAATTCAGGCAGGGTTTTTCGAACGTCTTCCAGGTAGGCTTCATCGATAATGACTGGTAGCAGGTCAGGGTCAGGAAAGTAACGATAGTCATTGGCTTCTTCCTTGCTGCGCATCGAACGTGTTTCATCTTTATCAGCATCGTAAAGACGCGTTTCCTGGATAACTTCACCACCGCTTTCGAGCAGGTCAATCTGGCGATCAATTTCAAAATTTATGGCACGTTCTACAAAGCGGAATGAATTGATGTTTTTGATTTCGGCTCGTGTGCCAAGCTCTTCCTGTCCCTTGAGGCGAACTGAGACATTGGCATCACAGCGAAATGAACCTTCTGCCATGTTGCCATCACAAATTTCAAGATACTGCACAAGAGAATGCAGTTTTTTCATGTAGGCAACAGCTTCTTTGGCTGAACGAATGTCAGGTTCTGAAACAATTTCCAGTAAAGGTGTGCCGGCACGGTTCAAATCAATGCCTGTCATGCCATGAAAATCTTCATGTAACGATTTACCTGCATCTTCTTCCAGGTGAGCACGCGTGATGCCAATAATTTTAGTGCTACCATCTTCCAGTTCGATTTCCATTTCACCCTTCTCAACGATTGGCAGTTCAAATTGTGAAATTTGATAGCCTTTTGGCAGATCAGGGTAAAAATAATTTTTACGGGCAAAGACGGAATGCCTGGATACATTCGATCCTGTCGCCAGGCCAAATTTGGCAGCCATATGAATGGCTTCTTTGTTAACAACCGGTAATACGCCGGGTAAGCCAAGATCAACAGCACAGGCCTGAGTATTTGGTTCTGCTCCATAGGCGGTCGATGCAGATGAAAATATTTTACTTTTTGTTGCCAGTTGGGCGTGTATTTCTAAACCGATTACGCTTTCCCATTCCATAAAAAATGCCTCAGATAATTATTTTTACCACAAAGTTAACAGGGCAAGCTGTTTTGGTGGCAGTTGGTATTTGTTGGTTAAATAAATGCATCGGGTATCTGTCTGTGCCATTCAGTAGTTTGTTGATATTGATGAGCAACATTTAGTAAACGGCTTTCTTCAAATGAATTAGCGATGATCTGCAACCCTACGGGCATGTTATTACTAAAGCCCGCTGGAATACTGATACCAGGTAAGCCAGCCAGGTTGACTGCAATGGTATAGATGTCAGACAGGTACATTGATACCGGATCACTGGTTTTTTCGCCAATTTTAAATGCAGTACCGGGAGAGGACGGCCCCATAATAACGTCAACCGTTTCAAATGCTTTGGTAAAATCATCTGAAATCATACGACGTAATTGCTGTGCTTTGAGATAGTAGGCGTCATAGTAACCCGCTGATAATGCGTAGGTGCCGACCATAATACGGCGTTTAACTTCTGCACCAAAAGCTTCACCTCGGGAACGTTTGTATAAATCTTCCAGGTCCCTGGGGTCTTCGCAACGGTAACCAAAACGTACACCGTCAAAACGAGACAGGTTAGAAGAACATTCTGCTGGCGCGACAACGTAGTAGACGGGTACGGCGAGATGGGTATTAGGCAGGGAAATTTCAATGATTTCAGCACCCATATCTTTATATTGCTGGATAGCCTGGTCAATTACCTCGGCAACACCTGCGTCCAGGCCGGTATCAAAGTATTCTTTCGGCAGGCCAATTTTCAAACCATTAAGATCTTTGTTCAGATCAGCTGTGTAATCAGGTACGTCTTTTTTGATTGAGGTTGAATCACGACGATCAAATCCTGCCATGGCATTGAGTAGCAAAGCACAGTCTTCAGCACTTTGAGCCATCGGGCCTGCCTGATCAAGGCTGGAGGCAAATGCAATCATTCCATAGCGTGAGACACGGCCATAAGTTGGTTTCAGGCCGGTTATGCCACACAGTGAAGCGGGCTGGCGAATAGATCCACCCGTATCTGTGCCAGTCGCTGCGGGGGTAAGTCTTGCGGCTACCGATGCGGCTGAGCCGCCGGATGAACCACCGGGAACGCTTTGTGTGTTCCAGGGATTTTTTACCGGACCGTAATAACTGGTCTCATTGGAGGAGCCCATGGCAAATTCATCCATATTGGTTTTGCCAAGCATGACCATGCCAGCCTGAGACATTTTCTCTACCACGGTGGCATCATAGGGCGAGATAAAATTATCCAGCATTTTTGAGCCACAGCTGGTTTTGATATCACGAGTACAGAAAATATCTTTATGAGCAAATGGAATGCCTGTTAGAAGGCCGGCAGTACCTGCTTTGATAGTGTCGTCGGCAGCCTGTGCCTGTGCCAGGGCCTGGTCTTCTGTAACAGTAATAAAGCTGTTTAAATCTGTATCGAGCTGTTTAATACGTTGAAGAAAAGCCTGGGTCAATTCAACGGAGCTTACCTCGCCAGACGTCAGCAACTGTGATAGTTCGGCCAGTGTTTTAGTATGAAACATGTATATTCCTGTGAAAATTATTCAATAACGCTTGTTCTCAGATAGAGGCTATTTCTTCCAGTAAAAATTATTCTATTACTTTGGGTACCAGGTACAGGCCATTTTCTGTAGCGGGTGCGATTTTCTGGAAACGTTCGCGTTGGTTTTCTTCCAGAACTTCGTCAGGTCTTAGTCGTTGGGCAAGATCCTGAGGATGCGCCATTGGGGTCACATTACTGGTATCTATGGAATTCATTTGCTCAACAAGATCCAGAATACTGGAAAGATTAGTTGCATAGTCATCAATATCTGATTCGTTAATGTTTAATCGCGCCAGATGTGCGATTTTTTTTACATCATCAGCTTTAAGTGACATGAATATCTCCGGTTGAGTTAGTTAAATAATGAGAATTTTGTTTAAAACCGCGCAAAATTAGCACATTCTTCACTGTTAAACTACTACTGAGCTTGCTCTGTTTGTAACTCATTGTTAGAGTAGCGCTGATTTGCAGAGCGTACTGTACAATATGTCTCTGTGTACTATTAATATATAAAATTATTAAAACTATAAAACGGGTCGGCCAATAACCATGTTAAAACGCTTAATGGGCATGTTCTCAAATGATTTATCGATTGATCTCGGTACTGCTAATACTTTAATTTATGCACGTGGCAAAGGAATTGTCCTTAATGAGCCATCTGTTGTGGCCATTCGCCAGGATCGGGGTCCCGGCGGCCCTAAAACCATAGAAGCCTATGGTGCAGATGCCAAAGGGATGCTGGGTCGTACACCACAGAATATTACAGCAATTCGTCCAATGCGTGATGGTGTTATTGCTGATTTCCATGTCACTGAGAAAATGTTGCAGCATTTTATCAAGCGTGTTCATGACAAGGCTATGTTTCGTCCCAGTCCAAGAGTATTGATCTGTGTGCCCTGTGGTGCAACCCAGGTTGAGCGTCGTGCTATTAGAGAATCAGCAGCTGGTGCAGGTGCTCGTAAGGTTTATTTGATTGAAGAACCTATGGCTGCAGCAATTGGTGCTGGTATGCCAGTGGATGAGCCCCGTGGCTCCATGGTGCTGGATATAGGCGGTGGCACCTCTGAGGTGGCCGTTATTTCCCTGAATGGTATTGTATATTCCGCATCTGTTCGTATTGGTGGTGACAAGTTTGATGAAGGGATTTTCAGTTATATTCGACGTAATTACGGTATTTTGATTGGTGAAGCAACGGCTGAAAGAATCAAGCATCAGATAGGCTCCGCTTATCCAGGCAAGGAATTGCTGGAAATAGAAGTTAAAGGCCGTAATTTATCAGAAGGTATACCCCGTAGTTTTACGCTGAATAGCAATGAAATTCTTGAAGCCCTGCAGGAACCCTTGCAGGGAATCGTGAGTGCCGTTAAAACAGCCCTGGAACAGACACCTCCTGAATTAGGCGCTGACGTAGCAGAGCGTGGTATCGTTCTGACCGGAGGTGGGGCACTTTTAAGGGATCTTGATCGTCTGTTGATGGAAGAAACGGGTCTGCCTGTCATCATGGCTGAAGAGCCGCTAACCTGTGTTGCTCGTGGTGGCGGTCGAGTTCTGGAGCTGATTGATGAACATGGTGGGGATTTCCTGGCTGTTGAATAGATTCTGTTTAGCAGCATCTTCCGGGCGGCTGAATTTTAATCTGTAGATAGGTTGTTACAGGGCAGATATTAATGCAGTCATTATTCGTACGCGGTCCATCAGTTACTCTACGAACAATTATATTTGTTGGATTATCTATTATTTTAATGATTGCAGATCACCGCTGGCAGCATGTTGAAGCCATGCGGACGGCAGTTGAGTCTCTGGTTATTCATCCATTACGTTACATTATTAATGTTCCTGCTGATTTGATTCAGTGGACCAGTGAATCAATATCGTCTCAAAAAGAGCTGGTTGACGAAAATCGGCGGCTTAAAGATCAGCAGCTAAAAGCCCAGGTAAGTTTGCAAAAACTCAGCATACTGGAAAAGGAAAATGAGCGATTAAGGAAAATGCTGAGCGCCCAGCCAAAGGTGGGTGAAAAGGTATTAATTGCTGAATTGCTATCAATTGATATGGATCCATACAGGCAGCAGGTGGTTCTGAATAAAGGTCAACATCATTCTGTCTATCATGGTCAACCCGTTATTGATGCCTGGGGAGTGATGGGTCAGGTGGTGCATATTGGTGAGTATTCCTCAACAGCAATGTTAATTACAGACCCCAGTCATGCCATTCCAGTCCAGGTCAATCGCAATGGTTTAAGAAGTACGGTGTTTGGCAATGGGCAGACAGACAATCTTGAGTTGAAATATATACCTCATAATGCAGATATTGAAATCGGTGATTTGATAATAACATCCGGTCTAGGCGGTCGTTTTCCACCTAATTACCCTGTGGGAAGAATAATTTCAATTGAACGTCCAGCGGGAGAGACTTTTGCCAATGTCATTGCTCAGCCTATTGCGCATATTGACCGTAGCCGAGAAATTTTACTGGTTTGGCATAATGCACCTGAGATTGAAGAAGCACCGGGTGATCTAGAGGCGGTAATCAATGAATAATTGTTATCGGATTATTTTTTTATGCGTCATTGTCGCCCTGATGCTGGCTATGATGCCCTTACCAGGCTGGGCACAATCATTAAGGCCTGACTGGGTTACCATGGTGATTATTTACTGGGTAATGGCTTTGCCACAACAGGTCGGAGTTACTGTTGCATGGGTTTCTGGTTTATTACTGGATGTTAGCCTGGGTAGTATACTCGGCCAGCATGCGCTCGGTATGGTACTGGTTGCATACCTGGTGTCATTGCAATATCAGAGAGTACGGGTATTTTCCTTGTTTCAACAGTCTATAGTTGTTTCTATACTGCTTATATTTAAGCAAATAATAGTTCTCTGGGTGGATGGTATTGTCGGGCTGGCGAATGAAAGCTGGTCATATTTTCTACCGAGTATTATTGGGGCGATGGTGTGGCCATGGGTGTTTACATTATTGAGAAATATTCGTCGGCAGAATATGTGAACAGGTGGTATTTCAAGCAGAATGATTTCCCTAAAACAAAAACTTGCTGAATATGGTTTCGAATCCAGGGAATCCTACGATTACGCGGTTCATTGTCTACTGGAAAATCCGGTTGAAACAATTCGTTGTCTTAATGTTGATGGAGATCCCGGGCGGCGGAAAACAGCTTTTGCCCATGCCCTGGCCCAGGCGCTTGGTTACGAACAGGTTTTATATTTTGAGTTCGGAGTAGAAAAGCCTGTGCCGCAGGTTATTCGTCTTAATGAAGGTGAAGAATTACCTGATGAGCCTCCAACACAGCCTTTTGATCGAATAATGACTGAGGCCTGTGCTCTTAGTGAAGCTGAAAAAACCATTGTTATTCTTGATCAGTTGCATAAGGCTGAATTTCAGCAGCATATCAGGTTGTATGAGTTCACCAGAAATAAAATATGGGCCTATTCAGATATAAAATTCCATGCAAATAACAACAATCTGATGTTATTCCTTGTTTCTAATGAGGTTTTGTATCATTCGTTGCAGCAAAATAGTTTTCGTGTCTGGATTAGTGCCGAGGGCTCTGAAGCAGTAGCTTTACAGCCACAGGATCTGGGTCTGGATGAATCTAGTCGAGAATGGTTGGAGTCCTTGAATAAGTTATTGATTGAATTAGGATTATCTCCTTCAGTTTCAGAATATAGAAAGCTGGCTTATGATATTGAAGCTCATATTCGTACTGAGGAACAGTTAAAAGTCTCTATTTTTGGCTGGCTGGAGAATGTTGATCGTGCCCGTTTGTACAGCCGATCTATTCAACCGTATATTGACAGGCTGATGGTGGCCATTGAATCAGGCATGGGTATCCAGGAAGAGATTGAGTTAAGTTCGAATGATTCCAGTTAAATTGTTTGAATTTTAACGAAAATACTAGCCTTTTATCTAATAAATTATGAAAAATACCAGCAAATTAATCTAAAAGCTTGCCTACTATTGTAATTTCTTGCTATATATATCGTGTAGAGTAGGGTAAAAATATCCATTGTTCAGGGCGGACTTCGGTTTTTGGGCTAATACCGTTTTACATAGAGCAATGGTTATTTATCTAAATAACTACTCACTAATAAGCTGTTGTTTTTGTGACATGAATAACAGTGAAGTATGTAAATGATAAATAGAATCTAAATGTCGGAGTTAAAAGTCTATGTCGGTTATGCAAAACAATACTCAGCAGAAACATCTGGAACAACATGATTTACGTGATGTGTCTAGCACTGCTCGGCTGTTTCGTTTTAACCGTCCAGTCTATATGACCAGTTCAGTATGGCATGATTGTGTTGAGTTAATGGATCATAATGGCAAAACCATTGATGAACTGGCCGTCTTGCAGAGACTCAGGCATGTACTATTTATGGCGTCGAGTGCGTTACACGGCAGGATTAATAATCTGGAATGTAAATTTACCATTCATCGAGTGCCTAATGATGGGCGTGCTCGGCATCCAGAAGTTACACATCTGAAACTGGTAGCGCATCAAGATCAGTTTAATCAGCCTGTAATAACAATTAAGCAATTTGATGAATAATCTAACGGTAAATGGCGATATGTTTCCAGAAGATCATTATCAACTAGAAGCAAATTACAGACCTGATCTCAGGGATGTGACCAGTACTGCCAGATTGTTTAATTTCAAACGTCCAGTGTACATGTCAGATGATGTATGGAGTGACTGTGTAGATCTGCGAGCTGTAGATAATGAATCTTATGATGAACTGGCGGTATTACAGCGCTTACGTCATATTTTATTCATGGCAGCCAGTGTCTTACGCGGACGAGTTGAAGACCTGCAATATAACTTCCGTATATACCGCGTGCCAAATAAACCCATGGAATCACGTCGGCCCGAGCCTGTAGATTTACTTCTGGTTGCTCATAAAGATGAATTTAACAGGCCTGTAATTACTATACAGTTTCCCGCTGAATAATTGTTAAAACTGATGGAGTAGTAGCATTTGTATCAGGGTCGTGAAAACGGCATGTGGATAACTGTGGTTTTCGAGAGAAGAGGCTATGATAAAACATTGGTTTACCTCAAAAAAAGCAAATAAAGAACGTACTGCTGAAGTAGATGAACGATTACATTCCTGCAGTGTACTGATTGTGGATGATTCCAGAACGCAGTTGTTTGCTATGGCTAAAATGCTTAAGAGTGTCGGCATTACTACTCACACGGCTGAAAATGGTAAGCAGGGAATATTGATGGCCAGGCATATAAAACCAGATCTGATTTTAATGGATATTGTTATGCCTGAACTAAATGGTTTTCAGGCAACTCGTCATCTGACTCGTCAGCCAGACACTAGTCATATACCGATCATTATTGTTAGTGGCTCAAACCAGGAGTCTGATAAGGCCTGGGGGCTTAAACTTGGCGCCAGGGATTATATCGCCAAGCCAGTCAATAAGACTGAATTAATAGCCAAGGTTTATTTATGGCTTAACAGCGATTCTGTTGCAGCTGCCAAGGGTAGCAATAACAATAATATGAATATGCTGAACACAGTTCAGGCGATTTAATTCGGTTATCAGTAGTACTTGCCGGATATATTTTTTTCAAAAGTAATCAGCAGCTAGTTATTTACAGGTAATAAGCTGTTGATGTCATGACTCTGGACATGGCCTGCATAATCTTTTTCACTGGCCATGGTAGTTCTGCTCCGCCACCCTCAAGGGCAACAGTAGCATGGTGAGCTTCATCATCTTTCATCTGTTTTAAAATAACTCGACTACGGGCATCATTTACAGGTAATTGTTCCAGGTGCTGATCCAGGTGTTTAATTACCTGGTGTTCAGTTTCGGCCACGAAGCCCAGGCTCCATTTGTCACCTATGGCACCGGCAAAAGCGCCTATGGCAAAAGAACCAGCATACCAGATCGGGTTAAGCACACTTTTATGACTTCCCAGGTCGTGCAGGCGCTTTTCAGTCCATGCCAAGTGATCATTTTCTTCAAGAGCGGCTCGCTCCATGCTGGCACGAACCTCGTCAAGGCGAGCGGTTAACGCCTGACCCTGGTACAGGGCCTGGGCGGATACTTCTCCTGAGTGATTAACGCGCATAAGCCCGGCTGAATGGCTACGCTCAATGTCATTCAGGGTCGATTCAGTCATGCCTTCAGAAGGGTCGGGTCGTTCAGTTATCACAGGTTTGCCCAGCACGGTTCTCAGGGCATGATCAGCCTGTGAAATCCAGTGATCAAAGGCGGAGTAGTGTCGCATGAGTCTGTGTCCTGTTAATTGAAAATGAAGTATATCATTTTAAATGTCGAGCCAGCATTGTCAGGGGGTGAATAACCTCAACAGGTATTTTTCTCCTGCTCAGTCCTGTCTTGAAGTGAAGACTGCAACCAATATTATCACTAACGATGAACTGTGGCGTTGAAGATTCTAACCCGGTTAATTTTTTATCCAGCAAACGATCAGCCTGCTCTGGGTACTGGATAAAATGACTGCCCCCAGCGCCACAGCAACTGTTGTGGTCAGGTAAATTTTGAGTGGACAGGTCAGGGATCAGGTTGAGCAATCGCTGATTCAGGCCACCGAGCTGCAGGGTGTTTTTTAAACTGCAACTTTCATGTAACCAGACAGTTTGTTGGGATGGAGCAAAGTAATCAGAAGCTGGTGGGATCAGTTTTAGTAGAAACTGGCCAATATGAGAAATGGATGGATGAACAGGAGGCTGCTGAAGTTGGGAGCCGCAACCACTATCAATATAGATTAGAGTTTCTGCATCACAGGACTGAAATAGCGACATATTTTTTTCTGCCAGTTCCTGGGCAGTATTGATGTGTCCACTATGCTGGTGCAGGCCTCCACAGCAGTGCTGATTACCTGGTATGTGGACATTAAAGCCAAAA
>Ga0224501_10002058_pt1 | contig 15701 bp, 5 predicted proteins | sample SF_Oct11_sed_USG_4_FD_169105 | JGI IMG/M metagenome (GOLD analysis project Ga0224501, IMG submission 169105) | Sediment microbial communities from San Francisco Bay, California, United States - SF_Oct11_sed_USGS_8_1 | ecosystem: Environmental > Aquatic > Marine > Sediment | place: USA... | reverse complement strand
CGTTGGGTTTCGTCCGGCAAAGGGCGAGACCGATCCGGCCTATTTTCGTCTTGTCGGGGGGCAGGCCGTTAGTCAACGGTTTCCAGGTCTTGCCTCCGTCGCTCGTTTTAAAGAGCCCTTCGCCTCCTGGAATCGGATCACTCCAGCGGAGCCTGATCCGGTTGACCATCGAGGCGATCAGGACATCAGGGTTCGTCGGATCCATGACCAGGTCGATGGCCCCGATTTTCTCATTGATGTACAGAACCTTCTGCCAGGTCTTGCCTCCGTCGCTCGTTTTGTAGACGCCACGCTCGGGATTGTACGTCCACTCGTGTCCAGTTGCGGCGACATAGACGATGTCGGGATTGGTAGGGTGGACGTGAATCCGGCCGATTGTCTGGGTTGCGGCGAGGCCCATGTAGGTCCAGGTCTCTCCGGCATCTGTAGACTTATAGACTCCGATCCCGGCAATCGAAGCCCTGAAGTGATTGGCTTCACCCGTACCGAGCCAAACGATGCTCGGATTGGATTCGGAGATAGCCAGGTCCCCCGTCGAAAGAGTTGGCAGCTCGTCGGTAAGGGGCGTCCAGGTGATTCCTGCATTGTCCGTCTTCCAGACTCCTCCTGTCGCGGATCCGATATAGATCGTGAGCCGGCTCCCTTTGGGGACCTCTACATCTGTGCATCGCCCCCCGACGTCGAATGGTCCGATGTGACGCCACTTCATGTCCTTCAGCGGTGCCTGCGCCTTCATTGCCTGGAATTGGTCGAACCATTTGAAGCGCAAGGCCGGGTCAGTGCTCTCGGCTTTTTTCATCGCCGCCTTGGCTGGCGGTGCTGTTTTTTGGGCACCAGCGACGACGAAGATCGAAAGAGCAATAACGATGCATAACAACAAATAGAAATGCTTAGAGAACTTCATATATCCCTCCTTGTAATTTGATAATGAAGATATTAAATATTTTAGATATTTCATATCTTCCAATTATTATTTTTTTTAAGGTGCAAGTCAATATCCCGAATCAGATCATCTAAAATCTTACTGAAAGAGTATCATCTTGTCGTTTAAAAATCTAAACGTGGTATAGAAGAAAGTTTACATCGGTTATAACCTGACCTTCGTAGAAAGGAGGTGAGGAAATGGAGAGGAATCTTCGGATGGAGTATTTGGCGCACTTTCGTTATAAACCTACTGAAGCTAAGGAAAAAGCTAAAGCAGAACTCGATAAGCTTTCCTCAGTTGAAAGAGAAACACTCGCATCGCTCTCTCAGGCTTTTGGAGTAACAGTTTATGTTAGAAATTTACCAGGAGGAAAACTCATTACCATCCATCAAGGTTAAATTTTAGATGACAAGATGATAGAGTTTGGGTTATATTTTTAAACGACTTGACAGGTAATTCACATAAAAGGATCTATCAACTATTTCTTTTTCAACTTCAAAAATATTTAACTTTTGTGTTCAGCTCATATTGCATAGATTCTATCGGAGTATAACCATCTTCGCTTCTTTGCCTAATTTTGCTCCATTTTCTTCTATCATCTGAAGGATGCCTTGGTGTTTCATGTGCGCCTCGATCTCCTCTATTTCTCGGGGCAGGCCCTCGGATAGATTCTCATATCCATTCTCGGTTATAAGAACGGTGTCTTCGATCCGAACCCCAAGATTTTCATCCGGGAACACGGCAAAGGTGTCGCAAGCGATGACCATACCGGGAATCAACGGCCCATTAAAATCCACATCGGGTCCTCCGGAGTCATGGATGGCCATACCCACAAAATGGGTGCAACCTCCCTCTTTGAAAAAGCTCATCTCAGTAAAGACATCCTTGCTCAAATCATAACCTTTCTTTTCAAGGATTTCCCGGGCTTTCGCCCCGATCTCCATGCAGGTTACCCCTGGCCTGTAAAGACTCATGCAGGCCTTGTGGATTTCATTGCAGGCCTCGTACAATTCCCGCTGCCGGGGAGAAAAGCGTCCATTGGAGGGAAAAGAGACAGAGATATCCGTATCGTAATAGCCAAAATCAGGACCAGCATCCACGACCAGGAAATCGCCATCTTGGAGCACCCGGTTGTATTTATTGTAATGCAGGAAAGGATGATTTTCTTCGGAGCTGATGATGGTGCGAAACGCAAGGTCCTGGGCCCCTTCCTTTTTACAGATAAACTCAAAAAGCGCTGCCAGCTCATGTTCAGGAACACCCGGCCGTGTCGATTTCATAACCTCGATATGGGCTTTTACTCCGATACGGGCCGCTTCTCGCATAAGGGCAATTTCTGCCGGCGATTTTATCATACGCAGATCCCATATCATCTCGGAACAGTCTTTGACGGCAACTGTAGGAAACCTTTCCTGTAGACGTCTGACCAGTTGCAGTTCCCGGGTCAATCTTCCATCCCATTCGTTGTATGTCATCGAGTTGAGGAGGATTCCCAGCTTGCTGTTGGAGGTTTCACGCATCAACTCTTCAGGCTTGAAGGGTGTATAAATAGTATTAAAGAAATTTGTGGCCACCTCCTTTTGCCGGGAAAGGTGGTTTGTGAATTGTTGGGAGAGATAGGAGCTGAATCGTTCTAGAGGGTATGCCTTTTCTATGCCTGTGACTTCAGTGGGTCTTCTCACCAAGTCCAAACTGATGTTCTCGCCTCGGGCTTGACGCTCCGAAATCGCGAAAAAAATCACACTTTCCCTCTGCTTACCGTCGATGATCAGGACAGCGTTAGGTATCTCTACTCCAGTAAAATACATGAAATCATTATTCTGGAAATGACCGTAATCGGCGGTGGCCGTCCGGGCCCCGAAGATGACTGCAATTCCATCAGGGATCCGATCCAGAAGTTTCTGCCGGCGTAAGGCGTATTCCTCTTTTTCAAACAACAATTGACAAAAGGAGAAGGAATGCAAAAGCATTATGGCGATTGGAAGTAGAAATAGAACACTTCTTTTTAATTTCATTTTGAATTTCATTTCAAAGCTCCTTTCACATAAGACTATGTGTTTATATCAAATTTATTCAGTTGAGTTAATCTTCGATAGCGCCCGTGCTCTTTGAGAAAGGAAAACTCTTATTGATCCTTAATCACTTTGCCGCCTTGGATGATCAGCGAAACTTTACGAAATTTAACTCTTTCCACTCTATTCTATTCAATCTGTTACCTTTGTCTAGCATGTTTACCAATTCCTCATGCTTTTCCTGCGGAATTGACCTTTCTTATTTCTGAGACCGTAAGAATAGAAGATCAGAATAAGTATTCCAACAAAAAGGATTGATATCTTTTTTTCTTTTTATTTTCAAAACGTTTTTCTATTTCTCTTCCAGTGTGATATATTTAATATTACATTTTACCTTAGGAGGGAGCTTACTTTTTTTTTAAAGCAAGGAGGAATCATGAGACAAAAGCCATTTCTGGGAATTTTGATCGGCATTCTTATTTTCATCCTTTCCAGTGGGACCTTAGTTCTAGCACAGGACCGCCTCAGCGAGCATGTCTTGAATCGTCTCACCTACCGCAACCTCGGACCTTTCCGGGCAGGATCTTGGGTGACGAGCTTCGCCGTTCCCGATACTCCGCTCCGAGAGCATCTCTATACGTTCTACGTGGGAACACGGAATGGCGGCGTCTGGAAGACAACAAATGCCGGGACGACGTTCGAGCCTGTCTTCGACGATCAGGCAAAGCTTTCTATCGGCGACGTGGCCGTAGCGCCTTCGGAGCCGAACATCGTCTGGGTCGGTACGGGTGAGGCCTACTGTGCCCGCAGCTCCCACGCCGGCGACGGCATCTACAAATCCAAAGATGCCGGAAAGACCTGGACGCACATGGGTCTACGGGACTCACACCACATCGCACGGATCGTTATCCATCCCCGCAATCCAGACATCGTCTACGTGGCGGCCATGGGCCATCTCTTCTCGACGAATACCGAACGAGGCGTCTTCCGGACCACAGACGGCGGCCAAACCTGGGCGAAAGTGCTTTACATCAACGACAAAATCGGTGCCATCGAGCTGGGCATGGTCAAATCCAACCCCGACGTCCTCTACGCAGCGATGTATGACAAGGTGCGCCTGCCTTGGCATTACGAGGTCGGCGGACCGGAAAGCGCGATCTACAAGACCACGGACGGAGGGGAAACATGGACACGCCTCAGCGGCGGACTCCCTGCCGGACGGATCGGGCGCATCGGCTTCGATATCTTCCAGAAGAATCCGGACATCCTCTACGCTGTGGTGGAAAACGCCAACCTCCGTCCGTCCACTCCCCAGGAGATCGAGCAGGACAAGCGCCGGGGCATCGAGCCCCACAAGGAACGAGAGATCGGTGGTGAGGTCTTCCGCACGGACGACGGCGGTAAAACCTGGCGGAAGGTGAACGAAGGTAAAGAAGAGGCTTTCGGCAAGGCACCTTACTCCTTCAACCAACTCTGCCTAGACCAGAACGACCCGAACACACTCTACATCACTGCCATATCGCTTGTCTCCTCAGCAGACGGCGGCAAGACCTGGACTGGATTGAGCTGGCCGCCGGATGGGGTTTTCCAGAATGCCTTCGGAGACTGGCGTGCGATGTGGGTCGATCCACAGGACTCGGACCGCCTGATCTTCGGAAGCGACGGCGGCGTTTACATATCCCATGACCGGGGCAAGACTTGCCATCACTGCTACAATATCCCGCTAGGAGAATTCTACGCTATCGGCGTGGATATGGAGGATCCATACAACATTTACGGAGGTCTACAGGATCACGATTCCTGGAAGGGACCGTCCAACGGCTGGACTGGCGAGATCACCCTCGCGGATTGGGTGACTGTCGGCGGCGGGGACGGCATGTACAACCAGATCGATCCCACAGACAGCCGCTGGGTTTATAACAACCGCGAGTTCGGTGCCATGTGGCGCTTTGACCAGAAGCTGGGCGTCCAGACCATGATCACGCCAAGGAGGGCCGAGGACAATGAGCCGCTCCGCTTCAACTGGACGCCACCCATAGCCATCTCGCCCCACAATCCGGCCATCATATATGTCGGCGCTCAAGTCGTCTTTCGGTCTGAGGACCGGGGAGACCACTGGACAGAGATCAGCCCTGACATGACCACGGATGACGAATCTAAACAGCACGGTGCGGGTCATATTTCCTTCTGCACACTCACGACGCTAGCTGAATCACCCGTCCAGCCCGGTGTCGTATGGACTGGAGCCGACGACGGGAAGGTTCAAGTGACCAAGGACGGCGGCAAGACCTGGCTCGATCGCACGGGCCAGATCGCGGCCGCGGGCGGGCCGGTCGATTTCTGGGTGAGCCGCGTCTTCCCTTCTCTCCACGACGCTGGAACTTGCTTTATAGCCAAGACCGGCCTGCGCCTCGACGATTTCCGGCCCTGCCTCTTCAAGACGACAGACTACGGTGAAACGTGGACTTCGATCGCCTCCAACCTTCCATCAGATAAATCCCTCAACGTTGTTGTCCAGGATCACAAGAATTCCAACCTCCTGTTCATCGGCACCGAACAAGGCATCTATGTGACGCTGGACGGCGGAAAACGCTGGCTGCCCTTCAAGAGCAATATGCCCTGGGTGAAGGTCACCGACCTCATCATTCATCCAAGGGAAAACGACCTCGTCGTCGGGACTTACGGACGCGGTCTTTTCGTGACGGACATAAGCCCCCTCCAGGAGCTGAACGATAGCGTCCTCGGGCAGGATGTGTACCTGTTCGATATCGAACCTAAAGTCCAGCGTATCTACGGCGGAGTCGGCAACTACCAACTTTTTGGTGACAACCACCTCATCACGCCCAATGAGCCAAACGCCGTGGTCATCCGCTACTTTTTGAAAGAGAAAACGCCGGACAAAATCAAGGTCACGGTAACCGATGCTTCGGGCCAGATACTGAGGATCCTCGAGGGTGCTGGAGAAGCCGGGCTCAACACCGTATTATGGGATATGAGGGCCCAGAGGCCTGGCGGGGCCCCGCAGTTCATGAGGCGCCGCGGACCGATGGTCGACCCAGGCGAATACGTCGTAACCCTCGAAGCCCTCGGAAAGAAATTCGTCAAGAAGGCCCTGATCCGGAAGCGGACAGGCTGGGCTGTTGGTCCCAATCCGGTGACCATTGAATAGATAAGTTCTTGGCTAAGGTCATCGGTCATGATGAGGATAATATTTCGGTGCGGAATAAAAATGGGGATGAGGTCTGATCTTACAAGCATTCGGGTCGTGTCCCCAATGCTTATAAGGAGGAATAATGGCTAAAAGAAAAAAACCGACACGAAGACATCCTGAACGCAACAAGTTGGGAGCTGTTTGTCTTCTAGCAATGTGGACTGTACTGGTGGTGACCGGCTCGCTCAACACACCGACTTACGGCCAGCGGCGTATGGATCCTCCCCCTCGCGAACCGTTGTATTGGCGCTTCGCCGGCCCTCAGGGTAACCGCGTGAGTGCAGTGGGCTGCGACTCGAATGACCTCAATGTCTACTACGCAGGGGCCTGCGCTGGGGGCATCTGGAAATCGAGCGACGGCGGGACGAACTGGGAGCCTATTTTTGATGACCAGTCCTCTCAATCCATCGGGGCACTGGCCATTGCACCGTCTGATTCGAACCAGGTCTGGGCCGGGACGGGCGAGGCCTTCATCCGGTCAAACGTCCTCATAGGCGACGGCATTTACAAGTCTATAGACGCAGGTAAGACTTGGACACGCATGGGCCTGGAGAAGTCTGGCCGGATCGGTCGGATCATCGTGCACCCCCACAATCCCGACATTGTCTTCACTGCAGCCTTGGGGCACTGTTACGGCCCGCAAAAAGAGCGCGGTGTCTACAGGACGAGGGACGGTGGCAAGACCTGGGAGCAGGTCCTGTTCGTGGATGAGAACACCGGATGCTCCGGGCTAGCAATGGATCCGAATAATCCTCATATTCTCTTTGCCGGGATGTGGCCCATCGTCATCAAGACCTGGGGCAAGTTTTCCGGTGGACCGGGAGGCGGCGTCTATGTTTCCCGCGACGGTGGCGACACATGGAAGCGCATCAAAGGACACGGACTTCCTGAGTTCGAGGTCGGAAAAGTGGACGTGGCTGTGGCCCCTTCGAATTCCCAACGTGTCTATGCGCTCATAGAGACCGGTGACCGTGGGTCTCTGTGGCGCTCTGACGATGGCGGATTCCACTGGAAGGTCGTAAGCTACGAGCGACGTATCAACGAGCGGCCCCACTACTACACCCGGATGTGTATTGCACCCGATGACGAGAACACGGTCTATTTCCCCTGCAACAGGATGTACGTGAGCTACGACGGCGGTGAGTCCATCGAGAACTTCTCGGGCGGTGGAGACTGCCATGACATGTGGGCTGATCCCCTGCACCCGGAGCGTATGATGATCGGCAACGATGGCGGTATCAGCTTAACGGTCACACGCGGCAGGCAATGGCGTCGCGTGATCCTTCCCATCGGCCAGATGTACCATGTGGCTGTGGACAACCGCGTGCCCTATTGGGTGTACAGCAACATGCAGGATTCGACTTCTAAGCGTGGTCCAGCCTACCCGGGCTACTGCCCTGATGTTTCGGTTTGGTCAGCTATGGGAGGTTGTGAATCTGGCTTTTCCTACCCGGATCCCTCAGACCCGAACGTAGTTTGGGGGACGTGTTATTCGGGCACTGTTGAGATCTATGATCACCGTACGGGTCTGGTCCGTAACGTCAATCCCTGGCCCGAAAAATCTCTCGACTCTCCGGCCGGAGTCCTCAAATACCGCTGGAACTGGACGCATCCCATCGCCCTCTCGCCCCACAACCATAACACCGTGTACGTTGGGAGCCAGTACGTCCACAAGACGATGGATGGAGGACAGAGCTGGACACTGATCAGCCCTGACTTGACCACAAATGACCGGAGCAAACTGGGCTCTTCAGGTGGTCTGAGCAAGGACAACCTGGGTGTCGAGTACGGCTGTACGCTCTTCGCCATTGCCGAGTCGCCCGTCCAGGCCGGCCTCATCTGGGTAGGCTCCAACGACGGCCTGGTCCACATAACCCGTGACGCTGGCAAGACATGGACAAATGTCACCCCGCCTGGCATGCCTCCTTGGGGAACGGTGAGCATGATAGACCCTTCGCGCTTCGAGGCGGGCCGCTGTTACATAGCTGTGGATGGGCACCAAGAAAACATCCGCGATCCCTATCTTTTCAAGACAGCGGATTACGGCCGGACTTGGACCCGGATCGACGCCGGGACCCCTCGATCCGTCTTGAGCTATACGAGTGCCATCAAGGAAGATCCGGTTCGCAAAGGGCTGCTTTATGCCGGAACAGCTAACGCCATCTTCGTTTCGTTCGACGATGGGGCAACCTGGAAATCTCTCCAGGCCAATCTTCCCCATGCCTGTATCACCTGGATCGCGTTTCAGGAGCATTTCAACGACCTCGTCGTCGGGACGAACGGCCGCAGCATCTGGATCTTGGACGACGTCACTCCCCTGCAGCAGCTCACACCAGAAATCGAGAGGGCCGAAGCGCACCTCTTCAAGCCCCGACCCGCCTACCGGTTCAAGGCCCGCCAGCGTGTTGACTCTGCACCCAACGACCAGAGCCAAGGGCGGTCTGCTCCTTACGGCGCTTCCATCAACTATTATTTAAAAGAAGTCCCGGGGAGCGGCGTGAAAGTCGAGATTCTCGACGAGAACGGACAAAAGGTCCGGACTCTCCGGGGGACTGCCAATGAAGGCCTCAACCGGGTTTGGTGGAATCTGCGCCATGAGCCGCTTCTCCAGATCGAGCTCCGTACAACGCCTGCTTTCCACCCTCACGTCTGGGAGGAAAAACGTTTTCTGGGCCAGGAGACGCGCCCGGTCCTCCATTGGGGAATAGGGTCTCCCCAGGCCGGTGTTCTAACCGCTCCTGGGACCTACACAGTCAAACTGATTGTAAACGGCAAGGAATACGCTCAGAGGCTCGAGGTCCGCAAAGACCCGAACTCCCGGGGCACAGAAGCTGACATCCGCGATACGGTCCAGCTCTGGAAAGACGTCGTCCAGGACATTAACGAGGTCGTAACCATGATCAACCGGCTTGAATGGGTGGGGAAACAGATGGAAGACCTGGAGAAGGTTCTGACACGGACGAAGGACGCCGAGCTGGTCATCGCCGTTCTAAGCGAGACGCATTCCAAAGTTTTGACTGTAGAGGACAAGCTCCTCCAGCGCCAGCTGCATGCCTCAGATCCCAAATCCTACCGCGACGAGATGATGCTCTACTCCAAGCTTCTCTGGTTCTCGGGTGAGATCGGGACGGGTGCAGGAGACATCCGCAACACCGAAGATTTTGGCCCAACGAACCAGCAGCTTGAGGTCCACGATATTCTGAAAAGGCGGTTGGACGAAGTCCGTATGGAATACGACCGGCTCTTGAGCGACGTTATCCCTGCATTGAACAAGACTTTGCAAGCAGCCGGCCATGGAGCAATTATCACAATTCTAAAATGAAAGGATTATCCCCTAACATCAGCGTGCTTCATTTGCACTGCGGTCTTTTGGAAGGAATTCTTTTGTGGTCCTGGTCAGCCTTCGCTATAATACTTCACAGCAAGCCAGGGAATGGCCAAGATTTGCTCAGGGTTAAAAAATGCCTGAGGAATTTTTAAATGAAATTCAAAGAGGAGGAATAATGAACCGTCGATGTCTTTGTTTTGGTTCTATCTTTATTTTGTTTTTGGTGTTTGGGCCAGTCTTTCTCTCCGCCCAAGGCACGCAGGCTGATTATGAGCGAGCCTTCGGTTTGCGGGAGAAGCTCACGAATCTGGTCCTGAACATGCCTGACCGTCCTGCCTGGATCGATAAAACAAGCCGCTTCTGGTATCGGAAGTCGGTTAAGGGAGGATTCGAGTTTAATGTCGTGGACGCCGCCACACTGAAAAAGAGAATCGCCTTTGACCATGAGAGGCTGGCCGTTGCATTGGCCTCGGTGCTTAAAGACGGGGTCGATCCCAAGAAGCTGCCTTTCATGTTGATCAAGTTTGTGGACGACGAGAAGTCAATCGAATTTGAGGTCGGGGAATGGAAATATGCATGCGACTTGACTACGTATACTTGCAAGAAGGTGGGGCCTGCCGAGCGCCGGAGGCGCAGGGGAGGATTCACGATGTGGGAGAGAGGGCCTGCTCCGCAGGCTGCTTCCGTGGAAGCCAAGGCATCTCCCGACGGCAAGATGGAAGCTTTCATCAAGAATTACAATGTTTTCATCCGATCTAAAGACAAAAAAGAGGAATTCGCCTTGAGCTTTGACGGCTCCGAGGGTAACTACTACACCTACGCCTCCATCACCTGGTCGCCCGATTCGAAAAAGCTTGCCGCCTATCGCCTCCAACGCGGCTACCACCGTGTCATACAGTATGTCGAGTCATCCCCGGATGACCAGCTCCAGCCGAAGTATCACAAGATGGAATACGCCAAACCAGGCGATGCACTCGATATCGAACAGCCGGTCCTCTTCCTCATCGATGCCAAAAAACAGGTCAACATAGACAACGCTCTCTTCCCCAATCCCAACGATATATCAGAACCGGTCTGGTGGAAGGACAGCCGAGCCTTCACCTTCGAGTATAACCAGCGCGGCCATCAGGTCTATCGGATCATCGAGGTCGACGCCTCCACCGGAAAAGCCCGCTCCGACATCAATGAAGAGGCAGAGACGTTTTTTTGCTATTCTGGGAAAAAATACCGCTCTGACATTCAGGACGGAAAAGAGATCATATGGATGTCTGAACGGGACGGCTGGAACCACCTCTACCTTTACGACGGTGCAAATGGTGCAGTCAAGAATCAGATCACCAGGGGCGAGTGGGTCGTCAGGCGCGTGGAAAAAGTCGATGAGGAGGCCCGCCAGATCTATTTCAGTGCAAGCGGGATGAATGCGGGTCAGGATCCCTATTTTGTGCACAACTACCGGATCAACTTTGACGGCACGGGCCTAACGCCTCTTACTGAAGGCGATTACACCCATTCGGTTGCCTTTTCTTCGGACATGGCCTATTACGTTGACACCTGGTCGCGCGTGGATGTTCCTCCTGTCATGGAACTCCGACGCACTTCAGACCAAAAGGTGTTAATGCAGGTTGAGAAGACAGACATACAGGAGCTCATCGAAGCAGGATGGCGGGCGCCCGAAGTCTTCGTTGCCAAGGGCCGTGACGGCAAAACCGATATCTGGGGCATCATCAACCGGCCCATGAATTTCAACTCCGATAAAAAGTACCCGGTTGTGGAGCTCATCTATGCGGGGCCGCAGGGATCTTTTGTGCCCAAAACGTTCAGTGCCTGCAATCGCATGCAACCGCTGGCCGAGATGGGATTCATCGTGGTCCAGATTGACGGCATGGGCACCAACAACAGGTCCAAGGCCTTCCACGACGTCTGTTGGAAGAACCTCGGCGATGCCGGCTTCCCAGACCGGATTCTCTGGCACCAGGCTGTGGCCGCCAAATATCCCTACTATGACATCAACCGGGTGGGAATCTACGGCAACTCTGCTGGCGGTCAGAACGCTCTGGGAGGGCTCCTCTTTCATCCCGAATTCTACGACGTCGGGGTGTCTTCCTGCGGCTGCCATGACAACCGGATGGATAAGATTTGGTGGAATGAGCAGTGGATGGGATGGCCGTTAGGCCCTGAATATGCCGCTTCCTCTAATGTAGATAACGCTTACCGACTCCAGGGGAAGCTCCTTTTGATCGTTGGTGAGTTGGACACGAACGTCGATCCTGCTTCAACCATGCAGGTGGTAAACGCGCTGATCAAAGCTAACAAAACCTTTGACCTTCTGGTTATTCCTGGCGGGGGTCACGGTATGGGCGGAGCCTATGGTGAGCGGAAGCTCAATGATTTCTTCGTCCAGCACCTGCTCGGCATCGTACCTCCCAACTGGAATGAGATCGAGGAGAAAAAGTAGAAGTCGATAGCCGCGGATTCCATCTCATAGGCACTCCCCTTTTTTAGGGTGAGAGGTGGTGTGCTACAATAATAAAGATATTTACAAAAATTATGGCCGGAAAGAGAATGAAAATCTGGACCCTCCAAAAACTACGATCCGTGAAATATCTCTCTGTACCGCTTTCCCTTTTCCAGCTTATCGTGGGCATCGCTTTCCTCTTCAGCGGTTCCTGCTATTATTACAGGCTGGAACGTAAACTGAATCCTGAAAATGCGGATTGGCTGAACAAGGTCAGGTACATCATAACGTCAAAAGAACGAAAACTTTTTCTGGATTTACCTGATTCTGAAAAAGATGAGTTCAAGGAGGAATTCTGGCGACGGCGTGATCCTGATCCCCAGACCGAAGAAAATGAGTTTAAAATGGAATTCGACGACCGGATGGAAAAAGCTAATGAGCTCTTCATCAGCGAGGGAATACCAGGTTGGCTGACCGACCGGGGCCGGATTTTCATCTTGTTTGGCCCTCCCACGGATCGTATCACATCGCTACAGGAACCTGATGGCAGCTCCCGGGAAATCTGGTATTATGGGAATTTTCCTGTGGTGTTCATGGATAGACATAGCACAGGAGTGTATAGGCTGGTTACCTATAACCTAACTTCCTTGCAGTCATTTAACCTTGCCTATATGCACGAGCTCAGCCGAGAACAAGAAAAGGCTCAGCAGACCATCATCGCTGAAGTGGATATGCTCAATTTTGATTGGGAGGTCAGCGCCAAACGACTGCCCTCCGATCGGATTGAAGGCATTGTGAGGATTTTCGTTCCCTATATCAATCTTTGGTTTAAGGATCAGGAAGGAACGATGTTCACCATACTGGATCTTCATCTGGAGCTCCGCAATGCTACTGGAACCCTCGTCTGGTCCCACGAAGAATCCTTTGAGGTCCAGATAGAGGAAGAGGAACTCTCTGAGACACAAAACAAAAGTTTTGATCAAGAGATTGCTTTCACCTTGGAGAATGTGGATGAAAAGCTAGTTCAGGGAGAAAGTAAAATCTATGCGACTCTGATCAACAGAACCGGCATGACCAAGCTGCGCAAAGTGAGAGTGTTTTCTATCAAATAGATTTAGTTCTCTTTGAGACCATCGTCAAAGACAATGGATATACTTGCCAATCGTTAATGGAGAGGAAGAAGGACCTTCAGGTGTCCTCTTCAGCTCAGAGAAGGAGGAGAGATGAAGCTTCATCAAAAGTGTACAGCCGTCTTCATGTTCCTTGGATGTCTGGTCCTAGCCGGCCAGATCCGAGCCCAAGCCCGGCAGCCCGTCAACGAAGATTTGTTGAAGAGCTTCAAATACCGTAATCTAGGCCCTTACAGACTCGGAGCGAGAATCTCGGATATCGCCGTCCCCGATTTTCCTACAAAGGAGCACCTTTATACGTTCTATGTGGGGACTTGGTCGGGGGGGCTCTGGAAAACAACGAACAACGGCACGACTTTCGAGCCGGTCTTCGACGGCCAGAGCAATCTGAACATCGGAGATGTTGCTTTGGCTCCTTCCAATCCCGACATTGTCTGGGTGGGTACCGGGGATGCCTTCAACTCCCGCACATCCTACAGTGGGAACGGCGTCTACAAATCCATGGATGCCGGCCGGACCTGGACAAACATGGGATTGAAGGATTCTCATCATATCGCCAGAATCGTCATCCACCCCAAAAACCCGGATGTCGTCTATATCGCGGCCATGGGCCATCTCTACTCGGATAACGAAGAGCGGGGCGTCTTCAAGACCACGAACGGCGGTCAGACATGGGAGAAAGCCCTCTATATCAACGAAAAAATCGGCGTTACGGATCTGGTCATGAACCCGGCCAATCCTGATATTCTCTATGCCGCCACGTATGACAAGCAGAGGTTGCCGTGGGTCTATGTCAAAGGCGGTCCTGAGAGCGGCATCTACAAATCCATGGATGCCGGAAAGACCTGGAAGAGGTTGGGGGGCGGTCTTCCCGATGGCCAGATCGGGCGCATCGGCATCGACATCCATCTCAAAAATTCTGACATTCTCTATGCGGTCGTAGAAAACCTTAACAGGCGTTTCCCAACACCCAAGGAGGTCGAGCAGGACAAAAGTCGCACCTTGCAACTGAAGGAGCGGGAGGTAGGCGGGGAAATTTATAAAACGGAGGACGGCGGACAGACCTGGATCAAGATGAATTTGCCGGAATACAACATCGGCACCAAAAGCCCGTATTATTTCAACCAGCTCAGGGTCGATCCCAACAACGAACAGAACGTTTTTGTGACAGGTGTCTCTCTCAGCAGCTCGACTGACGGCGGCCGGACATGGCATGATCTCGACTGGCCCCCCAGGAGGCTGTTCTCCAAGATGTTCGGCGATGTCCGGACCTTATGGATCGACCCGCAGAATTCCGACCGGATTATCATGGGGAGTGACGGCGGAATCTACATCTCCTATGACGGCGGGAAGACCAGCGACCATCACGACAATCTGCCGCTGGGCGAGTTCTACTTCATCGGGATTGACATGGAGGATCCCTACAATATTTACGGCGGTCTCCAGGACCATGAAATGTGGAAGGGCCCGAGCAACGGACCAGCGGGCGAGATCACGCAGTTCGATTGGGTTGCCCTCGGCGGCGGGGACGGCATGTACACCCTAGTCGATCCCAATGACAGCCGCTGGCTGTACACCACGCGTCAGCACGGCATGCATTTCCGGGTCGACCAGAAGCTGGGATACCAGGTCAGCATCATGCCTCAAGCAGAGAAGGGCAAGCCTCCCTACCGCTTTATCTGGTGCACGCCATTACACATTTCGCCCCACAACAGCCAGATCATCTATGCGGGAGCCCAGGTCCTCCTCCGGTCCATGGATCGGGGAGATCACTGGCAAGAGATCAGCCCAGACCTCAGCACCAACGACACCTCAAAGATGGTCTCCAGAGCTCAAGGCGGAATTCCCTGGTTCGCCATTTCGACCATCTCGGAATCTCCCGTGATGCCCGGGATCATCTGGGTTGGCACATGCGACGGGAAGGTCCATGTCACCAGGGATAACGGTGCGACATGGACGGATCTGACCAGGAAGATCGCGGCCGTAGGAGGTCAGGAGGATTATTACGTGAGCCGGGTTTTCGCCTCCAATTTTCAGGAGGGCACGGCCTATATGACAAAATCCGGGTACGACCGCGATGATTTCAGGACCTTCGTTTACAAGACGGAGAATTATGGGGAGACCTGGACCTCCCTGGCCGGAAACCTCCCGGCAGCGCCCGTGAACGTGATCTATGAGGACAGGAAGAATCCCAAGCTGCTCTTTTTGGGAAATGACGTCGGCATTTTTGTTTCCTTGACCGGAGGGAAAAACTGGGTGAGGATGAATAACAAAATACCCACCGTTCCCGTGCGCGATATCCTGGTCCATCCCCGGGAAAACGATCTGGTGATGGCGACCTATGGCCGCGGCCTTTTCGTAACCGATGTCTCGATCCTTCAGGAGATGAATGAAAAGGTTCTGGCCGAGGACGTTTATCTTTTCGACATCGAACCAAAGGCCCAGAGGGTGATCCGGGCTTTTGGAGCGAATGATTATCTATTTGGAGACAGGCACCTCCTGACGCCTAACGAGCCCAGCGGGCTTGTGATCAATTTCTATTTAAAAAATCAAGTGGCCGAAAAAGCGAAGATCACCATCACAGATCCTTACGGAAAAGAGATCGTGGTGCTTGAAGGCCGGGTAAGTGCTGGGATCAAC